>Ga0209816_1001877_pt1 | contig 15285 bp, 11 predicted proteins | sample CoawatmetaG01DNA_FD_187509 | JGI IMG/M metagenome (GOLD analysis project Ga0209816, IMG submission 187509) | Marine microbial communities from the West Antarctic Peninsula - Coastal water metaG017-DNA (SPAdes) (version 2) | ecosystem: Environmental > Aquatic > Marine > Coastal ... | reverse complement strand
TTTTAGGTATGGGGCACCTAGCAACAACTGGGCAGCTGCTTATCTTTCGAGTTTCTGGGGCTTCTATATTGAAAATTACATTACTTACTTTAAAAAATTCTCTTATTTTTGTACTTTTTTTTATTTGTATAGGGGAGTTTTTAGCTCCAATTTCAAGTAATCTTGCTGATAGAAGTAAGTTAAATGCTATGGGAGATTCCAGTGCATCCTTTAATCAAGGTGGTTTTTGGATTAGAGACGGCGATAACTTTATTAATGTTAAAAAAAATATTGATGGTAAATTATTTAGCGGAATTACAGTTATTGAAGTTAACTCATTAAATAAGATTGAAAGAGTTATTGAGTCAGAAAATGCTTTATTTGATGGCAACTCTTTAGATATGAGTAGTAGTGAGATTTTTTCTATTGATGGGTCAAGTTTTTTTGATGGAATTTCTTTAAAAGAGCGAAATTCATATGATAAAACAGTTTCATTTGATCAGGATTTGATAGATAGTTTAGAAAAAGAACCTAAAGATCTTTCAACTTGGACCCTAGTTAAGCAGATTCGATTCTTGTCTGATAATAAATTACGTTCAGGAGTTTTCGAGGTGGAGTTATATAATCGTTTAATTCAGCCCATTACTCTAATCGCAATGATTTTGCTTGCTATGTTATTCATTTTTGGATCTACCAGAGATGTAACCCTAGGTAGAAAAATATTTTTTGGAGTTGCGCTTGGCTTGTCATTTGAAATGTTGTCAAGAGTTGCTAGTGCAATGGCGCTAAGTTTTGACTTTAGCCCTTTGTTGAGTTCTATATTGCCATCTATTATGGTAATGTTTATTTCAATAATTTTATTATTACGAAAATCTTTTAGCTAATTAAATGAATCAATCTAATTTAAAAACTGTAAAGCAAAAAATAAAAATTCCAAATCGTTTTGATGTTATCTTGCTAAATGATGATTACACTTCAATGGAGTTTGTAGTTGATGTATTACGTAGATTTTTTCATAAAGAGTTTCAAGCTGCTGAAGCAATTATGCTTAAAATTCATATAGATGGAGAGGCGGTATGTGGAACATATTCTTATGATGTTGCACAAACAAAAGTTAAGCAGGTGATTGGGTATTCTAGAGAAAATGATCAGCCACTAATGGCTTTATTAAGGGAGCTAGGTGTATAATTTTTTTGGTTTAATGACTATTGAGATGATAAAATTTTATTACTGTATAAACTTGAAAAAGGAAGAAAAATGTTAATCAAATCTATTGAGTCCTTAGACAAAGGTTTAAATGTTGTTTGGAGCGACGATTCATTTAGTTGCTATCCTTGGTTTTGGCTTAGAGATCATAGCGAAAGTCAAGAAGATTTACATCCAGATACTAAGCAACGTCAGATTGATTCATTTAGTAAGCCAATGAATAATACTGTCAACAAAATATGGCTTGATAGCTCTTCTGAGAGTGTTTTTATTAAATGGGAAGATCAATCTGAAAGTAGTCTTTCTTATGAACTACTTCAAGCTATGACGGTGCCAAGCCTTCCTCAGTCATATGCATTCAATTCCAACAATATATGGAATTCTTCAAATGAAATTAAAAACTTCCCTGAAATAACATATCAGGAGCTTATGAGTGATGGAGGAATAAAAACTTGGTTAAATCATATTCAAAGAGTTGGTTTTGCATTAGTAATAGAGACACCAGAAACTCCAGAAGCAACAAAAGAACTTATGGAAAGAATGGCTTATATTAGAAACTCTATTTTTGGAGGTTTTTCCGTTTGGGATAATAAGCTTGAAAATCCAGATGATACTGCCTTTACATCTCTAGCTATTGAGCCACATACGGATGGAACATATGTTCATGATGCACCAGGACTTCAAACATTACACTGCATAAAAAGAGATTCTATTGGCGGTGAAAATCAATTAATTGATGGTCTTGCAATTGCAGAAAAGATGAGACATGAGCATCCTGATGCATTTAATATTCTGTGTAATGTTAATATCCCTGGGCGTTATATAAAGCCAGATACTTATTTAGAGGCGCATCGACCTTTGTTTCGGGTTAATGATAATGGCGATGTTATTCAAATAAGTTTTAATAATCATGATCGCGCGCCTTTTAGGTTGGAAAATGATCTAATGGTTAAGTTTTATGATGCTTATAAAATATTTCATAATCTAGCAAATGACCCAAGTCGTCAATTTGAATTTATGTTGGATCCTGGAAAAGTATTAACGTTTGATAATTGGAGATTACTTCATGCGCGTTCATCTTTGACAGGTTATCGACAGCTTTGTGGTGGTTATCATAATAGGGAAGATTTTGAAAGTAAATTAAGATCTATCTAGCTATTTTTATAAGATTAATTTCAAGTTTATTTTGATTTAAATTACCTATAGTGATGTTAAAATTAACTATTAATTAAGTTAACTACAAAAATAGTATTTTATGATTGAACAAGGATTACAACAAGAGATTAATATGGTGATGACTGAGGCTAGAAATCGTCGCCTTGAATTCGTAACGGTAGAGCATTTATTGCTAGCTCTCCTTAATATGGATGAAGTTATTGCATTTCTTCGAGGTAAGCGAGTCAATATTGATGAACTTCGCGCTGAACTTGATCAATATATTGACTCTCATACTCCTATTATCTCTGAAGATGCAGAAATAGATATTGTCCCAACAGTTGGGTTTCAAAGAGTTCTTCAAAGGAGTGTTTATCAGGCTCAGTCAGCTCAAAAAAATTCTGTTAACGCAATGAATGTATTTGTCAGTATTTTTTCTGAAAAAGAATCACACGCTGTTTATATGCTTAAATTAAATAATATTTCTAGATTGGATGTTATGGAGGGAATTTCTTCTCATCTAGCTGACAATCCAGTTGAAGAAACAAAAAAAGTTGAAGGTGATAAGAAGGCAAAGCCATCTTCTCTCGAATCTTTTACAACTAATTTATGTGAAAAAGCAAAGTTAGGTGAAATTGATCCTTTACTTGGAAGGGAGGAAGAGGTTCTTAGGACTGTTCAAATTTTATCTAGACGGCGCAAAAATAACCCATTACTTGTTGGCCAGGCTGGTGTTGGTAAGACAGCTATTGCTCAAGGTCTAGCTAAGAGGATAGTAGATGGTCAGGTTCCTGAAATTCTAATAAATACAACTATATATTCTCTAGATGTTGGTGTACTAATTGCGGGTACAAAGTATAGGGGTGATTTTGAAAAGCGTTTAAAGTCAGTACTTACAGATTTAGAAAAAGATAAAAATTCAGTACTTTTTATTGATGAAATTCATACTTTAATTGGTGCAGGAAGTGTTTCTGGTGGTTCTTTGGACGCATCGAACCTTCTAAAGCCAGCACTTGCAGATGGCTCACTTAAGTGTATAGGGTCTACAACATATGACGAATATCGTAAGATTTTTGAAAAAGATCATGCACTTACAAGGCGTTTTCAAAAAGTTGATATTGAGGAGCCTTCAGTTGAAGATACAATTAAAATCTTACATGGACTAAAAAAATATTATCAATCACATCACAAGGTTAAATATTCAGCTGCATCTTTAGTTTCTGCTGTAGAGTTAACGCATCGACATATTGGAGACAGGCGCCTTCCAGATAAGGCGATAGATGTTATTGATGAGGTTGGTGCTCTTCAGCAAATACTTCCCAAATCAAAGCGTAAAGTAAATATTGGGGTTCCTGATATCGAAAATATTGTAGCTAAATTAGCCCGCATTCCTTCTCGCCAAGTTACTAGCGATGATAAGTCTTTACTTAAAAGCCTAGAGAGTGATCTTAAGCTAGGAGTATTCGGCCAAGATAGTGCTGTTGAGTCTTTATCAACTGCTATTAAACTTTCTCGTTCTGGACTTTCTCCAGAAGAGCAACCAATGGGTTCTTTTTTATTTGCTGGACCAACTGGTGTTGGTAAAACTGAAATTTGTAAGCAGCTCTCAAGGATTATGGGCGTCAAATTATTGAGATTTGATATGTCTGAATATATGGAAAGGCATGCTATTTCCAAACTGATAGGCTCCCCCCCAGGATATGTAGGTTATGATGAGGGGGGGCTGTTAACTGAGGCAGTAAATAGTAATCCTTATGCGGTTCTTTTATTGGATGAGATAGAGAAAGCCCATCCAGATATCTTTAATATCTTATTACAAGTTATGGATCATGGAAAGCTTACTGATGCTAATGGCCGTGAAGTTGACTTTAGTAATGTGATACTTGTTATGACTTCTAATGTTGGCGCTCAAAATGTTCAGAGAGCCTCCATTGGGTTTAATGAGCAAGACCATTCCCTTGATTATGAAGGCGAACTTAAAAAGATCTTCACTCCCGAATTCAGAAATCGACTCTCAGAAATTATTTATTTCAATAAACTTAACGAAGATATCGTTGTCTATGTAGTTAATAAATTTCTTTTTGAACTCGAAGACGTTCTTGAAAAAAAGAATGTTTCATTGATTGTTTCGGATGCAGCTCGAAAATGGTTTGCAGAAAATGGTTATGATTCTATGATGGGTGCTCGCCCAATGATTAGATTAATTGAAAGAGAAGTACGTAAACCGCTTGCTGACGAACTTCTTTTTGGTAAGTTAAGCTCTGGTGGAACTGTTAAAGTAGGTGTTAGTAAAGACAAAATTGCTTTAACAATCAGTTAATGAGGATTCTTATAAGTAATGATGATGGCTACCAAGCTAAGGGTATCAAGCAGCTTACAAAATCATTAAGTGAAATTGCAGAGGTAATTGTTGTTGCTCCAAGTGAGAATAAGTCTGCAGCAAGTAGCTCTTTAACTATTGGTAAGCCATTAAAGCCTATTCAAATTGAGAAAAATATTTATGCAATAGATGCAACGCCAACTGATTGTGTTCATTTGGCATTGTGTGGCTTTATAAAGGAATCAATTGATTTGGTGGTGACTGGTATTAATTTTGGGGCAAACTTGGGGGACGATACTATCTATTCTGGAACTGTTGCAGGGGCTATAGAGGGGCGATTTTTAGGACTTCCATCAATTGCAATATCTCTAGCTAGTTGGGAGTGTAATCACTTCGAGACAGCGGGTGAAATTGCTAAGAGATTAGTTACCCAAATTGATAAATCACAGATAGCTTACAATACTATTCTTAATGTTAATGTTCCAGATATTCCTCTGAGCAAAATTAAAGGTATTAAGAGCACTCGACAAGGGAGTAGGCATAAATCTGAACCAAGTATTAAGGATAAAAAGGACATATCTCTTTATTGGATTGGTGAAAATGGTAAGGAAGCTGACAATTCAGAGGGTACAGATTTCCATGCAATTTCTAATAACTTTGTTTCAGTTACACCTCTTCAAATTGATAAAACTAATTACTCTGAAGTAAAGCAAGTGAGTGATTGGCTCCAAAAAATAGATTATTGATTCCAGGTATCTTTGAGCCCGACTGTTTTATTAAATACTAGCCCTTCAGACTCACTATCTCTACAAAAATAACCCTCTCGTTCAAACTGATATGCTTTTTCTGGTGTTGCTTTTGATAAACTTGGCTCTACAAATCCATTTTTTATCTCAAGAGAGTTTGGGTTAATTGAAGATGATAAGTCATCAAAATTAGCTGGATTTGATTCTAAAAAAAGGCGATCATATATTCTAAATTCAGCTCTAAGAGCTTTGCTTGATTCAACAAAATGAATCACACCTTTAACTTTTCGGCCATCTGATGGATTTTTACCCAAAGTATCTGAGTCATAAGTGCAGTAGACAGTTTTTACATTGCCATTTTTATCGCTATCAAAATGAGTTGCATTGATAACATAAGAATTTCTAAGGCGAACTTCTTTATTTATTGCTAGGCGCTTATATTTATTATTTGGAGCTAATTCTAAAAAGTCATTGTTATCAATGTATATTTCTCGACTAAAGAATATTTCTCTAGTTCCCATTTCTTCTTTTTGAGGATGTATCGGTACTTGAAGGGATTCAATTTTACCTTCAGGATAATTTTCAATTTCTAATTTAATAGGATTGATTACTGCCATTGTGCGGGGAGCAGAGTTGTTAAGATCATCTCGAACAGATGATTCTAAAATTGAGATATCAGTTAAGCTGTTTACTTTTGATACTCCAATACGCTCGCAAAAATTTCTTATTGAGGCTGCTGAGTATCCTCTTCTGCGAAGTCCAGAAATAGTAGGCATCCTAGGATCGTTCCAACCGTTAACATGATTATTATCTACCAAAAGTTTTAATTTTCTTTTAGATGTCGTAGCATATTCTAAATTTAAGCGAGAAAACTCATATTGATGAGGTCGATTAGAGTGATTAAAATCATCTAAATTTTCTAAAGTCCAGTCATAAATTCTTCTATTATCTTGAAATTCTAGGGTGCATATAGAATGAGTAATGCCTTCAATCGCGTCTCCAATACAGTGTGCAAAGTCATACATAGGATAAATGCACCACTCATTATTTGTTTGATGGTGTGTTTCAAATCGAATCCGATAAAGAGTAGGATCACGCATACACATAAAGCTTGATGACATGTCAATTTTAGCTCTTAAAACGCACTCACCTTCTCTAAATTCACCAGCCTTCATTTTTCTATAAAGAGTTAAATTTTCTTCTACACTTGATTCACGATATGGACTGTTCTCTCCTTGTTCTTTAAGGGTTCCACGGAACACACGCGTTTCTTCAGCACTTAAAAAACACACATAAGCCAGTCCTTTGGAAATTAACTCTTCAGCGTATTGATAAAATACACTAAAGTAACTTGAGCTAAACTTAACCTCACCATCCCAATTAAATCCTAACCATTCAACATCTTTTTTAATAGAATTGACATATTCAATATCTTCTTTAGTTGGATTAGTATCATCAAATCTTAAGTTGCAATATCCATCATAATCCTCTGCTGTTCCAAAATTAAGGCAAATAGATTTTGCATGACCAATATGAAGATAACCATTAGGTTCTGGTGGAAAGCGTGTTTTAATGCCCAAATGTTTTCCTGATGAAAGGTCTTTGTTTATAACATTTTTTATGAAGTTAGTAGGCTTTCTTTCTTTATTTTGAGAATCCATTTATATCAATTCTAATAGTAATCAAGGCTTTTTTGAATTATATCATTAAAAGCTTGATTTAATATGTTCTGCTCTAGTTGTAATTGCCATAGTAAAATAGTTTATATGAAAATAGCAATAGTTAGGTTGTCTGCATTAGGTGATATTGTTCAATCCATGATTATGCTTCAGTTTATTAAAAAAAATTATCCATCTTCAAAAGTTGATTGGATTGTAGAAGAAAGATTTAAAGGCATCTTAGAGCATAATCCTCATATAAGTAAAATTCATACTATTAATCTTAATAAAGCTAAAAAACAAAAATCAATAAATATATTATTTACTGAATTGAACAAGGTCAGGAGGTTTGGAGTTTATGATTTAGTTATAGATGCTCAAGGTCTTCTTAAGTCTGCGATAGTGGCAAAATTGTTAAGGAGTAGAAAAATTGTTGGATTTGATAAGGATTCAATTCGAGAGCGATTAGCCTCTTATCTATATAATCAAAAGACTTCGATTGAGTATACAGAAAATACAATTCTTAGAAGCATTGCATTGATAAGTGAATCATTGAGTATCAATGTTACTAATAATAATATAATAAATAAACAATCATTTTTACTTTCTAAGAGTGCATTTATTACTCCTAAGGAGCCGTTTATTATTTTTATAATTGGCTCAACTTGGGAAAGTAGAAATTATCCAAAAGAAAAATTTGTGGAAGTAGCTAAAGCTCTAAAAATAAATTGTTTCGTATTGTGGGGTAATGAACAAGAAAAAGAAAAAGCCGAATGGATGAGAGGTGAGTCAGAAAATATTCAAGTCTTACCAAAATTGTCGCTCGATGATTTAAAACTTGTTATAAGTAAAGCAAGCTTGTTAATTGGAAATGATACTGGCCCTACTCATATGGCTTGGGGTTTGAACACTCCATCAATAACTCTTTTTGGTCCAACTCCAATATCTAGGTTATATATTACTCCAAATCATAGGGCTCTTAAATCAAGCTCAAAGGTGGATCATGCAAATTTAAATAAAAGTGATTTTTCTATTTCAGAAATCACTATTAAGGATATTATTAAAATATCAGAAGAGCTACTAAAAACTTCTTTTTGAATGTCTCTATAAGGTGATAATTTTTTTTACTTGATTTATTGATTTAAGTATAAATTGAGCATTTGAACGAGACTCATTTATCTTATGACCACTTTTGACAAGGATAGTGTTAACAATACCAGAATTATTTGCAGCAACAATATCAGACTCTTTGTCTCCAATCAGCCAAGAATTTACCATGTCAATGTCATGTTTATTTTTTGCTTCAAGAAGCATTCCTGGTTTTGGTTTTCTGCAACTGCATTGAGATTCAGGGCCATGAGGACAATGGAAAACATCTAAAATATCAATACCTTTATTTTCAAACTGCTTTATCATCCAGTTTGAAAGGTTTTGATAGTCTTCATCTTTATATATATTTCTCGCGATACCAGACTGGTTTGTAACAATGACTATGAAATAACCAATGCTTTTAAAATGATGACATGCATCAAAAATACCATTAATAAATTCAAAATCTTGTATTTTATGAAGATAGTTTACTTCTTTATTTATTACGCCATCTCGATCAAGAAAAATAGTTTTAATAGACATAAATTAAGGTGAGTATAATCAAGTTTATATTTTAGTGCGTATTTTAAGGGATTGTAGTGTTAAGGACTTTTAATCTAGAAAAAACATATCAATTTTTGTTAATATCCTTAGCTTTTTTGATGCCCTTAACTGTCTTTGGTGGTAATTTAATTATTCTATTAATCGTTCTATTATGGCTCATTTCAGGCAACTATACGAATAAATTTAAATTAATAATACAAAGCAAATTATTAATTGCTTCAATTATTTTTTTTGGATTACATGTCTTAGGCCTTCTCTGGACTAATGATTTAGAATGGGGTATTCATATTGTTCGTAAGATGTGGTATTTTTTACTGCTCTTTCCAATCTTACATTCGATTGTCATTAAAGAAAATATACATAAATATATTGCTTCATTTTTACTGGCAATTACTGTTACTGAGATACTATCATACTCAGTTTGGTTTGAAATCATTGAGCCTTTTAAAAATGCTACAATATACAATCCAACTCCTTTTATGAGCCATATATCCTATAACCCTATTCTTGCTTTTGCTATCTACATTGTTTTACATAGATTGTTGATTCAAAGAGATATGGGAAAAATACAAATATTTTTGTATGGTTTTTTTGGACTTTCAATGTCCATTAATATGTTCATTACTGGTGGCAGAGCAGGCCAAGTTGCGTATTTTGTTATGCTAACTATTTTAGTGTTTCAATTTTTTAAATATTCCAAGATGAAAGCATTATTTATCTCAATATTTTTATTTTTAACTATTTTTTTAAGTGCTTATCAGCTAAGTCCAATCTTTAATGAAAGAGTTGATGATGGGATAAAAAATTACGCCAAATTTTCACAAGTTAATGAAATCAGCAGATTGAGTTCAATAGGTTATAGGATGACCTTTCAGCTTAACTCTTTGGAAATAATAAAGAAGCACCCATTTATAGGTGTAGGAACAGGTGATTTTCCTCAAGAATATAAAAAAGTTAATATGGTTAACACTCCTGGTATTGCCAATGCAACGAATCCTCACAATATGTATATCTTGATCACTACTCAATTAGGCATATTAGGTTTAATTAGTTTTTTCTCAATTTTCTACTTTCAATTTAAGATAGCTTTTCGTTCGACAAATATTCTTGTAAGGAATGTTGGCTTTGCTTTGCCTGTGATGTTTTTGGTTATTATGCTTAGTGACTCATATTTATTAGGTCACTACACAACTTTAATGTTTATTTTCTTTAGTTCATTCTTATATAAGGACTTTGAAAATGCTTAAGTACAGATATTTTTTACGTTATGGATATTTTTTATGTTACAGATGATTTTTAATAAAACCTTTTCACTGGAAAAGTTAACTATATTTATTGCCACCTTCATAATATTAAGTTTTAATTCTAAGCTTTTAGAAGTATTATTAATTTCCCCATCTTCTGGGTATTCATTATTAATTTTATCTTTTTTAACCCTTTCTGCAATATTATTAATAGCGTTACTTTTGACTTTTTGTTATCGAAACACGATAAAGCCTATTTTAGTAACTTTATTAATAGTTTCTTCAGTCTTTAGTTATGTTTTGAATAATTTTGGCTTGGTATTTGAACAAAATATTTTTTTCAAAACAACTGAAACAATTACTCTTGATTTTACAAAGCTAATTAACTTTAAGTTATTTCTTTATTTATTATTATTGGGCATATTGCCTTCATATTTTTTAATTACAGCAAAATTAACTGAGTTTTCTTCAAAAGAGAAACTGTGGCGAAGGTCCAAGGTGTTTTTGATGCTGATATTCTTTTTTATTTTGTTAACTTTAGGTTTATCAAAACTAGTAAATTTTCCCTTGGGACCAACCAATCCTATTACTATTCATTTAATTAATATTGGCAAAGTAGTAACACCTTTAAAGAATTTTATATTGAGAAGAGATATAGATGACAAGATAGCATTAATTGAGAATACAGGTTCTTGTTCTTTTTGTAATCTTTCACAAGGAAATTTTAATGGAAAAAATTTAAAAGGTGCTGACTTAAGTTTTGCACTATTGATTGGTGCAGATTTAAGATATGCAAATCTGAGTGGTGCAAACCTTGATGGAGTAGACCTAACTAATCAGGATTTAACAGGAACAATTTTATCTTTTTCTGATCTCACGGGCGCAAAATTAGATGGTGTTGATCTTAGCAACAAAGACTTAACTGGTACAATTTTAAAGAATGTTGATCTAAGTAAGATTGACTTAACTTATAAGAATTTAAGTGGGGCAATTCTGGGTGATGCTGACCTCAGGGGTGTTAATTTAACAGGTACAGTTTTATCTTTTTCGAATCTTATTGGGGCTAATCTAGATGGAGTTGACCTTAGAAATAAGGATTTAACTGGTGTGGGTCTCAACAAAGTTGACCTTAGAAATAAGGATTTAAGTGGAGCAATTCTTAGTTTTGCAAATTTTACTGATGCTAATTTAGATGGTGTTGACCTTAGTAATAAGGATTTAAATGGAACAATTTTCAATGGCGTAGATTTTAGAGGAGTTGACCTTAGAAATATAAATCTTAGTGGAGCAATTCTAAAGGAAGCTAATCTTGGGAATAAAGATCTAACTGGTACAATTTTATCTTTAACTGATCTTAGTGGAGCAAGCCTCGATGGTGTAGATTTGATTAATAAAGATTTATCTAGAGCAAACCTAAGTAAAGTAGATCTAAGTAATAAAGACCTCACTGGAGTACGTCTTATTTTTTCAAATCTTGAAGGAGCGAATTTAGATGGTGTAGATCTTACTAATAAAGACCTCACTGGTGTAAATCTTAGTGGAGTTAATCTTAAAAATAAGGATCTAACTGGAACAAAACTTGCTTTTGCTAACCTTACAAATGCTAATTTAGAGGGAGTTGACCTTAGAAATAAGAATCTAACTGGAGTAATTCTAACTGGAGTCGACCTTAGTAAATTTGACTTGACTGGAGCTACACTTAAAGACACTAAAAGGATTGAGATAGAAATCAAAAAAGCCTTTATTCCAAATTGGCCAGCTTTAAGTGAAGTCCAAAATTTGACTGTGACTAGATATGATTTAAGTGGAAATATTGAGTATCTATCAACTAAGGAAGGCTTTCTATATGAATCAAAATATAATGAATCAAAACTTGTTTTAGACCTTAATAACGATAATAAATTCCCATTTTTTGTTAATAATGGTGCTGAAGTTGGCTTACTAGGCATTGCTTCACAAAATAATCTAATTTATATTGCATATACAAATCAAAATATTGACAGTTCTTATTCTTTAATTGTAGATGAGCATTCAATGAATTTTAATAAGGTTAGAAATATTATTGAAATTAAAGATTTTGGTTCAGTTCATTTTGGAGGTAATTTGCTGTTTGATAGCCTTGGAAAGCTTTATTTATCTGTTGGAGACGGCTCTAAAAGTGATGAAGCTCAAAATCTTGCTTCTTTAAAAGGGAAGATATTAAGGCTTGACACCTCGGAATTAAAACAAGAACCAGAAATCATTGCTTATGGTATTAGAAATCCTTGGGGCGTGACTATTGATTCAAATGATAGAATATTTGTCTTACAATGTGGTGCATTTGATGCAGAGGCAGTATATTTATTGAAAGATATTTATTCTGGAATCCCAACAAATCTTGGATGGCCGGTATATGAGGGCACCAAAAGGCAGAAACAATCATCATTAACCCTCGAAGGTGTTTTAGCTCCAATTTTTGAGTACAGAAATAGACCTGGATGTGCAACTGCTGGTGTTTATCTGGATGATATCGAATCTTTCCTATTTGCTGACTTTTTTGGAACGATAAGGTTATTAAAACAACAAGAAAATGGCCAATGGTATCTACTTCATGAGGATACAAAAGAAAAGAAACCAATATATGGTTTTGGTTTTGATAAGAAAACAAAAAAAATATTTATTGCTCCAGATAATCGTGAGTTAGAAATCTTAGTAGATCAAATTAATATTAATCAATAATAATTCTCTAAATGCAATTGCGTTTTTTAAGAAGAGGCTTTAGAGTTATTTCAAATTTTCAATCTAATGTATGCATAAAGATTTTAAAAAACCTAAAAAGATCTTAATAATAATTCAACGCTCTAACGGAGATGTTTTTTTAAGCACTTCACTTATTAAATCACTTTATGAAAATTATGATGCCCCTAAAATTGATCTTCTGATAAATGAAGATACAGCTGAAGTGGCAAAACTGCTTCCAAACATCAATTATATTCATACTTTCTCATACCAAAAAAAAGCTACAAATAGATGGTCTCAAGAAAAGGAATTATGCTCTAAGTTATTTAGAAATTATGATTTAAGTATTAACTTGACTTCTAGTGATAGAAGCGTCCTATATGCATTAGTTGCCAGTAAGAAATCTATTAGTATTGTAGAAAAAGATTACAAAAAATCTTGGTGGAAGCAAAAATTATTAAGCCTACATTACTATTATGATGATAGTAGGCACATACTTATTCAAAACTTAACTCCACTCAAGTTATTGAAAATTAAACATGATAACTTACAAAAACCTATTGATTTTTCTAGTGAAGATTTTTCCAACATTAAAAATATATTGAAAAAAAAGAATATTCATAGATTTATAATTTTTCATCCTTCAGCCCAATATAATTTCAATGTGTACCCAAAAAAACTAAGAGATAAATTGCTTAATTTTCTTAACACTTTAGAACTACCAATAATTATTACAGGTGGTAATAGCGAGATTGACTTAAATATAAAAAATGAAATACCACATTTAACAAATATATATAATTTTATTGGAGAGACAACCCTAAAAGATTATTTCATTTTAAGTGAGCTAGCAATGGCATATATTGGAATGGATACTTTAAATATGCATATAGCGGCTTCCCAAAATAAGCGAATTTTTGCTATATTTGGTTCTACTAATATAGCCATGTGGTCGCCATGGTCTAATAAATTACAAACTTCAGCATTAATTAATAATTCGCTGCAGACGTTTGGGGGGATTACAGTTTTTCAATCATCTTTTCCTTGTGAAACTTGCGGAAAGATTGGATGTGGAAATAGCCATGGTAAAAATGAATTTAATTTTATAATTAACCCTGAAGAAATTTTTAATGAGGTCAAAAAATGGCTAATAAAAAGTGAGCTTTAAAAACTCTTATACTCTTCCATTTAGGGTTGAAATTCCTAATTACATAAAAGAGTTTTTAGATAAGCGTTCTTTATTTAAATCCTGGTTCAAATATATTAAGCGATTTATATATATAAATATAAAAAGACAACATTCACTAGAAAATTTAAGAATTTTAGATGAACATCAGAATATTTTATGGTTAAACTTTTCAGCTCCTAGCTTGGGGGATAGCTTGATGGATTTATCAAGCCGAATCTTGTTAAGTGATAGAAGAATCGATCTTTTAACTGATCAAAAAAATGCAAATCTTTATGATAATGATAAGATATTTTCTTCTGTTTATACAAAAATAGATGATGTTATTAAAAATTCATATGATCTTGTTATAGTTGATTCATTTAGTACAAGGAGTATCAAGATTAAATATCAAGCTTTCCCACTGCTTCCTTATGTTGGTCTTTATGGTTATTTTAATGGGCCTGAAGTAAATAGAGTTCTCTATAGTTTTCACCGTATGAACAGCCTACTTGGATATATAAAAAGTGAATCTGAAATTAATAAAATAGCAAAATGTTCAATAGCAGTATCAATTGAAGATCAAGCGCATATTCAAAGATTATCGCTGCCAGAGGACTACATAGCAATTGCTCTTGGAGGCGAATGGAATTACAGGACTTATGATCATTGGCCTAAAGTAATTGAGCACTTATTAATGGAAAATAATCAGTTAAATATAATACTCTTAGGCTCTAATAATGCCAATTCTATTAATAAGATAATATTGGAAAATTTCCCTACCTCTAATATTTGGAGTTGCGTTGATAAGTTTACTTTTAATCAAACAGCTGAATTAATCAGTAATGCTAAATTACTCTTATGCTGTGATGGAGGCCTAATGCATGCTGCAAATTCTGTTGAAACTAAAGTCATACCATTATTTGCTAGACTTGACGCTGAAATGCAATTAACCCAATCATGCCAAGACTTTTCACTATTTGATATAGCAGATGTAAATAATATTTCAGTTGCCGACATAATTAGAAATTATTTAGAAGCGACTAGTTCCGGTCATAATGGTCATCAAGACGAATAATATCATCTTCGCCTAAGTAATTACCTGTTTGAATTTCTATAATCTCAAGAGGACTTTTTTGATGATTTTCAAGCCTATGTATTTCCCCTTTGGGTATGTAGGTTGATTGGTTTTTTTCCAGATTAAAAGTTTTCACCCCACAAGTAATTCTTGCAATACCTTTAACTATTACCCAATGTTCTGCTCTATGCTGATGTTTTTGGAGTGATAATTTAGCTCCCGGATTGACTGTTATCCTTTTTACTTGGAATCCAATTCCAATATCAATACAGTCATAGTAACCCCATGGCCTATAAATTTTTCGATGATATTCCACTTCAGGCCTAGAATTTTCTTTTAGTGTATTAATAATATTTTTTATAT
>Ga0209816_1001869_pt1 | contig 15336 bp, 12 predicted proteins | sample CoawatmetaG01DNA_FD_187509 | JGI IMG/M metagenome (GOLD analysis project Ga0209816, IMG submission 187509) | Marine microbial communities from the West Antarctic Peninsula - Coastal water metaG017-DNA (SPAdes) (version 2) | ecosystem: Environmental > Aquatic > Marine > Coastal ... | reverse complement strand
TGCTAATTTATCAGTAGCTACAGGCGCTGCTGAAATGAAAATTGAAGAAGCCGATATATCTTTAGCAAACACTTTAGATGTTATGAGAGCAACCGGAGCGAGCGCGGGCGGAGCCACTGCTTTAGCTCAAGCAGCATTGCAGTCTAAAAAAGGCGTTGCAGCAAGTATTGAAATGCAGGAAAAACAAAATGAAGATAAGAGAGCGGCCGGAGAAAAACAAAAGCAAGATGCTTTAATGAGAGAAGGTCAAAGAGTTCAGCAAGGAGAAGCTTACGAATTTAGCTTAAGAGAAAACAGAGAGGTTGCACAATTAGATAGAACAGCAGCAATGCTAGGCGCATCAAAGCAAGCGGAAGGCCAAGCGCAAGCGGATAGAACCGCTGCAATTACAGGCGCAATTGGAGGAGTAACTGATGCTTTCGGGGGAATGGCATCTGGAGGTGCATTTGGTTAATATAAAAAAAACATGGAAAACAAAAACTTATTTCAAAACCTTTATTTAAAGCAATTTAATGCAAGTAATGCTATTGCTTATAGTAGAGATTTTATTGCTAATACAAGTGACTATAATTTTCAATTATTAGACAATGCCTATAGAAATACAGGTAGAACATATGCTAAATTAAAAATAGCTATAGAAACAAATAATTGCATGTCGGAAAATTGCTCTTTAGAGTTAGCTCAGTTAAAACAATTAGAAGGCGCACCTCAGGCCTCTTTGGATTTTTTAGCATCACTAATGGCGGAATTAGGTGTTACAGAAGAAGATACTTTTGATCCAAATAATAATTATAAATATAGCGTAGCTAATAGCTTAATGAATGGTAAGCCGGGCTTTTCTAAAACAGATGGATATCAAGCTTATTTAAGTTTACTACCAGAAGGCTCTCAGCAAATTGTATTTATGGGACCTGCTTTTGGCGGCCCTTTAGTTATTAATAGTTCCGCACTAAATGCTTTAAATATTTCGAATACTTCTTTAGTTGTATCAACGCCAGATATAAATAAAGACATGCTAAGATTGCTAACCGAAGTTGGATTGTTTGCTCCAGACATGATAAGCGAAAACGGAGAGTTGACTGCTGAAGCTAAAATTACTGAAGAATATGTAATGATGAATCCAGACGGTTCGATTGATTATGAAATTATTGATCTAGGTAATGGCAAAGGGAAAAATGTACTTAAGTATGACCAAAAAAAAATAGAAAAAAAAATAACTCCATTTATAAACGCTGAGGTTGCTGGTTTAATGAGTTCTGAGCAAGCCGCAATTGCCACTTGGAATGTTTATATATCTCAGGACACAAGTGTTGAAGAAGATGATCAGATGGTTCAAAACGCTAACGCAGGAGCAGATAGCTGGAATTACGAAACAGACTTGCCACTAGCTCAAGACAAAAAAGTTTTATTTGAAGAAAAATATAAAAAATATTTTATGAACAATTATTTAAAACAATTTATTACAAATCAAATGCCTACTATTCAAGAAGATGCAGCGGTGTTTGACTTAGCAGAAGGCAAGAAAGCAAAAGCTCAGAAATTTTTAGATGATAACAACTTAAATTAAATTAAATGACATTATTAGAATATGTACAGTCGCTTCAAGACGCGGGAGAAACAGATATTACCGCTAAAGTTGAAGCTTGGAAATTAAATAATCCAACCCCTATTGTTGATGCAGACATTAGCGAGCCAGTTGTTGAAAATCAAGTTGACATTAACGCTGAAGAAATAAACGATTCAAATAAAGCAAAGGAAGATGCTGCTGCGGAACAGGACACAACTGCAACAGCAACCCCGGAAGTGTCGGAGAATTTAGAATCTGGAAATGGAGAGTCGTTATTTTCAGAAAGTAAAGATTTTATAGATGATTACAACGAGCGGCAAAAATTAATTACAGAATTTAAAGAACAAAAAGCTGTAATTAATGAGCAACAAGCCAAGTTTAATTCTGTAGTAAGCAAAGGCAATACTCATACTGCTGATACTTACGATTACAAATGGGAAGTTGGCGATGAAGGCAATGTGGACTACTATCAAAAAAAAGAAGGAACAGATAGCTGGAAAAAAGAAGATAACCAAGGAGCTATTTTTAGTATAGCAGGTGAATTAGGTCATTTAAATCAAGAACAACAACAGCAGTTAGAAAAATATAAAGAACAACTACAGCAACAAAAAAAGCAACAAAAACAACAAAATGATCCTTTTGCTTTTGCAAAAAATGAAAAAGGCGAAATAAGCAGCTCTATTTCAGCTGATATGCCAATAGACACTTCTTTAAACGGCTTTTCAAATAAAAGTGAGTTTGCGCTTGGTTTAACAGCGCCAAAAACTAAAAAAGAAAAGTTAGATGCGAAATTGGGAAATTCTACTGAAGTGCTCTCAGCGGCTGAGGCTGGAGAAGCAAAAGCTAAAGCAGAATTAGAAAACGTTTTAACACCTGAAGTTAAAGAAAGAATTGCTAAACAAGCAGCTTTGTCTGGAAATTACGAAGTTGAAAAAGCAAAGCTTTTAGAAAAATTAGAAAAAACTTCAACAATTTCACCTGAGTACACAAAGCTTGAAAAAGAATTGTCTGAATTAGAAAACAGATTTTCAATAGAAAACCAGGCTTATATAAATACTTCCGCAACATTTATAGAAAAAAAGCTTGAAAAAGATATGGTTGATATCAAGCAAAAAGCAACCGAAGCGGCTATGATAAAAGAAGTAGAAAAACCTACTTTATATAACTTAGCTGGGTCATTTTTACAAAACGTAAAAACCCCTAATGGTATTGGGAATTTTGCCTCAATGCTCGTAGGGGATGTGCTCAACCCTGCAGACAAAGATTTAGTAAAACAACAAGATTTGTATGCAGCAGAGAAGGCTAAATATGCAAAAGAAAACAAAGTAAATATAAAAAACGTAACTGACGAAATGGTTAGACCAGCAGTTGAGGCTGCTTATGTAGATATTTTTTCATTGCAAGCTAGAAAAGATGCTTATGAAGATTATTCAGATACATTATTAACTGATCCAGATGTACCTATTTTTAGTTTATTTAAAAAAGTAACTGGATTTAAAAATCTTGCAGATGTTTTTGGGGATACAGAAGAAGAAGTAAATGCTGATATTGCTGCTAAAGGCTTTGCTTATAATACTGCTAAGGCTTATTTAGTTTCAGAGCAAGTCAAAAACGATATTTTACAAATAGACTCCAAAAGATTAGCTTTACAAGAAACCCCATATTTTACAGAAGAAAGTTCGGCTGAAGCTAGAGAAAAATATAAAGAATTATCTACGCAAAGGCAACAAAATGTAAACATATTAAATGATGCTCTTACCACACTAGGAGATAAAGTTAAAACATCAGAGGATGCAGAGCTGTATTCTAACATGCTTGCTAAAAATTACAGTCCCATTACTAGCACGTTAGGTTCTGTAATAAACATGGGCGCGATTTTAGCATCTGGCGGTATTGAAGGTGCAGAAAGATATGGTTTAACAAAACTGTTAAATCCTTTGTCAAATCTGCCAATGACTTCTAATATGAGAAAAGCTTTTTTTGGAAAAGGCGGGGTTTTTGACAGCAGAAAAATTACAGATCCCATGCAGTCTTTATTGGCTACAGTGACTAAAGCTATAGACGAAGAAGTATCTGAGACAAAAGACTGGGATAACTCTGATGGATTAATGGAAAAAGGTAGATGGTTTGGTAGAACTATTGGGCAACAAATACCTATATACGGGCTTCTTTACGGAACAGGTGGAGCCGGTTTAGGGCTTATAGGATTATCCACTGCCGGAAGCAAGTTTAAGGAAATGCAGGACGACATAGATTTTAATGGCGCGGAATATACGCCATTTCAAATGTACACGGCCGCTACAACAACAGGGGTATCTGCAGTTGCTTCAGAGTATGTAACCCAAGGAATGCTAGGAAGACTAGGGGTTAACTTTCGGGCTAACAAACTTTTTGCTAGCGGATTTAAAGAAACCATGGGCAATATAGTTAAAGGTGGTGCGCGATGGGTTGTAGACCAATCTGAAGAAGTTGGTAGTGAAGTTGCAGACAATATAGTAGGTAACATTGTAGACAAATACGTTCTTAAAAAAGAAGGCGTAAACATTTTTGACAATGTAAAAGAAACCGCTTTTAGTACCTTGTGGACTTCTGGAATAGTAATGAGACTTCCAACAATAGGAGCATCAATAACAGCGCCTTTTAGAAGTAAAGAATCTTTTCAAATAATAGGAGAAAATGCTGAAACTATTAAAAAATTATCTTCAGAATTAGAAAACTCAACTTTAGACGATTCCGGACGAAAATCAATTGAAAATCAAATACAAGGACTTACTGTGGAAAACATGGAAGCTTTAAAAACGGATTTATCAAGATTAGATGATATGACCGATGCTGAAAAGACCGCATTAATAGAATCTAAAGCCTCTGAGTATGATAATCTTAGGGAAATCGAAAAGATTAATAATAATAGAACTATGCCTAGGGATATCAAGTCAGTTTTAATAAAAGACTTGCAAGTCCAAATAAAAGCAGACGTAGATAAAAGCTACCAAATTATTGCTCCTTATATTCTTGCGGAAAATAAAGCTAAAAACTTACCTGCTCTTGAAAAATCTATTGAAAACGTTCAAAAAGTAACTCAAGAAATATTAGGTGAAGATATAACCGTGATAGAAAACATGGAAAATCTTCCTGAAGGAATACCTAAATTTGTAGATGCGTATGTAGATCCTGATACTCAAAAAATATATATAAACAAAGAATGGGCTGCTACGGTTGGAGCTATTACTGCAGTTGAGCATGAGCTTTTACATAAGATACAAAGATCTTTGTTTAAATCTAATCCTAAAAAAGCTTTAGAAATAGTAGAGGATTTTAAAAATACCTTAGGCGGTAATGAATTAGATTTAGTACAAGAAAGAATTGATGCTAACTACCGATACAAATTAACTGATGATGGAAAGTTTGAATTAGACGAGCAAGGCAATAAGATTGAAAATAAAGTTGAAGACTACGCAGAAGAATATTTTAATGTGTTTTCAGATCTTGTAGGTAATAATAAAATAGGATTTACTGATAACTTAGGTGAAAATTTACTTAGATTATTAAATAAGGTTAAGGATAAAATATGGCCGCCTGAAGCTGGGTTTACAAACTTAGAATTTAAAAGCGGTAGAGACGCTTATAACTTTATAAAAGATTACAATAAAGATATAAGACAAGGTAAACTTTCTGATAGAGCCACTGGCTTGCTTAAAGAAGGAAGCGTTGTTAGCAACAGAGATAAAGGAAATGCTGTAGACGGAAGAGAAACTCAAAAATCAATAACGCAAAGAGGCCAAGAATTTATAGATTTGTCAAGAGACGGTACTCTTACTAATGAAAATTTAGTAGATACCATTAATTCTGATTCTTCAAATCAAACAGATAAATTTGCGGCAATAGAAGCGGTAGTTGAAAAAAATTGGCCTGTAATCAGCAAAGGGCTTAAATTTAATCCAACGGGAACAATACCTATGGCGGATGTAAAAACGGCTGTAACAGAACAAATGCAAGGTATATTTCCAGGAAGAAGCAAGCCTTTGATGGCAGACTTTAATGCTGAAAAATCACAAGTTAACACTTACTTAGGTTCCTTAATGGGAGTTAGACAAGCTGAGATATTGCAAAGAGCTTCTGAAATAGCGGCGGTTTCTAATGACAGTTTAAGCATTGATTCGAATCAAGCTAAGCAAGTAGTAGATACATCAACTCCTGCGATTAAATCAGACGCTAGAAGTTCAGATAAACTAGCTAAGCCTCCTAGTAAAACGGTTAAATACAAAGACGAAGCTGTTAAAAATTTAAAGTTAACACCTGAGAAAGGCCAATCAGCTAAAGACGCTATTGAAGCAAAAATATCTCAGACTACAATAAAAGCTTTTGAAGGCAAAGAAATAAATAAATTTAAAGACACCGCTAATATACCTAAGCCATTAGCAAAGTTATACGCGGATATGTTTGGAATTAAATCCGAAGGAAGCATAGATGCTTTAAGTATAAAATCTAGAGGATTTAACAAAGCAGATAACTCTGGAGTAACTAGAGCTAGACAGTTTTTAATTGATAATGCTACGAGCGATTTTTCTAGAATACCTGAAATTAAAGATAAATTTGTTACAGCGGGAAGAACCGGAGGTACAGGAGTTTTTCAAACAAAACTAGGAAAAGCTTTATATACTGGAGAAAAATTAACAGGCACCTTAAAAAACTATAGAGATATAATTAGCGGCAAAAACGTAACTGTTAACGGTATTGAATTTAATGCTCCAGACAAAAACGGCAAACCTAAGCCTTTATATAGAGATTCTCAGCATGTTAAAGCTGCGTTAGATTTTCACATTAGAAATAGAGCAATTGAAACTTTACAGCCGATTCAAGGAGAAAGATTAAGGGGAGGAGCTAAGTTTAGCATTACATCTAAAGGCATGCAAGATGTAGATCTAAACTTAACTGAAGCTGAAAAAAAGGGTTTTGTAAAAAATGTTAATGAAAGTTTAGAAAAAGGTATTCCTCTTGACCAAGCTATAACTTTAGTTGCCAATGCAATAGGCAAAAATAGAGGTTTTGCTTATGAAAATGTTATAATAGATAAGCTGTCAAAACTTAAAATTAAAGGATTTAAAGTTTCAGATCAAGCTGGAGGAAACAAAGTTGGCATACCTGATTTTGCTGCTAAAATATTTGACGCTAATTTCGATGTAGAAGTTAAAATGGAAAAAGCTCAATATAGTGATATTGGTTTGGTTTCTAGAAATCAAAATATAGATTTTAACAGCAGAGTTAAAAAAAAGAATTATAGTTTTGCAGGAAGAATACAAAAAGAATTAATAAGTCCAGCAAAAATAGCAATGAAAGCTTATAGAAAAAGAGCTGGAGAACTAGGTGCTGATTTAAATTTATACGACAAAACAGGCAAGCTACCTTCAACCATATATAAAAAATTAAAAGCTGAAGGATTACAAAAAGCAGTAAGTCAAAAAGCTAAGTTTAATCAAGATATTATATCTGAAATTTATCAAAATAAAGTTCCGCCTACTAGTTATATACAATTAAAAAATAGTGGTTTATTTTTTATGGGTACAAATCCACTTGGATTACCATTATCTGAATTCAAAGCTGATGTTAATGTTACTTTAAGAATATTTTATGGAGGCAAATCAATGGTGGATGGTGTAGAAATGACTACCGTAAATTTAAGAACATTACCAGATAACTTAACTAATGTTTCAAAAAGTGATTATAGCTTAGATAGAGCGTCGAGTATGACCGCTTTAATGAATACTCCAGCTGCTAAAATGTTAGATTTAAATAGCATAGCTAACAAAAGACTAAACAACCCAGCATTACCGGCTAGTCTTCAGTATTCTATAACCCAAGGCGGTAACACTATTATTCAAGCAATGATTGAAGCAGATAAAGCTTTGGCTAATGCAAGAAAGCTAGGTGCTCCAGTTAAAAAAATTAGAGTATTTGATTTTGATGATACTCTAGCAAAAACTAACAGTCAAGTTGTGGTTACTTCAATTGATGGTAAAACTAAAAAAATTAATGCAACTGAATTTGCTTTACAATCAGAGCAACTAGAAGCCGAAGGAGCTACATTTGATTACAGTGAATTTAGCAAAGTTATAGACGGTAAAAAAGGACCTTTGTTTGAACTTGCCAAAAAAATATCAGAATCTCCGGGTAGCAGAGACATGTTCGTACTAACAGCTCGTCCACAAAACGCAGCCAACGGTATTAAAACATTTTTAGATGGCATTGGTTTAAATATTCCTTTAAGCAATATAACAGGCTTACAAGATGGATCTCCTCAAGCAAAAGCTAGATGGATGGTAGATAAAGCAGCTGAAGGTTATAACGATTTTTATTTTGCAGATGATGCTTTAAAAAATGTAAAAGCAGTTAAAGACGTGCTTAGTCAAATAGATGTTAAGTCTAAAGTTCAACAAGCTAAGTTTAGTAAAACTAAAACTTTTGATACCATTGTAAATGATATGATTGAAGATTCATCTGGTATTGAGTCTTACAAAGAATATTCAGCTGCAAGAGCACAAACAATTGGTGCTAATAAAGGCAAATTTAATTTCTTTATTCCTGCAAGTGCTGAAGATTTTACAGGTTTATTGTATAAAATGTTAGGCAAAGGCAAAAAAGGAGATGCTCAAATGGCTTTTCTTAAAACAAATTTACTTGACACCTATGACAGAGCAGAGTCTGCTGTAACACAAGCTAAAATAGCTGCGGCAAATGATTTTAAAGCTTTAAAAAATAAATTAACAACATTACCTAAAAGCTTAAGCAAGCCAACAGGTATTGGAGGTTTTACTTTTTCTCACGCAGTACGAACAGCCATATGGTCAACTCAGGGTATGGAAATTCCAGGTTTGTCTAAAAGAGATATTCAAGAATTAAATGATTTTGTAGAAAACAATGCGGAGCTAAAAGTTTTTGCTAATGAATTAATTAAAATACAAAAAGGTAAACCTTATCCAAAACCCGGTAAAAGCTGGTTAGGCGGTAACATTACTAGCGATATTATAAATGATATTAATAAAACTAATAGGGCGGAATATCAACAAGAGTGGAGAGAAAATATAGATATTATATTTTCGGAAGCTAATATGAATAAAATGGAAGCTGCTTACGGAACTAGATGGCGTGAAGGCATTGAAGATTCTATTCGTAGAATGAAGTCAGGTAGCAATAGACCTGTAGGCGGAAACAAAACAACTGATGCTTTACTAGACTGGTTAAACAATTCCGTTGGTGCTGTAATGTTTTTAAATACAAGATCAGCCGTGCTACAAACTATCTCTGCGGTAAATTTTTTAAATTGGGGTGATAATAATGTAATAAAGGCTGCAGCCGCTTTTGCTAATCAAAAACAATATTGGTCTGACTTTAATACTTTAATGAATTCTGATTATTTAGTAGAACGTAGAAATGGTCTTAAGATTAATGTAAGTGAATCTGAAATTCAAGATGCAGTTAGAGACTCGGGAAATAAATCAAAAGCAATTATTGCTTTAATATTAAGCAAAGGTTTTGTTTTTACAAGATTTGCTGATAGTTTTGCTATTGCGTCAGGTGGTTCTACATTTTATAGAAACAGAGTAGATGCTTTAGTCGGCAAAGGAATGGAACAAAAAGCTGCAGAAGCACAAGCCTTTGAAGATTTTAGACAAATAGCAGAGGAAAGTCAGCAATCAAGTAATCCAAATAAAATTAGTGCACAGCAAGCATCGGGCGCTGGTCGTGTTATATTAGCTTGGGCAAATACTCCAATGCAATACGCTCGAATACAAAAAAGAGCTGCTCAAGATCTTTTAAATGATCGTGGTGATTGGAAAACAAATGTATCTAAAATAGCTTATTATGGAGTTGTACAGAATTTAATATTTAACGCACTACAACAAGCTTTATTTGCTATAGCGTTTGACGATGACGATGAAGAAAAAGACCCTGATTCAATTAAAGCTGAAGAAAGATATATAAAAGTAGCCAATGGAATGGTTGATTCTCAACTCAAAGGTCTTGGAATTTTAGGGTCTGCTACAGTTGCTGTTAAAAATACATTAATGACTTTATATGAAGAGCATGGCAAAAAGAATCCTAAATATGAAAATGCTGTTGATGACTTGTTAAGTTTTTCACCACCTCTTGGATCTAAGATTAGTAAAATAAAAGGAGGTCTTAGAAACTTTAGCTGGAATAGAAAAGAAATGAAAGAAAAAGGATTTAGCTTAGACAATCCAGCTTATTTAGCAGGGGCACAAATTGTAACTGGTTTTACAAATGTCCCACTAGATCGTCTTATGAAAAAAATAAATAACGTAAGAGGAATGCTAAGTACGCAATCAGAGCTTTGGCAAAAAGTTGCGTTAGGTCTTGGTTGGTCTACATGGAATTTAGGACTTGGTTACTACGGAGGATTTGATGCAGCAAAAGTGTTAACGCCAGAAGAAGAGCTTACAAAAGAAGTTACTGACATGAAAAAATTAACTAAAACAAAAGAACAGGTAGATATGCTACTTGACTTAGGTTTAACCAAAAAAGAAATTAAAGCTTTAGGCAAAGAAGAAGCTAGAGTAAGAAAAATAATAGAATTACAAAAAAAAAATAAAAAATAATGAGCATATCAGACATTAAAATGTACGCAATGAGTTTTGGGGTTGTGGGATTAACAACTTTTACACATATAGAAACTTGGTTAAAAATTGCCTTGCTTCTTGTAACCATTGGATACACGCTTCATAAATGGGTAAATCTTAAAAAAAAATAATATGAATCAAAAATCGCCGCTAAATATTAAAGAAGCCGCTTACGAAAAACAAAATCGTAAAATGCGTAAAGAAAACCCTGGAATGGGTAAAAGACTTACATCTGGAACAAGCCCCCGAAGAGTGTCATTTGCATGTAGATTTGCAGGTATGGCAGGAGCTATGAAAGATGCAAAAGGAGAACCAACAAAGAAAGCTATGGCTTTAAAAAAATGGGGCTTTGGTAGTGTTGCAGCTGCTAGTAGCTTTTGTAGTAAAAATAAATCTAAAAAATAAAAATAAAAAAAAAATTATGAGTTCACCATTTTCAAAAGAGTATATGGGTAAAAACCCTATTGCCGCATTAACAAGATTGCAAGAAGCTAAGCTTCCCGAAAATTTAAAATTGGCTATAGAAGCTAAAGACGCTGGATCTCCAGCTAAACAAGCTTTTGGCGATAAAGAGCCTTCTATAATGGAAGAGAAAAAACAACCAAGATTTGTATACAATCCTAAATCAGACGAATTAAATGAAAAGCAAAGAGACAGCTTAAATACTGTTGCTAGAAACAAGAATGAAGGATTTTATAGCCCAGAGTTTGATGTATCTGTTGATCCAGAAGATGGAGTATTAACAAATAAACGTAACGAAAAACATCCTGATTTTTCAAATTACCATTTTCAAATAAAAAAATAAAATGCGCAGCATAAGCAAAATAATAGTTCATTGCTCCGCTACTCAGGAAGGAAAACATTTAGATGCCGCTGAAATAAATCGGTGGCATTTAAAAAGAGGCTGGAAAGGTATAGGGTATCATTATGTTGTTTTGCTAGATGGCACTATAGAATATGGCCGCAATATATATGAGCAAGGAGCTCATGTTAAAAGCTACAATAAAGGATCTATAGGTATTTGTTACATTGGAGGCGTAGAATCAAAACGCGGATCTAATGGCAAATGGATCGCTAAGGATACTAGAACACTAAAACAAAAAGAAAGCTTGCTATTGCTGCTTAAAACACTAAAAAAAATGCATCCAGAGGCCACGATACATGGTCACAACGAGTTTGCAGCAAAAAGCTGCCCGTGCTTTGATGCTAATAAAGAATATTGTAATATAAATAATAAATAATATGGCATTTAAATTAAACCATCAAAAAGAATCTCCCTTAAATCAAGAACTTCAGTCTTCAAGTGGAGGAACAAATTCAGACGTAGAAGCTATGAATAAAATGCTGGCTGAAAGAGCTGCTGCTAGCGGCATAACCCCTCGCCAACCTGATGCTCCTTTAAATCCAGAATCAGGAAAAGAAGATTCATTCATGAAAAAATTATCTTTTGCAATTCAAAACCCAACTACATCAGCAAAGATGGTATTAGGACTAGGTGAGTCTGGGTCTATTCCAAGCGGAGCTCAAAAAGCATTAGACGCTGGAACATTAGAAAGAAATGAGCTTGATAACTACGCTTTAGACTTAGTTAATCTACCAGGAGCTTTAACTAAAGTAGGTGAAGGAGTTGCGCAAGGGGATCTAAAGAAAGTAGCTAAAGGACTTATTTATTCCGCGCCTTATGGCAAAACTATATCTAAAGCGTTAGGAGGTACAAATAAAGTTGCAAAAGCAGCTTATAACACTTCTTCAAAATATAAAAAAATAGCGCAAGCATTGCAAAATAAATTAACTCCTAAAGTGGTTGCAAAACCTGTTCAACAACTATTAGGTGATGACGGAGCTAAGCTTATTGCTAAAGCAGCTATAAAGAAAAATATTTAAAATAAAATAATGAAAAAAGATAGGAAATGGTGGGATAACGAAGCTAGATTAAAAGCTTTAGGTAAAGGTCATAATAGCCCATTTAATTTAAAAAACGAAAGATTATCTGAAATAGTAAAAGAACTGCAAGGCGCTTCTAAAATGCACTTAAAGCAATCAAAAGAAATTGAAGAACATATTGATGATATGGGATCACCTTTAGAATTAAAAGATGCTTGTTATAAAAAAGTAGTTTCAAGATACGGGCCAAAAAATTCAGCATATAGAAGTGGCGCTATGGCTAAGTGTAGAAAAGTAGGTGCGGCTAACTGGGGTAATAAAAGTAAAAAATAATGTATCAATCTCCATTTAGTAAAGTTAGAAAAACTAAAGAAGGTTTAGCTCTTAAACGTTGGTTTAAAGAAAAGTGGGAAACACCTAGCGGAAAAGAAGATTACAGTGAAACAGATGAAAATACTTTTAGACCTACTAAAAAAGTTTCAAAAGATACGCCATCAACGTGGAATGAATTAACTTCTTCTGAAAAAGCGTCTGCTAGGAAAGAAAAAAATACTAAAGGAAGAGTTACTAAATATAAAAAGAAAAAGGAACAAGATAAATAGGCGTACCATACCTAATAGTTCCTGTAACCAGAAAGGGCCCTCAATTACGAGAGCCCTTTTTTGATTTTAACCATCACACGCCAAACAATCTTCATTCATTGCTGTGGCTGCAATATCGCCTCGTAAGACGCTTTCTGTTCTTGTATAATATAAAGTCTTAACTCCTTTTTTCCAAGCCTCGAAATGCACCTTATTAAGCCATTTAGGCGTTGCTTCAGAAGGGAAAGCTAAATTTAAACTAACTGATTGATCTACATACTGCTGTCTCAATCCAGCCTGATTAACTAACTCTAGCTGATTAATTTCCTTAAAAGTTTTAAATACCTCCTTTGCGGGGATGTCGTGGCCCATAGTAACATTATTAAGCTGATCAATATCTTGGACAGAGCCACCGTCAGCCAAGATCTTATTCCATATTTCTTCATTATTTAGTTTATGTTTTCTTAATAATTTAACAAGTGTAGGATTCTTACGTATAAACGTACCTTTAGCTGATTGCTCAGTGAATACATTAGCAGCCCAAGGTTCTATTCCCGCGGATACATTGCCTGAGAGTTTACTATTAGATACAGTAGGAGCAACGGCGCGCAAATGAGTGTTGCGATAACCAGTACCAGAACACCACAAAGGCTCACCATAAGTTTCAGCAAGAGCCATGGAAGCTCTTTCGCTTTCAATTTTAATTTGCGAAAATATTTTCCTAGTTTCAAACTGAGATAATAAACCTTCGAAAGGAATACCCTTTTCCTGGAGATATGTATGCCATCCGAGGACACCCAAACCGAGTGCACGCCCCTTTTGTGCAGATCGTACAGAATTCTCGAATCCGCGTAATCCCTTCGATCTTTGAATAAATTCTTCCATAACACCGTCAAGAAACCAAATGGCGTCATAAATAAGATTAGTGTCTTTCCATTCGTCATATTTTGCTAAATTTAATGATGATAAACAACATACAAAGCTATGGTTTTCATCTGTGTGTAATGTAATTTCTGAGCATATATTTGTCATATGAACTTTTAACCCATTTTCTTTGTATGCTTTTGGATTCTTTTTGTTAACGTTTCCTTTAAACATAATGTAAGGTTCTCCAGTTGCTTTTCGCTTCCTAAGTAGTTTGGACCACTTATTTCTAGCAGTTGCATCTCCTTGTTCAAGCTTTCGCATAAACTTATCACCAATAACTGCGCATTGATGTAAGTTAAGTGATTGTCTGTTGACATCTCCTTTTGGCTCCCGAATTTCAAGCCACTCTTCAAAATCATCGTGCTCAATGTTAATATTAACGGAAGCAGCACCTCTTCTGACTGATCCTTGGTTTGTTGCAAGTATTGTGCTGTCGTATATCTTGCAAAAGGGCACGACTCCGTCTGATGTTCCATTTCCTGTTATTGTTGCGCCAGCGGGTCTAATTTGATTTATACCAATACCTACTCCACCGCCGTGCTTAGCGAGTAGCATCATTTCTAAATTTTTTTGTCCTATATCTTGAATAGAGTCTGCAACGTCGATACCGAAACAGCTAATAGGAAGACCGCGATCAGTACCAGTATTACTAAGTACAGGGCTCGCCAAGCAAAGCCAACCATTCCATATGTATTCAAAGAATTTTTCAGCCATTTCAGGCTTATAAAGCCTACGAGCAACAGTTTTAGCGACGCGAAGGTATGCTTCACGAGGACTTTCTCCGTCGAATAAATATCCCCCGGATATAGTCTTCTTGTATACGTCTGTATTACCCCACGAAGGGTAATCTTCTCCTTTTTTCCAATTTTCATTCCACATATTTTTTATATTATAAAGTGTTTAATCCAAGCTATTAAACCATTAAGATTTAAAACTACTAAATTCCATTGTTTTCTTGATGCTGTTTGCACCATTACACATATAAAACCTAAGATGTAAAGCTTAGGTTCTAATGTCCATTGAGCTGCTATCAAAAAGCCTGCCCCCATATATCCTGCTCTAGTCGCTAGTCGCTTCCAAGGACTTAGCCTCTTCTGCCTTACTAGATTCTTCAGCAACTTTTGTCTTAAGTTTTTCAATTGCATCTTCATAATCTGGCATTTGTTTAATTGTTTCTAATGTGCCTACAGATAAATCTTTTAAATAAGCATTTTCATCTAACAGTTGTTGTACAACTTTAATTAGTGCTTGTTGCTTTTTTTCTAATAAATCTGTTTTACTTTGTTTTTGTCCTTTCATTCTAAATCTTCTTTAAGTTCTTTATTCGTTAATCCTATTTTACCAAATGTCTTCAAAGTCTTCGCCTTCCCCAGCTTTTGAGTAATCAGTTGGCCTAGTCGCGAAAAAATCAGTATGAGTGACCCCCCCGGTAAGATGATAGAACCAATCAAGATTACCTGCTGCTTTGGTGTCATATGCGAAATACGATCCCAGGTCAACGTAACCCAATTCAACAAGTTTTTCATTTGTTCTCTTTTTTATAAAGTGTTTTAAATCATTTGCTGCAATGCCTTCAATGTCACCCATTTCAAACATTTTATCAATGTAGCTAACTTCTAGCTTAATCATTGTTTCAGCAGCTTTTATTATATCTTCTCGACATAAGTGCAGTAATTGATTATCTTCTTCGCACATATCGCGAAATAATTTACATCCCATCTTACTGTGAAGAGATTCATCT
>Ga0209816_1001865_pt1 | contig 15347 bp, 12 predicted proteins | sample CoawatmetaG01DNA_FD_187509 | JGI IMG/M metagenome (GOLD analysis project Ga0209816, IMG submission 187509) | Marine microbial communities from the West Antarctic Peninsula - Coastal water metaG017-DNA (SPAdes) (version 2) | ecosystem: Environmental > Aquatic > Marine > Coastal ... | reverse complement strand
TCGTATGTCTGTCTAGTAACCGCAAGAAACGATTAAGGCACTAGCCCATCCTCCTCATTCAGTGAGCGAGTGACGCCCGTGGCCCCACCGCCCGGCTGCTGAAGGTTCAAGATGCTGACGGCGATGGGGTCGCTTCTAGTCTCTAACTCATTAGTGGCGTCGCCAGTCGAGGATACTGTTCTCTTCTCTCCACTCCAGCAGCAGCCTTGTATCACGTGGGGTTTAATGGGTTAGCAGGGTAATGCTCTACGTTAGGAAGTGAACCGGATAACTACTAATTCCTTAGTATACGTAATAATATGCGTTCGGCATTAAGCCGAAATCGTTCACAATATTTGAGGTAGGCATGTTTATTACTATGAACAGATTCAAAATTAAGCTGGGCTGTGAAGAAAATTTCATTGAGATATGGAAAGGGCGTGACTCTCATCTTGATGGTGTGCCGGGGTTCAAAACATTCCAGCTGTTACGCGGCCCAAGTCACGAAGACCATACATTATTTTCGTCTTATGCCGGTTGGGAGTCACGCAGCGACTTTGAAGCATGGACAAAATCAGAGGCTTTTCGAAAGGCGCATGCTAACGCCGGCGTTAAGAGAGATATTTATATGGGGCCGCCGCAACTTGAGTGCTTTGATGTGGTGTTATAAGAGCTCAGTCCGAAGGAAAGAACTTGGTGGAACTTTACGCCAGAGCCTGTGTTTCATTGCCGGTAGGTAGCTATCTAGTCACTTTAGACGCCTGATATAGCCTGCAAGGATAAAGGTATTTCAAGCGGTAATAAATAAACGATATGTGTCAGCGTTTTCTGAATGCAGTTTAGCGGACCTAAATTCAACGGCTCCAAAGAGTGGAAAGGAACCTCGTCATGATTTCTCGCAACGTCATTATCGCTGTTTTTCTAGTCTTCACTTAGGGTTGCAGCGACCGTAACGGGGACGGCAGTGGCTTCAATATCACCAATATTGGTCTTATCGACGGCGCCTATAACATCTATATAAGGTCAGCCACGCCTAGCGGCCAATCAGCAGACGGGACGATTGACGACCCTCTTGCGTACTTCGGTGAACGCACCATTTTCAACGACGAAACACCTCTAGGAGGCCCGTTGCCCTTGGTCGATGTGACCGTAATGGTGGACACTATTAATACTGACGGCGACCGACTCCTCGTTTCAAGAGGTATTCGTAAAGCTGTTACCAGGGTGGGGATTCACGTGCATCAGTGGGGAGGCCATACCTGCGTGATCTCGGGAACCATTACTGACTTTGCCGTGAATCAAGAGCCGATGGTCTTTCCTGCTGGCACCTGCCATTACATGCCACCGAATCTTCCAATGTCGGCGGGAAACCTTGGATACGAAGACGCCGTATTAATCGACACATTCATTGTTCCCGTCGGCGGTGACCGCATCACCATCGTTGAGCCTGGCTACCCCGGTGGGCCAGCTAATTAGAAAGCCGAACACCTCGGTGGAGAAACGTGCGAACTGGTTGCGCCCCGATGGTAAGGCGATGCCCCACTGTAGCGGGTGGCCAAGGCCAACGGATTCTTACTGCACGCTGGCGTGAGCTGCTCCTTTGGGGGCGTTTTGCTTTTAGGCGCTCTCATGCCTATCAGTTAGCTTCAGCTTCACTAAACCCATGCTGCCGGGATGGGGTTATGGCTGAGGAGGGCGCTCTATCACGCTTCTACTTTTCAACTCACTAGGGGCTTCACCAGTCGCGGATACTGTGCGCACCGTATCGAAATCCAAGGTACTCCGGGAGTCGTGCTTAAGCTCTAATGCACTGCAAACGTTGGGACTATTACAGGAAAAACAGACGAGGGTTCGGTCACTCGTTGCGAGTGAGTCCTGGTCTATAAGGTCGATAATGGTGGTAAGGTCTTATCCCTGAGAGCCTTTTAGGGGCTCGATGAGCTGATTAATGATATTTTTGCAGCTAATCGATTCAAAAGATTTATCACTTATACTCTAAACCACTGACCCGCGAGAAAGTAGTTATGGATTCCATTAAAATCGACACACAAGCGCAAAACGAATTACAAGACTCATTTGCCTCTCTGTTACAAAAGTTAGCCAAAGCGCGTGAGGCCATAGACGACCCAGCCCTAAAACCACCGCCGGCTACCGCAAGGAACTTAGCCGAAGGCTATCGCTATTTATCTGGCTATACTTTTGCAGCTTATGAAAGAGCCTTTGCTGAAGACGTTGACTTCCCATATTTTCGACGTGCCATTCAGACTATCAACAAATCAACTTGGGATAATTCAGATAATCTGTATCTAAGTGCGGCGATCGATGGTGAAGCCAGCTATCGGATTCGCTGCCAAGCAGCCGATTTTCGCCATTGGCAAGGGCAAGCACAGCAAAAGAAAAGTGCACCGTGGTATGTGATTTTCACTGCCATTACCCACTACACAGGTGATAGTGGTGAACTGGCCGAATTGACCCCTGTCACCACGAACAATGGCGGGTCACTCGATGGCACACAATTAAAAATCGATGACAACGGTAGTTTCGAGATATTATTAGCCCCAGAGAAACCCCAGGACTATCAGGGCAACTTTATTTGCACTAAAACTGCTCATGAAGGAAAAGATCAAGTCTGCAATTATATTATCTGCCGTGAATTATTTGCCAATTGGGAAACCGAGCAATCACTCGATATCAACATTGTTCGCTTAGATAAAGTCGGCGAACCTCAACCGCCATTGTCGGTCAATCAAGTTAAAGCCAATCTTGCCAGAGTCGGCGAATTAGTCGACGCACAAATGCGCTTCTGGAATGATTTTTTTGCCACCATTTTAGACGGTTATGGCGACAGCCCACTGAAGACCTCAGTGGCTTTTCCGGGCCCCAACCAACTCAATCAACCGGCACCACCCACAGCGCAAGTCGGCGCCGCGCAAGCGACAAATATCTATTCAGGTGGAATGTATGCTTTAGCTGAAGATGAAGCGTTAATTATTGAACAAACCATACCGGTCACACCAAATTACACGGGCATTAATTTAAATAATATTTGGGGTGAATCCTTCGATTATGCCAACTACCAGTCAAGCTTAAATAATGTGCAAGCCGCAGTCGATAGCGATGGTAAAGTCCGTTATGTCATTGCGCATCAAGATCCTGGCATTCAAAATTGGCTGGATACGACGGGTCACTATACCGGTATGCTAAGTCAACGCTGGGCTTATACCGATGCGCCAAATGAACTACCCAGTTTAAACGTCACTAAAGTGAAAGTTACTCATATTGACCAGTATCTACCAAAGGATACACAACGTGTCTCTAGCGATAAAAGAAAAGCTCTTATTGAAATGAGACAGGCACATGTGCAACGGCGGTTTAGACAGTATTAGGAACCGGTATTTATAAAAAGTTTGCCATGAAGATTAATAACAATTTGTTCAGTCAAACCTCTACTCAGGCTTAAATTTTAAGTCGTAGTCTATTTTTTCAATCAACTGGAATGATAATGCAAGTAAAAGAAGACTGGCTCGTTCACATACCTAGGCTTGTGCGAAAGTACCAATATATTTTATATGACCATAATTTTATCTGAAAGATAGGCTACGAAAAAGCTGCAGGCTATATTCAAGTCCCGCCTTTGGCACCAAATTTAGTTACAGCTTTTAAAAAATGACTTTATGCACGCTGTGATAGTAGCTTGGTACAGCTTGGTACAGCTTGGTACGAAGTTATGTCACTCAATTTATTCCTCAGACCATCCTCTTACTACTGCCGTTATGTCATCCCTTTACGTTTTCATCACATGCTTTCCGCCGCATCGTTTTACATTCAAATGTATGGTGTTTTTTCACCATTGTTAAATACTCCGGTCCAGTATAAAAAGCGCCCAAGGCTTCTCAAAACGTCCTCGTCAATTCTTCGGGAGTGCAGTCTGCGGCTTCTGCCGCGGGAACAATTGAAAGCGGCCTGAACGCTGTGAAAGCCAGCATCGCTATAAATAACACGACTAGTGCTGTTAGATTGACATGCGTGTTCATAGTATTGCTCCTCAAGTATTGAAGAGAGACGCTATCCAAAGTGGAGTGTTCATCTCGATGCATTCAGCTTCCTTGAATGGCGTTATGTCGTATGTGACCATTCCCGCCAAAAGACTGGCAAAGTGCGCCAATGTGTCGACATAAGCTTATTTATAACCTACGACACGTCAACTAAGCGCTTCAACAAATACCCGCGCCGCTCCAATGCCAACGCTGTATGTTCTGCACTGAGCCCGAAGGAAAGACGTTGATACAACTTTACGCCAGAGCCTATGTCTCAGTGGCAAACGGTACCTGTTTAGTCCCTTTACACGTCTGACATATCCTGTAAGGATAGGAATATAACAGCGGTGATAAACCAACAATACAGGTCAGCAGTTACTCAATATAAATTTCAATCAAAACTATTATCGGTAGACTCCTATGAAGCCAACACTTTCGCAAGTTCTTATCGTAACAACAATCGCTCTGTTGAGCGCCTGTGGTGAAAATAACAGAACCATAACAAGCGAGATGGGCATCTCTGCCGGTCTATCGAAAGGTATTTGCCCACTAATTCACTGCGACACACAACAGAGCGACTCCTTTGATGTGGTGGGGCCCATATCACCCAGTAAGATTTTGAGTAAAAAAGAGATTGATTTGTTGTGGTCTTCCCCGATAGCCGGTGGTGTGCTTGATTATATTTATCCTGACGGGCAGCGGGTGTTTTGGGTGCCCCAGGTCGACCGTATCATGAAGTTACGATTGAACAGTGACAACACACTGGAAAAAATAGCTGAAATGCCGCTTCAGCCGAAGGACTACCCAAGGTTCTCACCGGAGGATATGCAAGAAAAAATTCGCCAATTAGATGATGCACAGTTAAACAGTGAGAAGCATGACGAGTTGGCCGGTTTCTGGGATGGGTACCAGATGGAGGGATTACGGGCATACTATGCCATGGTAAACAACGCTGGCATTCTGTACGTCAGCAACAGAAATGGTGTGGTCGCCTATACCGATTCTGAACCGGGCAATCCAGCATCAGGGATCACCAAAGTTGGACAGTATACCTTCGCCAAATTGAAGCTCCAGTTGGGGCTGAAGATGCCAATGGTCATCCTGATCGGCATGAATATGACACCGGATGGGCATATAATCGCCGTCACGATTGACGGCACTGTCATAGGCATTAAGCCTGATTTGAGTGACGCTTACTATCACAACCTGGAAGGCGAACAGATCTGGAATAGCGTAGCCATTGACAGCAAGGATGGCATTTATGTTACGGGCAACAAAGCTATGCACAAGCTTGTCTGGACCGATACTGGCTTTAGTACGAAGCTGGAGGATGGCGCATGGAGCGTACCGTATGAAAACGGTGAGCTGAATGATTCCCTGCGCGCCGGCCGAGGCTCAGGTACTACCCCTGCACTAATGGGCAGCCCGCAAGACAAGGATAGGTTTGTCGTTAGCGCTGATGGAGCAGACGTAAATAACCTGATTTTTTACTGGCGTGATGAAATTCCTGATGATTGGAAGCAGCTACCCGGCACGTCCAGTCGGCGGCTTGCGGGTATCATGCCTGTCAATTTTGGCGATGATAGTCTCGATAACTCGTACTCTGAATGTTCGGCTACTCTGTTTGAATATGGAGCACTACTTGCCAATAATCAGGTGAAAACCAATGAAGCGATGACAATGGACGTCCAGCTCAAAATGAAAGACCCAGCCAGGACGCCTTTTGGCATACAGAAGTTCCAGTGGAACCCTGTAACACAGCAGGCCGAGGTGGCATGGTCTCGTGATGACGTTTCCAGCCCCAACAGCGTGCCCATTGTTTCAAAGAAGGATCGAGGTCTGCATGCGGTAGGTATTAAGGACGGAAAATGGGTGTGGGAGACCCTCGACTGGGACACTGGAGAAACACGAGCTGTTTACGTTCTGGGTGATAGCGAGCGCTTCAACCCTATTATGCTGGCGTTACAACTGTTACCCAATGGTGATCCGATTTACCCTGCCTTTGGTGGAGTTGTGCACCTGCGCTTGGGAGAGAAGTGAAAAAATATAATATCAGCAGGCGACGTGAACTTGAGCCTCCCTCGTTTTAACGGATGCCAACCTCTAACAATGGGAGTAGCTCAAGTCTGAGCAAAGCTCGCTCGGATATTGCAATACACGGCGGCTCCTTCGGGCGTCGTTTTGCTGTCAGACGTTCCTGCACTCACTGTTTCAGTGCCGCAGCGCTTGCAGCGCCGCAGGCTGGCTCTCCGGCTGTCTTTGATGGCCGCATGGCTGAGACATGCACGGCTCAATTTATCTTTCGCGCTTAGGGAACTAATAAGAAGAGTCCTGTTCCAACGAAGATGGGTTGTAAGCAATGATTGTGTGGACGTCCACATCGAGAGGAGACAGAGAATGGGTTGCCGGATTTTGACGTTAGCAGTAATGGCGAGGCTGATGACGGTTGCGGTGTTTGGATTGGCCGCAGACTGGCGTATTTTGACCTACACACCAGAACGCCGCTCAGCGATACTTCAGGTGGAGAGTGCATGTTAGCTAGCAAAGAGGCGAACCTGAGGATAATTCATAAGGTGACAACCGGGGCAGAGGTGATTAGCGACACCTCCGACGGAGGAGTCCAGTGCGAAGATGTAGGAGCTGAGACCATCACAGAGATTAGTGATAAAGACTACCGCTCGCTTCATTTGCCCTGCAATCCACTGGAGCCATGACCTGCCCAGAGCGGACAGTCACCGACACTGGCTGTTGAGCGGTGGGTTCCAGCGCTACTTGCCTGCCGCTAACGGGTTCTGCGGGCTATTTTTGATGGGCGTACGGCGGGGCGGTGCTGATGTGCGTCCGTGAGGCTCTGCTCTTAGTTCATCAAGGGCTATACCAGACTCGTGGTGCTGTGCGCACCGTATCGAATTCCAAAGTACTTCGGTAGGCGCGCTAAAGCTCCAAGGCCTTGACGTTATTAACGCAGAGACAATACTGAATATATAGAGTCAATTTTTTGAAAAGCGAATCTAGTGAGCAATTGATTTGCGATCTTATATAATCTGGCAAGCCCGCTTTATTCGCGAGGATAGTGCTGGGTTGTCGATTGGCTTCTTGCGAAAAGAGGCAATGTCTTGGGTGGCGCCCTAGGAAGAGGTGCAAACAACGGGAGGGTCGGAATGTCGTGTTTCTCCTCTCAAAGATGGCAAATAAAAGCCCTGATACTGTACCGTTGACAGACCGTTTCGAAGTGGTGTCCGATCAGCGCACCCTATACTGACAAAGATCACTAGACGAAGAGTCCAATGCCAGCGATTTTACTCACCCATCCTGATTGCCTTATCCATGAGATGCCTCGCCATCCCGAACGACCGGATAGGCTGAGATCTGTTTTAGCGACGCTGCGTGAGCGTGGTTTAACGAGTGAAATGAATCAAGGACTCGCCAGCGAGATTAGTCTGGATCTGATTGAGGAGGTACATCCTCGCCGTTATATTGACGACGTCTTGTCCTTTGAGCCACGTGCAGGCGTCGCAAAATTCGAAGCTGACACTTACATGAGCCCCGGTAGTAGCCGGGCTGCAAGACTTAGCGCTGGTGCTGTAGCGGAGGCAACATCAAGAGTTCTAGCGGGCGAGAGCAATCGCGCCTTCTGCGCTATAAGACCGCCAGGTCACCATGCAGAGATCGCAGCCGCTTTCGGCTTTTGCCTTTTTAACAATGTTGCGATCGGCGCGAGACTTGCATTACAGGATCCATCAGTGAAACGTGTGGCGATCTTAGATTTTGATGTTCACCACTGTAATGGGACTGTTGATATCTTTAAAGATGACCCAAGAGTGATGGTCTGCAGTAGCTTTCAAGAAGATTTTTATCCGCATCGTTTTCTCGACTACGAAAATAAACATATAATTAATACACCACTAGCGGTAGGCACCTCCGGTGCTCAATACAGGTCGCTGATAGAGTCAACGTGGCTGCGGCGAATAGAGACGCATAAACCGGATATCATCTTCATATCTGCTGGCTTTGATGCTCACCGAGATGATCCGCTTGCAGAAATACAACTCATCGAAGACGATTATCGTTGGATAACAGAAATGATTGTTTCACTTGCCGACAGCCACTCAGAAGGCCGAATTGTCTCTACCTTAGAGGGAGGCTATGACCTGCAAGCATTGGGTAACTCGGCCGCTGCCCATGTCGCAGCACTTGTTAACTGAACAAAAATGAAAGACTGAATTTTTTAAGAAGAAAATGCCAACAATTTTTACCTGAATCGGGTGGGCAACTTGCCCGCTGAAAGCGAAAGAGGAAGTTGCTATCTGTTGTATAGGGGATGTTTAAAAAACATTAAAAATGTTTTTTAAAGGAACACCTTTGTGCCCATCTCCGACCTAGGATTTTGCTGTGGCTATGTACTTACTCAGTATTGAAAGATACAGTCTGTAGCCTAAATAATTCAAGAGATTAACATATGCCTGTTATAGCGAGACCTCTGCTTGTAATAGCGATACTCATGACGTTGGCAGCTCTCTTTTCGCCACCCTATGCTTATTATGAGGTGCTACGCTTTGTTCTGTGTGGCCTTTTTACTTATAGCGTTGTGTCCTCCTGGAAACGTGCCTCATATACTTTGCTATTTTTAATGGGAGCCGTAGCGATAATTTATAATCCACTAGTTCCGTTTCATCTGGACCGAGAAATCTGGGTAGTCGTTAATCTTATAACTGCTGGCTTACTGGGCTATTTGTTGGCGATTAAGAGAACTTAACTCAGGGCAAAAAAGCTAACCATGGTTCGATTAATCATTGCGATAGCGCTGCTGTTTTCCCCATCTGGCCTCCGCTGAGTGCCTGTCCCTTTCGGTGATCCTGCACTTCATGTTTGTCTAATCTTGAGCGCGCGCCTGCAAAAGCTCGTGCCCGTAGGGTTTTAGTAGCGGTCTTGCTGACTTAGCGTTGTGGTGTGGATTTGCTTTATGGTTTTACCGCATTTGGTGGCTGCAGCTAGCCCACGGCAGGGCCGTTGAGCACCAGCAGCCCATGGTAACGAGTGAGCTTAACGCTCGGTTTGGTGCCAGAGCCGCCAATCGGGTAATGAAATCTACAAGCCTTGGCGACAGGTTCCAGCCCCGGGTCCGGTTTATCAAATAGCCGGATGGTGCGAATCATGGAGGTCTTGTGTCTTTGCTGCGGACCGATCCTTATAAGGATGTGATGGAATTTCTCAGAATCTGGGCATGGAATCGTCACAGCCTGCGGGTAATTAGATGTAACTCAAGAGGTCTCTTTGCTCTGCAGCGCGCTAGGGTCAACTGCTCGAAGGGCGGGCTGTGTGAAAAATACACCCGACGAGCTAAATGGTGTTGCTAATGCGAATGAGAATGTTTATCATTCTTCCCCGCGCCAATGAACGTAACCTGAAAGCAAACCAGCTGTCGGCAAACAGCGCGCCTGTATTAATCATTCAGTTAGGAGCACGACATGAAGAGTCAACGCCTTTTTGGCCTCACCCTGATATTAGTCAGCACGCTGGCACTCGCAGCTTGCGGCGGTGGTGGTGGTAATAACGACGAGCAAGTTCTCAACCCCTTAAATCCGGTTGATCCGGTTGATCCGGTTGATCCGGTTGATCCGGTTGATCCGGTTGATCCGGTTGATCCGGTTGATCCTCTGCCTAGTACCTATGCCTTTGAAAACACCAATGGCGCCAGCACCGTGTCGTACACGGGGCAGACCGCTCGTCAGATGCTGATTAGTGACCTGGTCACTAAGCTGAACTCACTTGAGCGCAGTGCAGACAATGTGCCCACACAAGTTGCTAGTGATCTCAACTTCTATATCTGCCTAGACGCGGAGATTCGCGACGCAGACTATCCACCGACCTTTAAGCTTTCTGACGATGGGCTGATGATTGGCAACAGCACCATGGAGGCTAACGATAGGCTGGTCCCAGCGGATGTATCCTCCGGCAAGAGAATTTGTAATAAGATCGCGGGTGAAGATAAAGCGGATCATATTTTGGGCGGTGAGTTTTTTGGCGGAACCGCCGCAACGCCGCTGCTGCAGATTGATGAGTGGGTGGCCCTCGTCGCAGAGGAATCTGCCGACACCACCGACACCATTTCCACCGCCACGGGAACTGCTAATATTGGAACTCCGTCAGTTTCTGAAGATGGTCGGAACTACCGTCAGCTTCTTCAGAAATTTATTTTGGGCGCATTGACGTTCTCTCAGGGCACTGCGGATTACTGGAGCATTGATTATGGCTCCGATAGCAATCTCACATTGGCTGAGGGTAAGGCTTACACCGAGGGCAGCCACGACTATGATGAGGCCGTTGGTTACTTTGGCATGTCACGCGCCTACGGCATAATGTCTGACGCAGAGATCAAAAGCCCCGGCTATGCAGATAACATCGTGGTTGATGGGCTGATTGATGTCCGCAGCGAATACAATTTCGGCAATTCGCAAAACTGCGCGAAGCGAGACTTAGGCTCGGCAGATAATGCAAATCCAACAGACTTTACAGGGGAAGTCTTCAACGCAATCATCATCGGCCGTCAAATCCTGAATAATGCGCAAGCTGATGCAACGGAAACATCACCGGGCAGCTTGAGTCCTGACGCGGCAGCAACACTGGCAGTGCAGATCGAAATTGCCGCAAAGACGTGGGAAAAGTGCATCGCCGCCACGGTAGTGCACTATATCAACGACGTACAAGGCGATATGGCTAATTTCGTTGGTAATGAGTTCGCAGACCTGGATAATTTCCTGACTCTGAGCAAACACTGGAGCGAATTGTATGGTTTTGCACTGGGCTTGCAATTCAGCCCGTTCTCACCTTTTCGTGACGGAAGTGTCCCAGGCATCGATGTGGACTCCTTGAAGACGATACTTCAACTGGTGGGAACAGCCCCGGTCTTGGCCGACGGCACGCAAAACGGTGTATTGTTGAATGGCGCTAGCAGTCCTGCTGAGGCCCGGGACGAATATCTGGTAAGCTTGATTGAAGCTCGCGATATACTCCAAGAAGCGTACGGGTTCGATGCCACAAACGTAGCTAATTGGTAAGTCTGTGGAGCAGTCTGCAAGCAGACTGCTCTTTAATTAGCAGGGGATAAAATCCCCTGTCATTCGCTACGGCGAAACTCAAGGCGCGAAAGCGCCTTTCTTGCGATTTACAAGAGGGTAATCCACACCATGTCTTTCTATACCAGAGCAACGCTAATAGCGGTATTTCTAGCACTGCCACTAACGGGCTGCGTGGATGACAGCACCGGCGGTTCAGGGTCCGACAATGCTGACGCTGACACCTTTGATTTCACGGTTATGTTCGCTAACTATGCCGATAACATTATCCTGCCAAACTACGAAGCCGTAGCAAGGTTGGCGACCGATATTGAGTCGGAAACTGGTCCGATCTCAACCTATTGTCAAAGTATTGGCACCGCTGCTGAGACTGCTGCGGTTGACGCGGCCCAAAACGCTTGGTACGGCCTGATGGTGGCAATCCAGAAGACGGAACTGCATATCATTGGACCGGCAGCCAACAATGACAACGCGCTGCAAAATCGCCTCAATTCCTTCGCCACCGGCAGCCTCAGTCTTTGCGGTGTGGACCAGTCGGTGGTGCAATCGGCGCAAAACGCCGGATTCGATATCGAAAGTAAAACCGCTCGCCAGCGCGGCATTGGTGCTTTAGGGTATCTGCTGTTCAACCCAGACTTGGCACAAAACTGCCCCAGTCAGATCGTTGAAACAGCCGATTGGGACAGTCGGCCGGCTGAGCAGCGGCAATTATTGCGCTGCGAATATGCCATCGTGATCGCGACCGATATTGCCAACACCGCTGCGGATTTACGCGACGCTTGGTCCAGCGACGCCGGTGATTACCGCAGCACCTTTATCAATCCAGCAAACACCGGTGATAGCTTGGAGGAGTTGTCAGACGCGCTTTTCTACCTCGATCTCGATGTCGCGGATGTCAAATTGGCTATTCCCACTGGCATTAGCGATGAGTGTCTCGCATTGTCTTGCCCTCGGAAAGTGGAGTCACCGTACAGTCAATACTCACTGGACGATATCCGAGCAAATCTTCAGTCCTTTGGCACGATGATGACGGGCGGTTCTGGCTTAGGTTTCGACGACCTTATCGACGATGCCGGGCTACCTGAATTGAACCAGAGCTTTTTAGATAACACTGCTAGGGCCATTGCCTTCATCGACACTGCCTCTGAGTCACTCTTTGAGCAGGCGAGCGCAATCGATTCCAACGCTGCGCAAACGGAGTGCACCAATGCTTATGCTAATCCGGATGTCATAGGCCGTTTTTCTGCGTGTAATCTGCTAGGCGTGATTAAGCTGATTAATGACGATTTGAAAATTGGCTTTGTCGCCGCGATTGACGTGGACTTGCCCGACAGGGCCCAGTCCGACAACGACTGAGAGGAAACAACGTGAAACATGTAATCAAAAGTCTGTCTGCTCTGCTTTTGCTGGGCGCTGTCGATACCATGGCGGCCGATGGTCAGAGTAATGACGCCTTCAACAAGGAATTCATGGAAGAAGTGATCGTGTCGGGCGGCAAGGAGGGTGCGCGCACGATGTCGGGCTCTGCCTATGTGCTGGACAAGGCAGACCTGGAACAGTTTGACTTTTCGGACCTGAACAAGGTGTTGTCAACGATACCCGGTGTCTACATCCGTCAGGAGGACGGTTTTGGACTGCGTCCCAATATTGGTCTGCGCGGCGTCACCAGTGAACGCAGCCAAAAAATTACGCTGATGGAGGACGGCATCCTGATTACGCCGGCGCCATACTCGGCCCCGGCAGCTTACTACATGCCCAATGTGAGCCGCATGAGCACGGTGGAGGTTGTTAAAGGGCCCGCGACGATTAAGTACGGACCGAACAATGTGGGAGGCTCTGTGAATCTGGTAACGCCTGCTATTCCAGATGAGCGAACGGGCTTTGTCGATCTAGGTGCCGGCAGCGATGGCTATGAGAAGTATCAGGTTTTTTTTGGTGACCGAATCGGTGATTTTGGTTACTGGATTGACGGGTTGCGTTTTGGCAGCGACGGTTTTAAAGAGTTGGATACGGACGGAGACACTGGGTTCGAGCGCAACGATATTAACGCCAAAATGCAGTGGGTGCCGGACGATTTGTTAGGGGTGCCACAGCGCTTTATCCTGAAAGCGGGGTACGCTGATGAGAATTCCGATGAGACCTATCTCGGCCTGACGCAGCAGGATTTTGACAATAACCCACTGCGCCGCTATGCCGCCAGTCAACTGGATAATTTCGATTCAGAACATTGGCTGGTAAATTTGGACCACGGCTTATATTTGACCGAGTCGCTGACGATAGGCACGCAAATTTATTGGAACTATTTTAAGCGGTCTTGGAACAAGTTGGACGGTTTTGTGGCAGGGCCAAGTCTGAACACTATTTTAGAGCAGCCTGATCTATTCCCGCGTCAGGTCGATATCATACGTGCTGACATAAACTCTAATCTGGTGGCTACCGACACGTTAGATGTTACCGACAATGACCGAAAGTATGAGTCCGCCGGCATTCAGGTAGCCGCTGACTACGCTATCGATTACGGCGCTTTTGCGCATAATGTAGAAGCGGGTTTGCGCTATCATTACGACTCGATCGATCGCGACCACTTTTCTCGCAGCTACTTAATGAGCGACAGCGACATGGTCAGTGACGGTATCGAGCGCGGCAACAAAACGCTCAACGACGCCGATACCGAAGCCGTCGCGACTTATCTGCGCGATACCGTAGACTGGCAGGACTGGAAATTCAATGTGGGCGTTCGCTACGAGTATATCGACAGCCACTTTAATGACGAACTGAACAGCCGCCAGAGTCGCAATTCTCAGTCACTATTAGCGCCTGGCGCAGGCGTGTTTTGGCAGTTCACCGACCAGCTTGGCTTTCTGTTGGGTATCAACAAGGGTTTCTCGCCCACCGGGGCCTCTGCCTCCAGTAACGTGGATGCCGAAGAAGCGATTAACTTCGAGTATGGCCTGCGTTACGACACCGAAGTGCTGCAGGCGCAGGTGATTGGTTTCTTTAGTGATTACGACAATCTTATCGGGCGTTGCCGTGCCAGTGACAGCGGCTGTGAAGTCGGTGAGGAATTTAATGGTGGCGAAGTACAGATCGCCGGTGTTGAGGTGTATGGCAATTATCTGCTCAACGCAGGCGGAGCCGTCGAGTTTCCCGTCAATGTCAGCTACACCCACACGGAATCCTCTTTTCAGACGTCTTTCAACTCCAGCTTCTCCCAATGGGGCAACGTCAAACAGGGCGATTCGCTGCCGTATCTCCCTGAAAATATAGGTCGGATACAGCTCGGTGCCGAGGCTGCACAATGGGAGGCCTTCGCTGCAGTGAGTTATCAAGGCGAGATGAGAGACCAGGCCGGGCGAGGTAGCTTTGATGATGTCATCCACACAGATGAGTACACAACTCTCGACCTGTCCTTGTTGTGGCGACCCTCAGACGCGTGGTTGGTGCAGTTTACGGTTGACAACGTTACTGAGGAAGAAGCCATCGTCTCTTGGCGACCATTCGGCGCGCGCCCCAACTCGCCACGTCTATATCGAGGCCGTGTGAGATATACGTTCTAATGCAGCGCACACCGTGTCTATGATTGAGCTGGCAGACCTTTTTATAGCGCCGTTGCAGGGGCCAGTGGATCCAAGCAAGCGTCTATTCTGGGTGTTTTTACTCAGTTCGCTGCTGCTGGCATCGTTGGCGGTGAGTTGGCGTGGCCGACAGTTCAATCTAGCGCGTCAGATGTCCGCGCTTTTTTCTAAGCAGTATTGGCTGCATCGATCCAACGCCACCGATGCCGGTTTGCTGCTGTTGAATCATGCGTTACATATCCTGCTAATAATCCCTCTGGTAGGCAGCTATTTGGCGGGCGCTATAGCCGTAGGCAGCGTAATGCAAAGCCAGTTCGGCGACGCACCCGATCTGCCAGGGTCCACGCTCGCGGTGGGAATAGCCTACACGCTGGTGTTATTTTTAATGGAAGATCTGAGCCGCTTCGGTCTGCATCGAGCATTCCATCGCTTTCCGTTGCTATGGCATTTTCATCGCACGCACCACAGCGCAACCAATCTCACACCACTGACGGTGCACCGCGTGCATCCAGTGGAGTCCTGCGCTTATTTTCTTCGCGGATTTATTGTTTTCAGCGGGGTCAGCGGTCTATTTCTTTATTTGTTCGGCGGCCGCCTCAACGGCATCGATATCTTAGGCGTGGACTGCCTCGGCTTTCTATTCAATTTTTTTGGCGCCAATTTGCGGCACACCCCGATCT
>Ga0209816_1001864_pt1 | contig 15376 bp, 11 predicted proteins | sample CoawatmetaG01DNA_FD_187509 | JGI IMG/M metagenome (GOLD analysis project Ga0209816, IMG submission 187509) | Marine microbial communities from the West Antarctic Peninsula - Coastal water metaG017-DNA (SPAdes) (version 2) | ecosystem: Environmental > Aquatic > Marine > Coastal ... | reverse complement strand
AATCAGAAGCAAGAAAAGCTTACGAATTAGTAAATAAAAAAGTAATTTTAACTGGATTTATTGATCATCCTTCAATAAAACAAGCGGGAGCAAGTCCTGATGGTTTAGTTGGGGAAGATGGTTTAATTGAGATTAAATGCCTGAATATAAAAAACCATAATGACATTGTAAAAAAACAGACTTTACCCAAACAATACAACCTTCAAATTCAATTTCAATTAGCATGCACAAATAGAGAATGGTGTGATTTTGTGGCTTATCATCCTGAATCTGATCATTCACTTTATGTAAAAAGAGTTTTACCCGAATATGGCTTAATAAAAGAGATTCATGAAAAAGCAATTATCTTTGTTGGCGAAGTAGAAGAAAAATATAGAGCAATGAAAGAAAGAAATTCAGAGGAGCTTTATAAGTATTTATAAATAATAATTTTTATGATTAATTTAAAGAGAAATAGTAAATTAGAATTAGTAGAGGCAAAAGGAATTCGTAGTCGCGTTTCTTCAATATATAAACCAAATCAATTAGAAGATTTTAAAATTAGTCGTGGTAAATTCAATGATTTTTTAACCTGCCAACGATGTTTTTATTTAGACAGAGTTAAAGGTTTTCAAAGCCCTGGAATGCCAGGGTGGTCATTAAATGAAACTACAGATATTTTGCTAAAAAAAGAATTTGATATTTGTAGAGTAGAGCAGAAGCCTCATAGAATATTCATTGAGAATGGGTTGGATTATCTTGTACCTTTTGAGCATGCCGAGATGGATGATTGGAGAAATTCTCTAAGCAAAGGACTTATGTCTCGCTTCAAAGAGACTAATATAATTTTATCTGGTGGCATCGATGATATTTGGCAAGATACTAAGACAAAAGACTTAATCGTTGTTGACTACAAGTCCCAAGCTAGCAATTATGAGGTGAGAACAAATTATTATTTAGCATCTGCCTATCATCAAGGGTATAAAATTCAGATGGATTTTTATAATTACTTATTAACTGCTATGGGCTTTCAGGTAGGGGCACTTTCATACTTTTTAGTTGTTAATGCAGATCGGGGGGCAGATGGATTTTATGGGCAGATGGATTTTAGTGAGACATTAGTACCTTATAATCATAATGTTTCTTGGATAACACCTAAAGTAGAAGAAATGATTGCACTAATAAATCAAACAAAAGTCCCAGAATCTAATCCTAGTTGTGAAAATTGTGCATATGCTAAGCAAAGAGCTAAAATAGACTAGACACTACTTTTTTGAAGCATCTCTATCTAATGTGTCTGCCAGGCCATGATTAAAATCTGAATGACCTCTTTCATCTTCTCGAACGACTTTTATGACATCAATTAACTTTGCGTCATTTTTTAATTTCCAATAATCAATTGCTATTTGTGGCGCTGGTATATTCAACTCAGGATTCTTTTCAACCTGTTCTAAATAAGCAATATAACTAATGACAGCTTCTTCCTCAAAATAGCCTACTAATCTGTGGGGCCGTCCGCGGAAAAAAAACATATAAAATAAAATAGAAATGCCAGAATAAAGCTTGTGCGAATAAAATAATTGCTCTTTCGGCCGAATTTGGCTTAGCAATTTAAATAAAAATCATGAGGTGCATTCGTTCATTTTCTGCTTCATCAAGCAGTAATTTTATCCAACCACGATTGTTTTGCATCTTTCTTAAACATTTTAAGTGAATCCACATACCTGCTACCATGCCTGGTACATCTGCTACAGTTTCTAAGACCACAGCCCTATGCCCGTATCTTTTAGCAAAAAATGTATCAGCAAAAAGTCTTAAGAATTTTGTGATACTTAAAGCAACGAAATCGCTTAGTGTTTCAGGTCACCTGTGTTCAGCCATTAGTTTATTTTTTAGCTTTGGCCTTATCTTTTCTGACGTTTTTAATAATAAAATTCATGATATCGATGGCATTCTGTTCTCCACCAGCCATTGTGCTAGAAGTAAAATATTTTCCATCTATAATCATTGTTGGAACTCCAGTAGCGCCTGCTGTCTTAAATATTTTAAATGATCGAGACAATTTAGATTTCATCGAAAATGAATTAAAAGCTGCTTCTACATTTTTTTTATCGAGTTTTCCATTAAGGGCAATCCAATTAATAAGTGCTTTTGTATCATTATGTTTGAAAATTTTTTCTTTATGAATAGCATCAAATAATTTTTCATGTAATTTATTTACAAGACCTAAAGCCTCCAAAGCATAATATGCTTTAGCAGATGCTACCCAATCTTTCCGTGGAATTGCAGGAATTCTTTTAAAGGTGACATCTTTAGGTAAATCATCCGCCCATTTGTCTAGATAAGGATCCATATTGTAGCAATGAACGCAGCCGTACCAAAATAATTCAACTACTTCAATTTTGTCTTTTGATTCAGTAGGAATTACTTCTTTAGTCGGTTTAAAGTTGACTCCAGGTTCAGGCTGGACAGCAAAAAGAAAGTTAGTAATTGCAATTAAAATTATAAATATTAGTTTTTTCATAGCATCCTCTTTTATAAATTCTTTAGTTAATTTTAGGCTTGGTAAGCTTGATTAAGTTCGCTTTAAATCCCTCTTTAATTAGTTTTTCACGCATATCTCTTGTTTTTACAAATTCAGTATAAGGCCCAACAGAAACACGGTGGTAAGTATCATTGCCAATTTTAGCAGACATAATAACTGACTCAAACCCCATCAAGGCTAATTTAGCTTTTAAATTATCTGCCGGACTAACTTCAGAAAAAGCACCAACCTGTAAATAGTAACTTACATCCCTATTTTGGTCTGGATCAGCTTGAACATCATTTTTTGTATAGTTTGAGTTATCACGAGGCAATGCATCATAAAAATCAAAACCAGTATCTTCATCAATGTTAATAACATCTTCATCCCCAAGTGCCGAATTAATTTCTATACAAGCTCCCACAGTATCTTTAGACACAAAAGGACTTTTGCCATTTGTAATAAAAAGAGTTACAGCGATAGAAATGAGAATACCAAAAAGTAAGCCAACAAACATCCCATTCGTAAAAGGAGTCCCTTCAGCTTTTTTTGCATGCTTAGTTCTATAATCATCTGCCATAATTTTTACCTTTTTACATTTGATGGGGAGCTTCAATTCCTAATAGTTGCAACCCATTTCTTAATACATACTTTGCACTATTGATTAATGATAGCCTAGCAATTTTAATTTTTTCGTCTTCTACTAAAAATTTACTGTCATTATAATAGCTATGAAGCTCAGATGCACAATCTTTGAGAAAGTTAGCAATTTGATGAGGGGCAAGCTCATTAGTAGCTTGCAAAACAATCTCAGGATAAATACTAATACTTTTAATTAATTTTAATTCTGCTTGGCTGTCGAAAATAAAAGAATCATCAAGTCTTAGTTTTGAAATATCACCACCCCATTGCTCAAGTACTTTAGATATTCTTGCATGGGCATATTGGATGTAAAAAACAGGATTATCATTATTTTGACTTTTAGCTAAATCAATATCAAAGACTAATTGCGAATCAGGCCTTCTTGCTGCTAAAAAATAACGAGTTGCGTCGCATCCTACTTCGTCAATTAACTCTCTTAAAGTTAAATAACTACCTGCTCTTTTTGAAATTTTAACTTCTTTATTTTCTTTAATAACAGTAATCATTTGATGAAGTATATATTCAGGCCAATCTTCTGGGATATTTTTATTTAAACCTTGAAGCCCAGCTCGAACTCGACTAATCGTACTATGATGATCGGCTCCTTGTTCATTAACAACCTTCTTAAACCCTCTTTCCCATTTATCTAAATGATAAGTAACATCAGGTATAAAATACGTATAAGTACCATCTGTTTTTTTCATCACACGATCTTTATCGTCCCCAAAATTTGTTGTTTTTAGCCATAGAGCCCCATCTTTTTCGTATGTATGTCCGTTTTCAACAAGTGTATTAACTACTTTTTCAACTTTGCCATCTTTATAAAAAGAAGACTCTAAACTATAAACATTAAATCTAGTTCTAAAAGATATGAGATCTTGATCTTGCTCATTTCGAAGATAGGCGACACTAAATTCTTGAATTGATTTAATATCTTCAATATCCCCAGATGCTTTAATACTTTGCCCATGACATTCTATTGTTTTCATAGATAAAAAAGCTTCTGCAATATCATTTATGTAGTCGCCATGATAGCCATCAGTAGGAAATCTAGAATCATCAGTCGGAATCTTCTTGCATGATGCTTTTACAGAGCGCGTTAAATTATTAATTTGTTCGCCAGCATCGTTGTAATAAAACTCCCGCGTAACAACCCAACCTGATGCTTCAAAAAGTCGCGCTAAACAGTCACCGATTGCGGCACCCCTTCCATGACCAACATGAAGTGGACCTGTGGGATTTGCAGAAACAAATTCAATTTGAATTTTTTCTTTATTGCCAGTTTTGTTTTTACCATAAGTATCTTTTAAGTTTAGGACATTATTAATAATTTCATTATTAGCCTTACTACTTAAAAAGAAATTTAGGAAGCCTGCTCCTGCTATTTCAATTTTACTAATTAGATCGGAAGGTGGAATTTTTTTTAAAACTATTGCAGCAACATCGCGTGGAGATTTTTTTAATTTTTTAGATAATATTAAGCATAAGTTTGTAGAAAAATCACCATGGCTTATTATTTTTGGCCTATCAATCACAATGATTGACGAATCAGGGAAATCAGTGATTTGTTTAACTGCTAAAAAAAGTAAATCAGTCAGGTGAGCTTTCACAAGGTTACAATAATAAGTAAAAAAGATATTTTACCCTATCCATTGAGTTATATTTAAGGAATAAATTGTAAATACTATAATGAACGTTAAACAGAAAATTTTAAAAGTAGCTATTGATGTACCAATTAATCAATTATTTGATTATTTACCAAATGGAAATTCTTTTTCAATTGGTCAATATGTGACGATTCCTTTTGGAAGAAGAAGGATGATAGGGGTTATTTGTAAAATCTCTTTAAGTTCAGACATCCATCCATCTAAGTTGAAATCAATTATAAATGTAGATCCTGAAATAATTTTTGATGCGCAAATGTTTAAATTGCTAAATTTTGTTTCTGAATATTATCATTATCCAATTGGGCAAACAATAATGTCTGTTGTTCCTAGTCGTTTAAAAAAAAATTTAAATCAATTACGTCAGTTTGAGTTAATTTATCAAGCAACAGAAAAATTAACTCAAGGGTTTATTGACCAATTACCAAGGCGCCAATTGAGAATAAGGAAAGTTGCAGAGGGATTACTTCTGAGAGATTTAAGACAGACTGAAGTTATGAAAATGGTCTCTGACTGGTCAGATTGCATTAGTCAGTTAGAAACTTTTGGGTGTTTAAAATCAAAGAAATATGAGCCTGAAATTGATATTTCAAATATAAAAATACCATCATTAAATACTGAACAAAAATCTGTAATAAATAACATTACAAAGGGAAAAGGCTATCAAGCATCTTTAATTTTTGGCATTACTGGAAGTGGTAAAACAGAAGTTTATATGCAACTAATTGAGCACAGATTAAAAGAGTCGAAGACGCAAGCGCTGATTCTAGTTCCAGAGATAAATTTAACCCCACAATTAGAAAATAGATTTCGTACACGATTTCCAAATAAAAAATTAGTAAGTTTACATAGTCATCTGACAGATATTGAGAGATTAGACAATTGGAGAAAAGCAAAGTCAGGCGAAGCTAGTATTGTTATTGGAACAAGATTGGCAATTTTCACACCAATGCCATTTATCAAAATAATTATTATTGATGAAGAACACGACATGTCATTTAAGCAGCAAGATGGATTGCGATATCATGCAAGAGATGTTGCAATTGTTCGTGCGAAAAATATAGATATACCTATCATATTAGGAACTGCTACTCCATCTTTGGAGAGTTGGCATAACTCCAGGAGAATAGATAATAAATATAATTTTTTAAAGTTAAGTAATCGAGCAGTTAAAAATGCATCTCTTCCAGAAATAAAAACAGTTCTTGTAAATAATAAAACTAAAAATGGAATTTCAAGAGTATTAATTGATGCAATAAATGATCGACTAAAACGTAAAGAGCAATCATTAATTTTTATTAATCGGAGAGGCTTTGCTCCAACTTTATTTTGTTCTTCATGCAGCTGGACATCGGAATGTAAAAGATGTAGCTCTAAGCTGGTAGTTCATCGAAAAACAAATAGATTGAAATGCCATCATTGCGGACACGATCAGAATATAATTAAAAGATGTCCTAACTGTGACAGTATGGATTTACTACCTCTTGGATCAGGAACTCAAAAAGTTGAGGATGTTTTGAACAAAATTTTCCCTAAAGCATCAATTCTGAGGGTTGATAGAGACACTACAAGGTCCAAGAAATCATTAACTTTACTCCACAATAAAATGAACAACCGAGAAATTGACATCCTAGTTGGAACTCAAATGCTAGCTAAAGGACACGATTTTCCTTTTCTGACTTTGGTTGGAGTTCTTGACGCAGATAATGCTTTATATAGCCCAGATTATCGTGCTCCAGAAAAATTATTTTCACAATTAATGCAGGTATCTGGACGAGCGGGTCGTTCTAATATAAAGGGTGAAGTTCTTATTCAAACAGCATTTCCAAATAATCCAGTATTTGAAGGGGTTAAAAAGCATAATTATGAAATTTTTGCTCAAACTCTTCTCCAGGAAAGAGAGCAAATGGGACTCCCTCCTTTTAGTTTTACTGCTATTTTACGAGTTGAATCTAAGCAATTAAAATATGGTCAGCAATTTATAAATGATGCAGCTAAGCATGCTGAATCTTTATCAAATAAAGTTATAATTTATGACCCTGTAAGGCCTTCAATAGAGAGATTGAAAGGCTATGAAAGATTTCAGTTATTTATTCAAGCTAATGCACGCAAAGATTTACAGAATTTATTGAGACAATGGGTTTCTTATTTAAGAAAATATCCTTTAGCTAATCGAGTTAAGTGGTCTATTGATGTTGACCCGATAGAATTTTAACTGGTTTATTTAATTCATATACAATATCAATATGATTAAATCACCCCCAAAGGTTATGACTTTTTCTGCAACAGACCCGACTGGTGGTGCTGGGTTGCAAGCCGACATTCTAACTATTTCAAGTTTAGGTTGTCACCCAGTTTCTATTGCAACTGGTTTTACCGTTCAAGATACCATTGGAGTTAATAAATTAATCCCTATTGATTCTGAACTAGTAAATGATCAAGCCCGACTTATATTAGAAGATATGGAAGTGGAAGCATTTAAGTTAGGGTTATTGGGAAGCAAAGAAAATATTTCTACTATTGCTGAAATTATTTCGGATTATCCAGAAATCCCATTAATTATTGACCCTGTTTTAGCTTCTGGTCGTGGAGATGAATTTTCTGATATTGATGCCAGGGATATGATGATGGAATTATTATTTCCCGAATCGTTATTAATAACTCCAAATAGCTTAGAAGCAAGGCAGTTGGTAAGTAATGGAGAAGTGCTTTCAGATCTCACTATTGATGTATGTGCGGACCACTTTAAAGAAATGGGGTGTAAAAATATTTTAATAACTGGCACTCATGAGAATACAGAAAGTGTGATTAATACTTTGTATAGCTCATCAAATCAAATAATTCCATACCATTGGGATCGACTTCCTGGAAATTATCACGGTTCAGGATGTACATTGACCGCTGCTATTTCTGCTTATTATGCTCTTGGTTTATCAATTGATGAGGCCGTCGAAGAGGCCCAACATTTTACATGGCAAACATTGAAAAATGGCTATAAACCTGGCATGGGGCAATTAATTCCAAACCGTTTTTTTCGGAATAATGATTTTGAAGATGATGGAAAATTTACACATCATTAAAGGCCTTTATGCAGTTACGCCTGAAGAGAAAGATATATTTGCATTAAGTTCGCAAGTAGAGTCTTGTATTAAAGGCGGGGCAAGGCTTATTCAGTATAGATCTAAAAAACTTTCTAAGGTTGAACAGAGTAAACAAGCAAGAAAAATCAAAATTGTATGTGATTATTATAAAGTACCATTAATTATAAATGACGATATTGAATTATGTAGTATTTTAGATGCAGATGGCGTACATTTAGGAGGAAATGACGACAGTTTAGAGAAAGCACGTTTGGTGTTGGGGCCATCAAAAATAATAGGAATTTCTTGTTATAACTCTATTGATCGAGTAAAAAAAGCAGTAGATAAGGGTGCAACTTATATAGCTTTAGGGGCATGTTTTCCAACTATAACAAAGCCTAATGCAACAACAGTTTCATTAGATTTAATAGCTTTAGTTCTAAAAAAATTTAAAATACCTGTAGTCGCAATTGGGGGCATTAATCTTGAGAATATAGAATTACTTACCAATAAGGGCGTATCTTGTATTGCAGTCATTAATAGTTTGTTTAAAGAAAAAGATATAGAAGGAACGGCTAGGCAATTTTCAAGTCTTATAAATATGAGGAATTATGACAGACAAAAATAAAAACCTATTTGAGCTATCCCAGAAATTAATTCCTGGAGGAGTAAATTCACCGGTTAGGGCTTTTTCTTCAGTTGGAGGCACTCCAATTTTCTTTAAAAAAGGGCTAGGAAGTAGGCTTTGGGATGAAAATGATAAAGAATATATTGATTATATTAATTCGTGGGGACCAATGATCTTAGGCCACACTCACCCAGAGGTTATTAAAGTAGTTCAAGAGGCTGCAAAAAATAGCTTATCTTTTGGAGCACCAACTTCAAAAGAATTAGATATGGCTGAAATGTTAGTTCGATTGGTTCCAAGTATGGAGCAGGTTCGATTGGTAAGTAGTGGAACGGAAGCAACCATGAGTGCAATTCGTGTCGCAAGAGGATTTACGTCAAGAGATTGTATAGTTAAATTTGAGGGTTGTTATCATGGGCATGCAGATGCACTATTAGTAAAAGCTGGCTCAGGCGCTTTAACTTTTGGACAGCCGAGCTCTGCTGGAGTACCTAAAGACGTTGCAAAGCATACCCATACTCTTGCATTTAATGATACTGAGGCTTTAGAAAAATGTTTTAGTAAGATAGGGGATGAAATTGCATGTGTGATTATTGAACCTATTGTGGGGAATATGAATTTAATATTACCTGACATCAATTTTTTAAAAAAATTGAGACAACTTTGCACGCAATATGGAGCTGTTCTAATTTTTGACGAAGTAATGACTGGGTTTAGAGTAGCATTAGGAGGAGCTCAGGAATTATATGGGGTAATCCCTGATATGACAACATTAGGAAAAATCATAGGTGGTGGATTGCCGGTTGGAGCTTTTGGGGGCAAAAAAGATATTATGCAAAAATTGGCTCCATTAGGACCAGTTTATCAAGCAGGTACTTTGTCTGGCAATCCAGTTGCAGTTGCTGCTGGCTTAAAAACACTAGAGCTAATTCAACAACCAAATTTCTATCAGCAATTGACTTTAATGACCAAACAGTTGGTTGATGGAATGATTGAGGCTGCAAGAAAAAATGGCATTGAGTTCTCTGCAAGAAGCGTAGGAGGAATGTTCGGTCTTTATTTTAGAGAATCCCCTCCAAATAGCTTTGAAGAAATTATGAAAAGTGACCGAGAAAAATTTAATAAGTTCTTTCATTCTATGTTGAAACAGGGTATTTATTTTGGCCCTTCAGCATTTGAGGCTGGATTTGTTTCGGCAGCTCATACAGAAAAAGATATTAATGAAACAATTAAAGCGTCTCACAAGGCATTCGAAAGCTTGAATGATTGATTTAATTTCATTCAAATCATTGAATAAATGGACAAATAAGCATAAAATTATCGGTTCCGTTTAGCAGAATAAAGAATATAAGTTAATGGCAAAACAAAAAAATTTAAAACAAGGCTTGTACAACCCACAAAATGAACACGATTCTTGTGGCGTCGGATTTATTGCTAATATTCATGGTACGAAAAGTCATCGAATTGTTCAACAAGGCCTAGAAATCCTTACAAATCTTACGCATCGCGGGGCAACCGGATATGATCCGAAACTCGGAGATGGCGCAGGGTTATTGATACAGATGCCCGATAGTTTTTTTAGAGAAGAAATAAAAAATTTAAAAAAAGAGCTGCCAGAAGCTGGCCATTATGGTGTTGGAATGATTTTTTTACCTCAATCAAAGACAGCAAGAGAAGAATGCGAAGTAATTATTTCAAGGATAATTATAGAAGAAGGTCAAGCTGAAATAGGATGGCGGAAAGTGCCGGTTAATAATAAAAATATAGCTAAAGCAGCTCGAGATGTCGAACCAATTAGTAAGCAAGTTATTATCAGTAGAAATAAGAATTGTGTTTCACAAGATGACTTCGAAAGAAAATTATTTGTTATCCGTAAAAGAATTGAAATCGAAGTCGGTAAGCTAAATATTGATGACCCAGCAAAATTTTATATAACCTCAATGTCTTCAAGAACAATTGTTTATAAAGGAATGCTTCTCGCTTGTGAGGTCGGTATTTATTTTGAAGACTTATTAAATGAGCTAATGCAGTCTGCATTAGCGCTAGTGCATCAAAGATTTTCTACAAACACCTTTCCTTCATGGGAGCTTGCCCACCCTTATAGAATCGTGGCTCATAATGGTGAAATTAATACCGTTCAAGGCAATGTAAATTGGATGAATGCTCGTCGCGAAAAAATGAATTCTTTACTTCTTGGAAAAGATTTAGAAAAACTATGGCCATTAATCGAGGCGGGACAGTCTGATACAGCTTGCTTTGATAATTGCTTAGAACTTCTAGTTGCTGGTGGGTACAGCCTTCCTCATGCAATGATGATGTTAATACCTGAGCCATGGGCTGGAAATTCACTTATGAGCGAAGAAAGAAAAGCATTTTATGAGTACCATGCGGCTTTAATGGAGCCTTGGGATGGGCCTGCAGCTGTTGCTTTCACTGATGGAAAAATGATTGGAGCAACATTAGATAGAAATGGGTTGCGACCAGCTAGATATTTACTAACTGACGATGGCGATTTAATGATGGCTTCAGAAATGGGAGTTCTAAAGTTTCCTGAAGAAAAAATTATAAAAAAATGGCGGCTTGAGCCAGGCAGGATGTTACTCATTAATCTCGAAGAAGGAAAATTAATTGAAGACGACGAGATTAAAAAGTTGTTATCTTCAGAAAAGCCATATCAAGACTGGTTAAAAAAATCGCGTTATTTTTTAGGAGATTTAAAACCTGTTGATGCTCAGCTTGATTATAAAGAAAACTTATTGGATTTACAGCAAAGTTTTGGATATAGCCAAGAAGACCTCTCATTTATTTTAACCCCAATGATTGAAACAGGACAGGAAAATTCAGGATCTATGGGTAATGATTCCGCACTACCAGTTTTGTCAAACCGCCCTAAAATTTTATATAATTATTTTAAACAATTGTTTGCACAAGTTACTAATCCGCCAATAGATCCTATTCGTGAAAGCATAGTGATGTCTCTAGTAACATTTATTGGTCCTAAGCCTAACCTTCTAGGAATTGAAGATAAAGAACCTCCTTTTAGATTAGAAGCTAGTCAGCCAATTTTAAGTATCGACGAATTGGAGCAACTAAAACAAATCGGGTCATTGACACAAAATAAATTTAAATCAAAAGTAATAGATATTACTTATTCAACAGATTCGAATAAAGATCATCCTATTATGATGAAAAATGCTTTAGAAAGTATTTGTAAAGAAGCAGATCAGGCAATTAATGATGGATTCAATATAATAATTCTTTCCGATAGGGCGACAACTTTTGAGAGGCTAGCAATTCCAGCCCTACTTGCTTGCTCATCAACACACCAATATTTAGTTAAGTCTGGCAATAGAACAAACGCAGGGCTAGTTATAGATACTGGCTCAGCAAGAGAGGTGCACCATTTTGCTTTACTAGCAGGTTATGGTGCTGAAGCAATTTGTCCATGGCTAACTTATGAAACAATTAAAACATTAACTAATGATTTTCTTACGGCTCAGGAAAATTATATTAAAGCCATAGGAAAAGGTTTATTTAAGGTCATGTCTAAGATGGGGATATCAACCTATCAATCATATTGTGGAGCTCAAGTTTTTGAGGCAATTGGATTAAATGAGCAGTTTATAAAAAAATATTTTACTGGAACTATATCTAATATTGATGGAATTGGTATAGATCAGATTGCTATGGAGGCTGTGAGAATTCATCAGTTAGCTTATGGTAATAACCCAGTTCTAAGTAATGCTCTGGATGCTGGAGGGGAGTATGCGTTTAGGATCAGAGGTGAAGAGCATATGTGGACCCCTGAATCTATAGCTAAACTTCAACATTCAACGAAAAAAAATAATTTTGAAACTTACAAAGAATATGCAGAGCTTATAAATAATCAAGCTCATAGGCATATGACATTGAGAGGCTTATTTTCATTTAAAATAAAAAAACCAATTTCTTTGGATGAAGTTGAGTCCGCAAAAGAGATTGTTAAAAGATTCACAACTGGGGCAATGTCTTTAGGTTCGATATCAACTGAAGCACATTCAACTTTAGCTATTGCAATGAACCGAATAGGTGGAAAATCTAATACTGGTGAAGGTGGGGAAGATATTCGACGCAGTATTCCAATTTTAAAAGACACTACAATTTCTGATCACTTAGATTCAGATATTATAATGAAAAATATTAATTTAAAAGCAGGAGATTCTTTAAGGTCACGAATTAAGCAAGTCGCATCTGGAAGATTCGGAGTAACTGCAGAATATTTAGCATCTGCAGATCAAATTCAAATAAAAATGGCACAAGGCGCTAAACCTGGTGAGGGAGGTCAATTACCTGGACATAAAGTTAGCGACTACATCGCTAAGCTTAGATTTTCTGTACCTGGAGTAGGGTTAATTTCACCACCACCACACCATGATATTTATTCAATTGAAGATTTGGCTCAATTAATACATGATTTAAAAAATGCAAATCCAAATGCAAGTATTTCAGTAAAATTAGTTTCAGAAACTGGAGTTGGTACTGTAGCGGCTGGAGTAACCAAAGCAAAAGCGGACCATATTGTTATTGCAGGTCACGATGGTGGCACGGGTGCATCTCCATTAACTTCGATTAAACATGCAGGTGGCCCCTGGGAAATTGGATTAGCAGAAACTCAACAAACCTTAATATTAAACCAATTAAGAAGTAGAGTAATACTGCAGGTTGATGGCCAATTAAAAACAGGTAGAGATGTGGTAGTAGGGGCTATGTTAGGAGCTGATGAATTTGGTTTTGCGACAGCACCACTGGTAGTTGAGGGTTGCATAATGATGAGAAAATGCCATCTAAATACTTGCCCAGTTGGAATTGCTACACAAGATCCAGAATTACGAAATAGATTTTCTGGCCAACCAGAACATGTAGTTAACTTCTTTTTCTTTATCGCTGAAGAAGCAAGGGAAATAATGGCATCTCTAGGCATTAGAAAATTTAACGATTTAATCGGACGATCTGATTTATTAGATAAACAAAAAGGTATTGACCATTGGAAAATAAATGGCCTTGATTTTAGTAAAATATTTTATAAACCTAAAATGAAAAATGATACTGTTAAACATAATACTGAAAGCCAGGATCATGGACTACACAAAGCACTTGATAATGAAATAATTAAAAAAACTATTTCTGCAATTAAAAATAAATCAAGCGTTGAGTTTAATATATCAATTACCAATGTTAATAGAACTGTCGGCACTATGCTTTCACATGAAATAGCAAAAAGATATGGTAATGAAGGATTACCAGAAGATTCTATCAAGATAAACTTGAATGGAACCGCCGGACAAAGTTTTGGTGCATTTTTAGCAAAAGGAATAACTTTTAATCTTAGTGGTGAAGGTAATGATTATGTCGGTAAAGGACTTTGTGGCGGAAAAATTATTATACAACCTCCCAAAAATTTTGGAGGTTTAGCTGAAGAGAATATTATTGTTGGAAATACCACTATGTATGGGGCAACATCTGGAGAAACCTATTTTAATGGCATTGGCGGCGAGCGTTTTTGTGTAAGAAACTCAGGAGCTTCTGCCGTAATAGAAGGTGTTGGGAATCATGGCTGTGAATATATGACAGGTGGCACTGTAGTAATTTTAGGTAGAACAGGTCAAAATTTTGCAGCTGGTATGTCTGGTGGGGTTGCCTATGTCTATGATCCAAATAAAATATTTAAAAACTATTGTAATTTATCCATGGTGACACTTGATAAGGTAGAAAAAGAGAATAACGCAAATAACATACCTCAACATCTAAATTTGGCAGATGAGATAATTTTAAAAACTCTTATTGAAAACCATTGTCAATATACTAAAAGTAATATCGCTAAAAAAATATTAAATCAATGGGATGCTGAATTAGAAAATTTTGTAAAAGTTATGCCAATTGAGTATAAAAGAGCATTGAATGAAATGAAAGAAACTAAAAAAAAGGAGGTGGCTTAATGGGAAAAGTGACAGGATTTTTGGATTTTCCTCGACAAAGTGAGAGTAACCTCCCAGCTGAAGAACGCGTAAAAAATTATAAAGAATTTATTTTACATTTATCAGATGAAGAAGCTAAAGTTCAAGGTGCTCGCTGCATGGATTGTGGAATTCCATTTTGCAATAATGGATGCCCAGTAAATAATATAATTCCAGATTGGAATGATTTAGTTTTTAAGCAAGACTGGGAAGCAGCAATTGATGTACTCCATTCTACAAACAATTTTCCAGAGTTTACTGCGCGAATATGTCCAGCTCCTTGTGAGGCAGCATGTACTTTAAATATTAATTCAGATCCTGTAGGTATAAAATCAATAGAACATGCAATTATAGATAAAGCTTGGGAAAATAATTGGGTTCTTCCTCAAATAGCAAAAAATAAAACTGGTAAGAAAATAGCTATTGTTGGATCAGGTCCAGCCGGTCTTGCTGCAGCGCAGCAGTTGGCAAGAGTTGGTCATGATGTAGATGTATACGAAAAAAGTGATCGAATTGGAGGGCTTCTTCGATACGGGATTCCAGATTTTAAAATGGAGAAATTTCATATAGATCGAAGAGTTGATCAAATGGAAGCTGAGGGCGTAAAATTTAAGACGAATCAAAATGTTGGGGAAACTGTTGATCCTGAAAAATTAATAAAAGATTATGATGCGGTTATTTTAACAGGAGGGGCAGAATGGCCAAGAGATCTTCCTGTTCCAGGTAGGGAATTAGAAGGGGTTCATTTTGCAATGGATTTTTTACCATTTCAAAATAAAGTTGTAGCAGGTGACAAAGTTTCCGACCAAATTAAGGCAACCAGAAAGCATGTTGTGGTTATTGGCGGCGGCGATACTGGGTCTGAT
>Ga0209816_1001862_pt1 | contig 15385 bp, 17 predicted proteins | sample CoawatmetaG01DNA_FD_187509 | JGI IMG/M metagenome (GOLD analysis project Ga0209816, IMG submission 187509) | Marine microbial communities from the West Antarctic Peninsula - Coastal water metaG017-DNA (SPAdes) (version 2) | ecosystem: Environmental > Aquatic > Marine > Coastal ... | reverse complement strand
GAAGTAGTTAGGTTTTTTATTTTAAAAGCACATTATAGAAGTCCTTTAAATTATTCAGATATTCAATTAGACGACGCCAAACAGGGATTAACAAGACTATATCTATCAATTAGAAATAAGATTAAATCTCAGAAATCTGAAATTGATTGGTCAAATAATTATGCAGTAAATTTTAAAGCAGCACTTGACGACGACTTTAATACACCTGCAGCTATAGCTGTTTTATATGAATTAGCTAATGAAATAAACAAGAACAAAGATAATCAAAAAATGGAGCTTCTAGTTAATCTGGCAAATAGCATAGGTATTTTAGCTATGAATCCAGAAGATTTTTTACAAGGAGTAGTGATGCCTTCCGTTAGGGATGATGGATTAATCATTGATGACTTAATAAAAGAAAGAAATTTGGCGAAAAAAAATAAAGATTATGAAGAGGCTGACAGAATTAGAAAACTTCTTTTGGAAAATGATATCCTATTGGAGGATACAGCTGAAGGCACTATTTGGAGGCAAAAATAAAGATATGGCTATTAATTTAAAAATGCCAATTAACAAAGAGCTATTAAGCATACCTGGAGTCAAGCTTGCTACTTTATCAGCTGGACTAAAAGATAAAGATCGTAAAGATTTAATGTTAATGGTTTTTGATGATAGAACAATAGTGTCGGGTACATTTACTCAAAATAAATTTTGTGCAGCTCCAGTTGTAGTTTCAAAAAATCATCTTAAATTAACTAGCGCTATAAAAGCATTAATTGTAAATACTGGATCAGCTAACGCTGGAACTGGCGACAGAGGTATGAAAGATGCTGAATCAATCTGTGAATCTCTAGCGTCAGCTCTAGGAGTTATGCCTAACCAAGTCTTACCTTTTTCGACTGGAGTTATCATGACACCACTTCCAGCTGGGAAAATAAATAAAGCTATTCCTGATTTAGTTAAAGGCTTGGAAGCAAATAATTGGCTTGCAGCAGCAGAGGCAATTATGACGACCGATACTATCCCAAAAGCTGTATCAAAAAATATATTAATTCAGGATCAAAAAGTGACAATTACTGGAATAAGTAAGGGATCAGGAATGATACATCCCAATATGGCTACAATGCTTGCTTTTATTTCAACTGACGTAAATATCTCTCTAGAAATGTTACAAAAGTTAAATAAAGAAATTACGGACACAACATTTAATTGTATTTCTGTAGATGGCGATACATCAACAAATGACTCGTTTGTGATTGCTGCAACAAATCAATCTAAACATTCTAAGATAGTTAAAGAAGATAATAATTATAAAGTTTTAAAAGCAGCGATGTTTGAAATAGCTCTCGAACTTTCACAGGCAATTATAAGGGATGGTGAGGGTGCTACAAAATTTATAACAATTGAAGTTCTAGGTGGAAATAATAAAAATGAGTGTAAGGAAGTAGGAATGAGCATCGCTAAATCCCCGTTAGTAAAAACTGCTTTTTTTGCTAGTGATCCAAACCTTGGAAGAATATTAGCAGCGATTGGTAATGCCAATTTAAAAGATTTAGATATTTCTGTAATTGATATATATATTAATAAAATACTATTTGCTAGCAAGGGCGCCATTGCAAAGAATTTTGACGAGTTAAAAATTCAAAAAGAAATGGAGAATTCAGAGATTTATTTAAAAGTTGATTTAAATAAAGGAAGCCATAAAGCTTCAATATGGACAAGTGATTTATCATATGAATATGTGAAAATTAACGCTGAATATAGAACCTAAAGCAGTGGATATTAATGTTTCAGTTGCGGTTTTAATTAATTCTGATCAACAAGTACTTCTTGCACAGCGTCCACCACTAAAGCCTTGGGAAGGGTGGTGGGAATTTCCAGGTGGTAAGATAGAAAAAAATGAAACACCGGTGGATGCAATGTATCGGGAAATTTATGAAGAGATTGGTGTCAAGGTAATACAATTTACAAAGTGGGTGACAAGAAAGTATTCCTATGGAGGTAACGACGTTACTCTTTATTTCTTTAAGGTATATACATGGGAGGGCGAGGTTACCTCAAAAGAGAAGCAAAAATTAGTATGGACATATTTACAGAAACCAAATGTTGCCCCCATTCTTTCTGCTAACCAATTTATTCAAAAAGGATTTGATCTCCCAAAATATTACGCAATAACAAATTTATCAGAAATATCAAAAAAAGTATTTCTTAATCAGTTACAAAGAAAAATTAATGACGGACTGGAGATGGTTCAAGTTCGTGAAAAGAATATTTCTTTTAATGAATTTAGAAAATTTTCGAAAGAAGTAATTGAAATTTGTAAACCAAAGAGTGTAAAAGTAATTATTAATTCTGATGTAAACTTAGCATATGAATTAAAAGCTGATGGAGTTCACTTAACATCTAAAGAACTTTTATCTATCAAAAAAATACCTAAGAACCTTATAGTTTCAGCTTCTTGTCACACTCAGAAAGAAATTAATATTGCTGAACAACTAAATCTTAATTTTATAGTTTTATCTGCTGTAAAAAAAACTTTATCTCATCCAGACATGAAGCCAATAGGTTGGGATAAGTTTCAAAAAATAGTGAATAAAGTGAATATACCAATATATGCTCTTGGGGGGCTAGGCACTAAAAATTATGAAGTTGCTTTGGATAATGGAGCAATAGGAATAGCATCACAAAGATTAATCTGGCAATGATTATCTAATATTAAATTGAATAGATTCCGTTAATACCTTTTTATTTTTTAATTGGAAGGTGAATAATAATTTAATTTCCTCCCCCGCTATAAGCTTCCTTTTGACTCCAAAAAGCATTAGATGATTACCACCTGGTTTAAATTTATATTTTTTATTTTTGACTAGCTCAGGTGTAATCTTTCTCATTTTCATTATTTCACGATCCATTATCATTGAATGAGCCTCAATACGATCGATCATTTCAGCTTCAATCTTTATTATTTTTGCATCTTCACTTGCAGTTATATCCATAAAACCAACGGTAACTTTTTGACCAGGCCTTAATTCTGAAATTAGATTATTATCATTTAATATAGAGAATTCAGCTCCATACGAGAAGAGGGGAAATAAAGAAAATAGTATTAAAAATAATAAGGAATTATAAGTTTTCATCATATTCAGATCCATTGGTGTTACCAGGTATTTGAAATTTTTCCGTTGCCCATGCACCAAAATCTATCAACTTACATTTTTCAGAGCAAAATGGTCTAAATTTATTACCTTTAGAAAGATTAGTATCATTTTTACAATTAGGACATTTATTAGGCATTTTAAAAAGAAGCTATTCCCAGCTTAAATTTAACTAATTTGAAAGAAGTGCCAGATATATACCTAGCAAAATGAATATTAACAGCATATTTGTTTGATGAAATATTAGGAAAGCACTTTGATGATTCAGGCAAAGATATGGTCACAAGATCATTTTTAAGTAACGCATCAAGTTTGTATTGAACAGCTTCATTTTTAGATTCCATTGCAGAAGCTACAATATTATTTCTCAAAATAGCCATTAATACTATAATGGCAGCTTTAATTGGGCGGTATTCATCTACTTTATTTATGAAATATTTTTTTCTATCCTTTTGAGAGGTCGTTTCTAACCAATATTGTAATTCTGGGAAATCAGTCATTACAATTCCTGAAGGACTGGTTGCTCTTGTTTTAAGTTCGTGTAGGAATCTATCTCCACCAAATTCAAACCCAGTCTTAATTTTACTTTTTTCAAGTCCCAATTTTATTTTCTTCAATTGATTCTGAGCAAGTATATTTTTTTCAGTTTTATTTTTTTTTAATATTTTAAGTCGTTGTTTTTCAATTTCCTGAATAAGTTCAACTTTGAGGTCTGTGCGCGAGGCAGTAGCCATAGTGCTGAAATATGAACTAAAACAGGCATAATCATCAAATTTAGTTTTGGAAAGCTGCATCTCAATTCTTTTAAAAATTTCCTCAATTCGAAGGAATTTCCTTACCCTTTCATTTAATGGGAATTCATATTTAATCATATTATTTTCTATTAATCCTAAGTTTTAAATCGTGATGATATCGGAAAATCTCATCTTTAAGGTTTGTTTTGTTAAGATTGTTGTGGATTATTGTATCAGCCTTTCTAATTTTCTGATCTCTGGGCAATTGAGATTTTATAATAGATCTAATTAAGCTCTTATCTATTTTATCCCTTGAGCTCACTCTGTTAAATTGAATTTCTTCATCACAATCAATAAGGATGCTTTCATCAATCAGTTTTAGATAATTTCTTGTCTCAAAAAGTAATGCTATTACTATAACTATATATTCTTCTGTTTTATATTCGAACATTTGTTCCTTGCACTTTTTAAAAATGATTGGGTGCAATATTGATTCAATTTTATTTTTTAATTCAGGTGAATTAAAAATATCTACTTTTAGGCTTTTGCGATTTATTTCTTTATTCTTATCAAGATATATATTTCCAAAATTTTTTGTAATTTCACCGTATCCAGCACAACCCTTTTGAGTTATTTGGTGTGCAATATCATCAAGATCTATTACGGGCACCGAGAGTTCCACAAAAGCTTTTGTTGCCTCACTTTTTCCTGAACCGATACCGCCTGTTATCCCAACTATATACAATTTACGTCCCTTGAAAAATTTTATACAATAACAATATTAATTTATAAGTTTATATGATAAATTAAAGGCAATTATGAAAGAAAAAAAAATAGAAAGCCACCCCTTTGATTTACCTATAGATTATCTCTCCTTATTCGACTCTGTTATTTGTAAGGTTGAAGTTGATTTAGCTGGCTGGCTCTGCACCCTATCAGGCCGGAAAGATTGGGAGGTGTGGTCGGAGTCTGAAAATGATAACCATATAATTTTTTTCTTAAAACAAAAGAACCAAGAAGCTGAAATTACTCTTTATAATTCGGGTTATGCAAGAGTTGACATAGACGGAGAATCAGTTTTTCAAGGTGACATTATGAAAAAAAATACTAGCTTAGCTTGCTTAAGTTATTATAACGTTGAAAGTGGCGAGAAAATACTTTTAAATTAATTTTGTCTATAAACAGAGTATTCTGCAAGATCGAGTATTGTTTTTTTAAAATCATTATTTGGAATTTTATCTAGTATTATTTTTATATTTTTAAAATGATCTTCAGACTTGACTTGTACCTTGGATATTGATTTTGTTTCTTCGATAATTTCAATAATATCTGGAAGCTTACTTATATCACCTACCTTAATAGCTTCTTTGATAATTTTACGCTGATGATCAGTAGAGTCTTTCATTGCATAGATTAAGGGTAAAGTAACTTTTCCTTCATTTAAGTCATTGCCCAAATTTTTTCCAATTTGTCTTGAATCACCTGAGTAGTCCAAAATATCATCGACTAGTTGAAAAATAATTCCAAAATGATGCCCAAGTCTTGAATAAGAATCAATTATTTCAGAGTTATTATTATTTGATATTCCTGCAAGACTTCCGCAGGCTTCAAAAAGTTTTGCAGTTTTAAATTGAATGACTTTAAAATATTGATCTTCATTAATATCAGGATTGTGATTATTTAGAAGCTGTAACACCTCACCTTCTGAGATTGCATTAGTAGTATCTGATAATATTTTCATAATTTTCATATTATCGATACCTACCATCATTTGAAATGAGCGAGAGTAAATAAAGTCCCCAACTAGAACACTAGCCGCATTTCCAAAAATTGCATTTGCAGTTTTTATATTTCTTCTTTTTTCAGACTGATCAACAACATCATCATGCAATAGCGTCGCGGTATGAATGAATTCAATAATTGCCGCAATTTTGTGGTTGACTTCATTTATCTGTCCACCCATTCCTGAGATTAATAGGTGTAAGATCGGCCTCATTCTTTTACCGCCACTACTAATTATATGGCTGGAAATTTGATTTATAATTGGAATGTCAGAACTAAGTGATTTTCTGATTACATTATTAACGGATTCTAAATCTTTTTGAATTGGAGATATTATATTTTCTAAAGGCAAGGGATTTATACTTAATGTAATAATTTAAACAAAATTTTATCACATTAAGTATAAATTTCATTCTCAATGATTACAGTTATTAATAATCGCTTGTTTTAAATGAATTAATTAAATTGATAGTTTGTAATTTTATGAGTATAATCGCTGGTCTAATTTGTATATTATTTCAATAAGGTATTCTAAATGTATGCGGTAATAAAAACAGGCGGTAAGCAGTTTAAAGTAGCTGAAGGCGATACACTAAAAGTAGAGAAGCTTGCAACAGAGGTTGGAAAAGCTTTGAATTTAAATTCGGTGTTAACACTCGTTGATGGTGATAAAGTAACAATTGGAACCCCAATAGTTAAAGGCGCAAGTGTTGATGCAACTGTTATATCTCATGGCAAGGGTGACAAAATAAAAATATTTAAGATGAATCGTCGAAAAGGTTATAGAAAGTCACAAGGACACAGACAAACATTCACTGAGATTAAGATTGATAAGATTGCAGTTAAATAGATTCTAAGGGTAAATAAATATGGCACATAAAAAAGCAGGTGGAAGTTCAAGGAATGGGCGAGATTCTAATGCAAAAAGATTGGGCGTTAAAGCTTATGGGGATGAATTTGTTCGAGCTGGAAGTATTATTTTAAGGCAAAGAGGAACAAGAATGCACCCGGGTGATAATGTAGGTATGGGGAAAGATCATACTTTATTTGCTAAAACAGATGGTAAAGTAAACTTCACAACGAAGGGTGCTCTAAAAAGAAAATTAGTTAATATACTACCTGTTTAAGAAAATTTTAATGAATCTAAAGCCCTATCAATTGATAGGGCTTTTTTGTTTGGAAAATAAAAATGAAGTTTATTGATGAAGCAACAGTTAATATTTATGCTGGAGATGGCGGAAATGGTATTGCTTCATTTCGCAGAGAAAAGTATGAGCCAATGGGTGGCCCTAATGGAGGAGATGGTGGAAAAGGTGGCTCTATCTTATTTGAATCAGACGAAAATATAAATACACTCATAGACTTTAGATTTGTTAAAAATTACCGCGCAATAAGAGGTGAAAATGGAAGAAGTTCCGAATGCTATGGAGCCAAAGGTGACGATCTGATACTTAAGGTACCAGTTGGTACTGTAATATCTGAGAGGCAGACAGGTGAAATAATTGCGGATTTTAAGGGTCACGGAGAAAAAGTCTTAGTAGCAAATGGCGGTAAAGGTGGATTGGGTAACGTTCACTTTAAGTCGAGTATTAACCGAGCCCCTAGACAATGTACACAGGGCGATCCAGGTGAAGAGTTCGAAGTTTATCTAGAGCTGAAGGTGTTAGCAGATGTTGGGTTATTAGGTATGCCGAATGCTGGTAAATCTTCATTGATAAGGAGTATATCTGCAGCCAAACCTAAGGTTGCAAATTATCCATTTACAACTCTTCAGCCAAATTTGGGGGTAGTAAAAATTGATATGCAAAGAAGTTTTGTAGTAGCTGATATACCAGGCTTAATTGAGGGAGCAGCAGATGGCCACGGTTTGGGTCATCAATTTCTTCGACACCTCTCAAGAACAAAATTATTGCTTCATATTCTTGATATTGCACCATATGATGACTCTATAGATCCAGTTTTAGAAGCAAAAGCTATAATTAAGGAATTAGAAAAGTATAGTGAAGATATTGCCAACAAGGAAAGATGGTTAGTTTTGAATAAAATAGATTTAATAAATGACATAGATAGCATTAAAAATACTATTATAAAAAAATTAAATTGGGCAGGCAAAGTTTTTTGTATATCTGCAATAAATGGTAAAGGATGTAAAGAGTTAACATATGAGATTATGAAGCATATTGAATCCGAAAAAAAATAATTATGAAAAAATTTAATTTCTCTGAAGCTGAAAAAATTGTCATTAAACTTGGTTCAAGCATAGTTACTAGTGATGGAGATGGCTTAGATGAAAAATGTTTATCAAGTTTAATTAAGCAGATTTCAATATTAAGCTCTCAAAATAAAAAAGTTATTTTAGTTTCGAGTGGCGCTATTGCCGCTGGATTAAGAAAACTTGGGATTGAAAAAAGACCAAAAATTTTAAGTGAGCTTCAATCGGCAGCCGCTGTTGGCCAGATGGATTTAGTTAGAATATATGAAGAATTATTCTCAGATAATAATTTAATATCCGCACAAGTCTTACTTACACATAATGACTTGAGCGATAGAAAAAGATATTTAAATGCTAGATCAACAATTTTTAATCTAATAAAAAATAATGTTATACCAGTAATTAATGAAAATGATACTGTAGCTTCAGAAGAAATTAGATTTGGAGATAACGATTCGCTTGCTGCAATGGTTGCTAACTTAATTGAAGCAGATCTTTTAGTACTATTGACCGATCAGGATGGTTTATTTTCCTCAGATCCAAGGGAGGATAAGGGAGCGAGGCTTATTCATCACGGCTATGTTGATGATAAAAGTCTTGATGATTTAGCTACCGGAACAAAGTCTAAAATAGGAACTGGAGGTATGACCACAAAAATTTTAGCAGCACGAAGAGCTGCTCTAAGTGGAACACATACTATTATCGCCTCCGGAAAGAAGAGTAATATTCTTGTAGATTTAAGTAAGGATGAAGATATAGGTACATTTCTTCAATGTAGAGAAGTTAAATTAGTAGCAAGAAAAAAATGGCTTGCCGATAATTTAAAATCAAATGGAAAAATATATATAGATTATGGTGCAGAAAAAGTATTAATTAATGAGGGTAAAAGTTTATTGGTAGCTGGAGTGACAAAAGTTACTGGGACTTTTGATCGTGGTGAAGTTATACAATGTGTAAATGAATTAGAAGGAGAAATTTTAATAGGTCTTGTTAACTATAATTCTGAAGAGGTAAAAAAAATAATTGGGCTTTCAAGTGATAAAATTGAATCAATTTTAGGGTATGTTAATGAATCAAGTTTAATTCATAGAAATAATATGATAATTACATCAACTGTAAGGAAAGAGAATGACTAAAAAAAAGGCTTTAGTAGCAATTATTATGGGGTCAGAAAGTGATTGGCCAATTATGAAGCATGCGGCAGAGGTACTTGATAATTTTAATATTTTATATGAAGCCCAAGTTATATCAGCCCATAGAACACCAGATTTAATGTTTAAATTTGCTGAAGAGTCTGAAAAAAAAGGCTTTCAAGTTATTATTGCTGGGGCAGGAGGGGCTGCACATCTTCCAGGGATGGTCGCTTCTAAAACTACTTTACCAGTCTTAGGTGTTCCAGTGCCATCTAAGCATCTTGAGGGGCATGACTCATTATTATCAATTGTTCAAATGCCAAAAGGCATCCCTGTTGCGACATTTGCAATTGGAGAACCTGGCTCATATAACGCTGGATTATTTGCTGTTTCATTAATTGCGGTAAATGATAAAAAAACTAATCAAAAGTTAAATGAATTTAGAAAAGACCAAGTAACAAAAGTGTTAAACATGAAGTTGGATGTAAAGTAAGTTGGAGAAGATAATTAAACCTTCCGAATCTCTGGGGATTTTGGGGGGTGGTCAATTAGGCCGTTTTTTTACCACAGCAGCTCAAAATATGGGATATTCCGTTGTTGTATTTGACCCTGATGAAAAAAGCCCAGCTGGCAGAATCTCAGAAAAACATATATGTAAGCCATATAGTGACTTAAAAGCTCTGGACGAATTAAAGGCAAGCTGCTGGGCAATTACAACTGAGTTTGAAAATATTCCTGCTGAAACACTCCAATATCTTGAGAAAGACACTATTGTTCATCCCTGCTCTAAAGCAGTATCTATTGTCCAAAATCGTATCAAAGAAAAATATTTCCTTAAGGAGTACGGCATTCCTGTTGGGCACTATGTTGTTATTGACAATATTGAAGCAATAAAAAATATTGATGAACAGCATAAAATATTTCCAGGAATTCTTAAAACAGCTCAATTTGGTTATGATGGCAAAGGCCAAATATATGTTAATAATATTATTGAAGTAGAAAATGCATTTATAACTTTTGACAGTGCACCATGCATTCTAGAACAAAAATTAGATTTAGATTTAGAGTTTTCTGTAGTTTTAGCTAGGTCAGTTAATGGAGAATATTTAGAATATCCATTGATTGAAAATCATCATAAAAATGGTATTTTAGACTTTTCTCTCATCCCTGCTCGAGTATCTTCTTCACTTGGAGGGGAGGCAATAAAGCTAGCTATGAAGATAGCTAATGATTTAAGCTATATTGGAGTTATGGCTGTAGAATTTTTTATAAGTAACAATCACCTTTATGTTAATGAGATTGCACCTAGGCCCCATAATTCAGGACATTTTTCAATTGATGCTTGTGTTTACAATCAATTTGACCAGCAAGTATTGACTTTAATCGGAAATAAACCAAAAAATGAGGCAACAAAATTCCCTATATCCTTGATGTTGAATATTTTAGGAGATTTATGGTTTAGAAATGGAAAAAAAATGGAGCCAAAATTTGAAATGATTGCAGGGCCTGGAATTAGTCTTCATTTATACGGGAAAGCGGACCCACGTAAAGGAAGGAAGATGGGTCATATAACAATATTAGGATTAAAAAATGAAACACAGAAAGACTTGATGCAAAAGACTGATGCAATAAGAAAAATTTTATGGGAAAACTAAAAAGCTTCTAAGGTAAGAAGCTTAGAGTAATCACATTGATTTTAATGCAGAATTTAGTCTTGACTTATGGCGTGCAGCTTTATTTTTATGGATAATTTTTTTATCAGCAATTCTGTCGATAACGGGTGTATTTTCATCAAAAGTTTTTTTTGCAACTTTTTTATCACCTGAAAGTATTGCTTTAGTAATTTTTTTTAAAGCAGTTCTTAATGTTGATCGCAGACTCGCGTTATGAATGCGTTGAGTATCATTCTGTCTTGCACGTTTTCTTGTTTGAGCCGTGTTGGCCATATAACATCCTTATATACTATATTTAAGAGAAAACGTATTTTATCCATTTTCGCTTATAGATACAAGTATTTGAATACATTTACTTTAGTTAATTTAGTTGAACCCAGCATGATAAAATCAAGTTAGTATTGTAAACATTATTTATGAATCTATTTAAAACACTCGCTGGCGTTGGAGGAATGACCACTATATCTAGAATATTAGGGTTTATTCGGGATAGTATTATTGCAAGAATATTTGGTGTGGGAATTGAAACCGACGCCTTCTTCGTGGCATTCAAAATACCAAATTTACTAAGAAGGATATCTGCTGAAGGTGCATTTACACAGGCATTTGTTCCAATTTTATCAGAATATAAAGCTAAAAAATCAAAAGTTGAAGTAAGCTTTCTAATAAATAAAGTGGCTACTTTATTGGGTATTTTTTTGGTTTTAATTGCACTTTTAGGAGTTTTTGGTGCCCCTTGGTTAATATATATTAGTGCCCCTGGATTTATTGCAGATCCGGAAAAATTCAATTTAACCGTTAATTTACTTCAAATAACATTTCCTTACATCTTTTTTATATCTTTAGTCTCCATGGCAGGAGGTATATTGAATACATACGGAAAATTTATTGTTCCAGCATTTACTCCTGTTTGGCTTAATGTTTCATTTATTATCTCTGCATTATATTTTTCAGATTCCTTTGAAGAACCTATTAAAGTTTTAGCTTGGGCAGTATTTTTTGGAGGTGTTTTACAATTATTTTTTCAAATTCCTTTTTTGAAGCAAATTGGTTGTTTACCTAAATTCAATTTAGATTTAAAAGATAAAGGGGTTTGGAGAATATTAAAGTTAATGGGGCCAGCAATCTTAGGAGTCTCAATAATGCAAATCTCTTTATTAATTAATACCATTTTTGCATCTTTTCTTGCTGCAGGAAGCGTATCTTGGCTGTATTATGCTGATCGCCTAATGGAATTCCCTGCTGGAGTTCTTGGGGTTGCTCTGAGTACTATCTTGCTTCCAAATTTATCAAAAAGTTTTTCAAGTAAAAAGACAGAAGACTATTCAGATCTCGTTAATTGGGGCTTAAAGTTAGGATTGTTGTTAGCAGTTCCTGCTGCAACAGCCTTAGTGATTTTAGCTATTCCCTTAATAACTACTTTATTTTATTATGGCGCTTTTACAGAAACAGATGTTTTAATGACAAAATATGCATTAACTGCTTATAGTGTTGGTTTAGTTGGTTTAATATTAATCAAAATTTTAGCACCAGCATTCTACGCTCAACAGAATGTGAAAACACCGGTAAAGATTGCTTTATTCACTCTATTTTGTACACAGTTCATGAATTTAATTTTTATTGGCTATCTTAAGCACGCAGGATTGGCATTGGCTATTGGCATAGGAGCATGTATTAATGCAGGGTTGCTTTTTTACCATTTGAAAAAGGGCAACATATTTAAATTGAATGGTGGATGGGCGATGTTCTTACTTAAAATAATTTTTGCAACATTTGTGATGGCAGTAGGGTTGATTTATTTCAAAGGGACAGTTGATTTATGGATAAATTATTCAGCTTTTTCACGATTTTTACATTTATTAACTTTAATATTGTTTGGTATATCGTTATACTTCATTGCTTTAAAATTATGCAGATTAGATATATCTGATTTCCTTAAGAAAACTATTCAATAAATGCAAATATATAGACATATTCCTAAATCTGGTCCTCATTCCCCTTGTGTGTTAACAATAGGTAATTATGATGGAATACATTTGGGACATCAAGATTTGATCAATGAATTATTAATTAAATCAAAGGAGAGAAAATTAGAGTCTGCAATTATGATTTTTGAGCCACATCCAAGAGAATTTTTTACACCAAAAGATGCACCTTCAAGGATAACCAGTCTCCGAGAAAAGGTTGAATATTTTCAGTTAAAGAAAATTGACAGGATTTACGTTGTAAAATTTGATAATAAATTTGCAAATATGTCAGGTAATAATTTTATATCAAAATTAAAAAATCAAATCTCAGCTAAGACAATACTGGTAGGTGAAGATTTTAGATTTGGCAGCAATAGGGAATTCGGTGTAAATGATTTACTAAAAAGTAATATTGAGATTTCTATTTTAAAAGAAGTTAGAAAAAATAATAAAAGAGTTTCTAGTACTCACATAAGGGAAGCACTATCTTATGGAGACTTAAATTTAGCAAAATCTTTGCTTGGTAGAAATTATTGTATCTCCGGTAAAGTGGTTCATGGTGACCAAAGAGGGCGGATGATAGGTTTTCCTACCGCAAATATTCATATGTTTCATAATCGACCTCCAATAAAAGGCGTCTTTGCTGTAAAATTAAATGAAAAATTTGGGGTAGCAAATTTAGGCACAAGGCCAACAGTAACTGGTATTTCTAAATTACACCTTGAAGTGCATGTGTTAAATTTTTCTAAAGACTTATATGGGCAGCATGTTCATATTACTTTTTTAAAGAAAATAAGGGATGAAGTAAAATTTGAATCAATTGAAGCACTTAAAGTACAAATAAAAAAAGATATTATTAGTGCTGAAACTTTCCTAAAAAATTATGACTGAAAATAAATATAAATTAAATCTTCCTGATACAGACTTTCCAATGAGGGGAAACTTAGCAAAAAGAGAGCCAAAGTGGGCAAAAGAATGGGTAGAAAAAGACTTTTATAAGCAAATAAGGGCTGCAAGAAAAGGCAAGCCAAAATATATCCTTCATGACGGACCACCATATGCAAATGGTGATATTCATATTGGCCATGCCGTTAATAAAATTCTAAAAGACTTTATCATTAAGTCTAAAACAATATCTGGTTTTGATGCACCTTATGTCCCTGGATGGGATTGCCATGGCCTTCCAATCGAACTTGTCGTTGAAAAAGAACATGGTAAAAATATTGATCCAAACAAATTTAGAAAGCTATGTCGAGAATATGCATTAATTCAGGTAGAAAAACAAAAACAAGATTTTAAGAGGCTTGGTGTTCTTGGGGATTGGGATAATCCTTACCTTACAATAAATTTTGAAACAGAGGCTAATATAGTCAGAGCTCTTGCAAAAATTTATGACAAAGGATTTTTATATCAGGGAAATAAGCCAGTTCATTGGTGCACTGATTGTGTTTCTGCTTTAGCTGAGGCGGAGGTTGAGTATGAAGATAAGCCTTCCCCTGCAATTGATGTCCAATTTGATTGTGTTAACACTAAAGATATTGAAAATATATTTAAAATTAAAGATGTAGATAAGGCTTCCGCAATTATTTGGACAACCACTCCCTGGACATTACCTGCAAATGAAGCAATTGCAGTTAATCCAAAATTTCAATATGGCTTATACAAGTGCAAAAATAAATTCTTTATTCTTGCTGAAGAATTAGCTGATATTAGATTTAAGGTTTATGGATTGTCAGGAACAAAAGTTGCAACGTGCAAAGGTTCTGATCTAGAAGGAATATTATTCTCTCACCCATTCCTGAAAAAAAGTGTCCCAATTATATTGGCTAATCACGTTACAACTGAAGCTGGAACTGGCCTAGTACATACTGCCCCAGCTCATGGACTAGATGATTACATTGTTGGAATGAAATATGGTTTACCAGTAGAAAATCCGGTAGATGGAAAAGGGAAATTTAAAAATGATATCCTATATTTTTCAGGCTTAACTGTGTGGGAGGCTAATCCTAAGGTTATTGAAATTTTAGAAAATAAGAATTTATTGCTGCACAAAGAAAAATTTATTCATAGTTACCCTCATTGCTGGCGGCACAGAGCCCCAATTATTTTTAGGGCAACATCACAATGGTTTATTGGTATGGAGCATAAGCCCTCTGATAATATTTCCCTTAGGGATTTAGCAAAAAAAGCATTAACTAAAACTAAATTTTATCCAGAATGGGGCAAAAAACGTCTTGAATCTATGATTGAAAATAGACCTGATTGGTGTATCTCTAGACAAAGAAGCTGGGGAGTTCCAATACCTATATTTATTCATAAAGACACTAATACCCCTCACCCAAATACGCTTAACTTTTTTGAAATTGTTGCTCAAAAAATTGAGGAAGATGGCATTGATGCCTGGTTTAATATTGAGCCCCAATCAATTTTAGGTGACGATGCTGAAAATTATCTTAAAATAAATGACACACTTGATGTTTGGTTTGACTCCGGAACAACTCATCAATCTGTTTTAGAGCAAAGAGAGGATTTGGCTTCCCCAGCTGATTTATATCTTGAGGGATCAGATCAACATAGAGGATGGTTTCAATCAAGCCTTCTTACAAGTTGCGCAATTAATGGAAATGCACCTTACAAGTCTCTTTTAACCCATGGTTTTGTTGTTGATGGCCAAGGCTATAAGATGAGCAAATCTAAGGGTAACGTCATTGCACCACAAAAAATAATGGATCAATTTGGTGCCGATATTC
>Ga0209816_1001860_pt1 | contig 15389 bp, 15 predicted proteins | sample CoawatmetaG01DNA_FD_187509 | JGI IMG/M metagenome (GOLD analysis project Ga0209816, IMG submission 187509) | Marine microbial communities from the West Antarctic Peninsula - Coastal water metaG017-DNA (SPAdes) (version 2) | ecosystem: Environmental > Aquatic > Marine > Coastal ... | reverse complement strand
AAGGCCGAAGGCGGAAGTGAGGATTACGACCAATCTGATTTTTAAAGATAGGTTATAATCTTGGGGCTACTATTTTGGTAGCCCTTTTACATTGGTCCCTAAAAATAAATTTGACAAGAACAAACACATCTGGTATGATGTCAGCTCTTTAACTAGAAAAAAGGAAATGACATGAGCAAGATAAGCAAGGAGGCCTATGCAGTTTATGGGCAAGTATATAAAACATGGAAAGACTCTACAGGTAATGCCTCAGTTGGTTCTCGCAACTATGGTAAAAACCCAGCAGAGTTTAAATTAGCTAAGAAATATATTAGACAGTTTTGGCAAGAAGTTATGGGTGTCAAATTCCCATACCAATTTGAAGAAGCTTCAGGTAATAGAAGAAACTGGATAAAAAACCGAAGAGGTAGTAAGTATGTGTTTGTCATTAACCCTAGCAAGGGTTGGCAAAATCTCAATCACGCCATTGGGCACTTACTGGCTTTTCGCAAGTACCCTAAGCTAAGACCACACAGTACAGAAAATGCATGGTTAGAGGTTAGAGGTGCTAGGCTGATAGTTAAGGATTATTTAAACAAGTAACACAACTGGGGTTAGCAGAGATGCTGGCCCCTTCACACTAAGAGAGGAGTTAAAATGGAAAACGAATTAGTACGTAAGGAACAGTGCCCCGACTGTGCAAAGCAGGGCAAAGACAAAGGCAGGGATAACCTAGCTATTTATTCAGATGGACAGACACATTGTTTTGCTTGTGGCTCTCATGGATTTACGGAGCACAGGGGAGGCGAGGCATTAGGTGGGGTAAAAGTAAAAATCAAGGACTCTGGCTGGATTCAGGAGTACAGAGGTGACTACTATTCATTGCCAGATAGAAAGATTAGAGGTGAGACTTTAGAGAAGTACAGAATTAAATGTGAGAAGGATTCTAAAGGCAACATCATCAAGCACCATTACCCTTACCACAATCAGAAAGGTGACATGTCTGGCATGAAGACCAGACTGGTTGCTAACAAATCTTTCTTCGGCAAGGGTGACACTTCAAACACTAATATGTTATTCGGCCAGCAGTTATTTAAGGCTGGTGGAAAGTTTCTTACTATCGTAGAGGGTGAGCTTGATGCTTGTTCAGCCTATGAGATGTTTGGTAGCAGGTGGCCTGTAGTTTCTATTAACAACGGTGCCAACTCTGTATCTAACATTAAGAATAATTTAGTGTGGATAGATTCCTTTGAGACTGTTGTCATATGTTTTGACAATGATGTAGCAGGCGTAGAATCAGCCAAGCAGATAGCACCAATACTTGGACCCAATAAATGTAAGATACTTACACTCTCTAAGCACAAGGATGCCAGCGACTATCTATCCAATGGTGATAGCAAGGCCTTCTATGATGAGTGGTGGAACGACTCTAAAGATTACACAGTGAGTGGCGTGGCTACTGTTGATGAGATGCGTGAGGCACTCATGGACTACAAGAACACAGAGCTGGTACCATTGCCCGATTCTTTTGGTGATTTGAATCACATGATGAGAGGCGGGATAGCTAAGGGTGAGCTGGTATCTATTGTGGCTCATACTTCTATTGGTAAGACTACAATATTAAATGAACTCATCTACCATTTTGCTACTAACACTAATGAGAAGATTGGCTGTTTCATGGTGGAAGATAACATTGACGAGACTATTAGAAAGGTAGTCAGTGTTCACACTGCTCAGAACTTACAACTTGTTGAGCCTAAGCAATTAGATGTTGACAGTATTATGCAGTCAGCAATTGACATAGGATTTGGCACTAAGATACAGCTACACAGTGATGGTGGTGGTAGCATTGACATTGATGAGATGTTCTCTAAGATAAGATACTTTGTAAAGGGACTAGGCTGTGGTATAATTTTGGTGGACCCACTGCATACTGCAATTAAGAACTTAAGTAACGAGAACATAGAAGATGTCATGGATAGATTTATAAAATTATGTAAGGAAACTAGATGTGCTGTGATATTAAGTACGCACACTAGAAAGCCAGATGATGGCTCACACCCTCATAAGATTAGTGAGTATGATGTTAAAGGTAGTGGTGCAATACCACAGGCCTGTCATACTAACATACTATTCAGCAGGGATAAGTTATCAACTGATGACTACACTAAGAACTCAACACGCATAAGAGTACCTAAGTTAAGAAGAACTGGTCAGACAGGCGAGGCAGGCTGGACATACTTTAACATGGAAACTGCCAGACTTGAGAAGGGAGTCAGTCCAGACATGGGTGGAACAGGTAACGATGCTGACTTTTAGTTGCGACATAGAAACTGATGGAATTGATGCCACTAAGATATGGTGTGTAGTAGTACAAAATGTAAACACCTTGAAAACAGAGGTGTTCTATACTGCCGAGGCTTTTAATTTGTGGTTGTTTGACCAGACTCTGGTGTTTCATAATGGCATAGCTTTTGATGTTCCTGTGCTAGAGAGACTGTGGGGCTCAGATTTTTCTGACATACAAGTAGAAGACACTATGTTGCTTAGCCAGTTAGATAGCCCACGCAGAGAAGGTGGACACTCGCTGGGTAATTGGGGCGAATACCTAGGTTACCCAAAAGGGGACCACGAGGATTGGTCTAAGTTAAGTGATGAGATGGTGACTTACTGTTTGCGAGATGTAGAAATAACTACTAAGGTCTACAAGATTATGATGCAGAAAGGACTGAGTGAGGATGCTAAGCAACTTGAGTATGATACTAAGCGTCACTGCTCCCAGCAAGAGAAGACTGGCTGGTTGTTTGATGAGCATGGTGCAGTACATATATTACAATTAGTTAATGATGACTTAAGGAATGCAGAGCAGGAAGTGCACAAGAACTTCCCACCTTTACCCGTATGGGAAAGCAAGAAGCCTATTAAGAAAGAAAGTAAATTTAAGAAGGACTTTACCCGTAGCATTGCCTATCAAAGAGAGGTTGATTTAGGTTGTCATACTAATGATGAGAATGATTATGGATACTGGACTTACCCAGAGCTAAAGCTAGGTAGTAGACAGCAGGTAGGTAGGCACCTTATGCATTATGGCTGGGAGCCAGAGATATTTACTGAAACTGGCAGGCCTAAGGTTGATGAGACCACGCTTAAGGATGTAGATATACCAGAGGCCAAAATAATAGGCCGTTACTTAATGCTACAGAAAAGGCAGGGCCAGATTAATGGTTGGCTTGATGCTTTAGATTCTAATACAGGCAGGATACATTGCCGAGTACACACCATGGGAACTATAACTCATAGGATGTCCAGCAGTAACCCAAACTTACAGCAAGTCACAGCCAGTGGCAAAGAGTATGGCTCAGAGATGCGTGGGCTGTTTACTGTTCCTGTTGGTAAGGTGTTAGTGGGTGCTGACTTATCTGGTTTGGAGTTGAGATGCTTGGCTCATTACATGAAAGATGACAAGTACACACAAGAGATATTGACAGGTGACATACACACAGCTAATCAGAAGTCAGCAGGACTGGACACCAGAGATAAAGCTAAGACATTTATATATGCTTTTTTATATGGTGCTGGTGATGCTAAGATTGGTAGCATAGCAGGTGGCAGTGCATCAGAAGGTAAGGTCCTAAAGGCTAACTTCTTAGACAATACTCCAGCACTTAAGACATTGAGAGAGCGTGTGGGTAAGGCATCCGATAAAGGATACTTGAAAGCTTTGGATGGCAGGCATGTTAGAGTAAGAAGTGAGCACGCCTCATTGAATTTCTTATTGCAGAGTGCAGGTGCTATAATAGCTAAGAGAGCTTGGGTTATCTTTCACGAGATTGCTAAGGGACTACAGTATAAACAGCTTGGTGTTATACATGATGAGATACAAATTGAGTGCAGTCCAGAGGATGCAGAGGAAATAGGTAAGCTGGCAGTCAAGGCTATGGAATTGACAACAGACTATTACAAATTGAACTGCCCGATAACAGGTGAATATAAAATAGGAAGGAGTTGGAATGAAACACACTAAGAATACAATTTGGGAAAGAAGAAAAAAGATAGATAACATTAACCCAGAGCATTACACACAAGGGATAGAATGTATAGATTATATTACCTCAAAAAACATGAGTTTTCTTGAAGGCAATGTGGTAAAATATGTCACTCGATACAGGATGAAGAATGGATTAGAAGACCTAGTAAAAGCACAATGGTATCTGACCAGACTAATAGAAGATTTTAATGAGGGAGTAAGTAAATGAGTAAGAGTATACAAACATTAATACCAGACATCTATGACACACTGCAGTCTAAGAGTTATTCTGGCGATTTAAAATCAATAGCTAAGCAGGCGGGCCATGAAGTAGAGGAAGCTATTAACAATGCCTTTACTCCATATGAACAGAAGACAAATTTAAGGATGTCTGGTATAGGCAGATGTGAGAGGGCACAGTGGTATGGTGTGAAAGGGTACACACAAGAGGAAATCGGAGGGAGTGTGTACCTTACCTTTTTGCAGGGCCATGTTCTAGAGGCTGTGATTGTGGCGTTGATTAAGTTAGCAGGGCACGAGGTTGAGGGTCAACAAGAGAAGCACACTGTAGAGGGCGTTAATGGCTCACAGGATTGCAACATTGATGGTGAGCTGGTAGATATTAAGACAGCCAGTGCTTGGTCTTGGGATAATAAGTTTACACCAACAGGAATAGCAGATGATGGCTTTGGTTATGTCAAGCAGTTGTCAGCGTATGGTAAGAATGCTAACAGGAAGCATGGGTATTTCTTAGCTTTAAATAAAAACAAGTCAACCCTAAAGTTATGCAAGCAAGAACTTGAGCAGGACATTGACACTTTCATTGTTGACTTAAAAGATAAGATGAAGTCAGACACACCACCAATGAGAATTGCCAAGGCCACTACGCTAACTAAGCAAGGTGAAGAGAAGCTTTGCATGACTTGTTCTTTCTGTGGCTTTAAAGAGCACTGCTATGGAAGTTTAATTGCTAGACCAATTCCATCTGGTAAAATAACTAATTACTTTGTTGACAATGTAGGAGCAAGTTTTTGAAACAGTTACCAGAATTTAAAGCTTTCATAGCATCTACTTATGATGCCTGTTTAATATGTGATGAGCTAGAGATTGAGCCAGAGGATTTGTTAGATGCCTTTGAGGATAAATTATTAGAAAAGAGGGACAGATTTTTAGAGGACTTTGAGGAGTCGTGATGGAAACAGAATATATAATATTAAGTAGTGTGTTAATAATAGCTGGTGCTATTGTTGTACATTTTACAAACAAACAAGCGTATGAGAAGGGCATAACTACTGCTGTGTTATTGCACAGAGAAGGCAGGCTAACTTATACAGATTACTATGATGATGACGGTGAAAGAATGGTAGACATTGACATCGCACCAATGGAGGAAGAATGAATACATTACCAAATGATTACCAAAACTTTATAGCACTAAGCAGGTATGCTAGGTGGCTACCAGAAAAGAAAAGAAGAGAGACATGGAAAGAAACAGTTGCTCGTTACTTTGATTTTATGGAAGACCATTTAAAGACTAACACTAACCAAGAACTTATACCAAAGACTAGAAAGATACTTGAGGATGCTGTTGTTAACTTAGAGGTTATGCCTAGCATGAGAGCATTGATGACAGCAGGCAAGGCACTAAAAGAAAACAACATAGCTGGGTACAACTGTGCCTACCTAAGTGTTGACCATTGGAAAGCATTTGATGAATGCTTGTATGTTCTAATGCATGGTACCGGTGTAGGCTTTAGTGTTGAGAGACAGTTCGTTAATAAATTACCAAATGTTCCCCCAAGCATGGTGGATGTTGATGACACAATTGTAGTACAAGATTCTAAGGAAGGTTGGCAGTCCGCATTCCGTAAATTAATTACTTATCTGTATGATGGTGAGATGCCTAAATGGGACTTCTCTAAAGTCAGGCCCAAGGGAGCTAGGCTTAGCACCTTTGGTGGTAGGGCCAGTGGACCAGAGCCACTAGTTGACCTGTTTAACTTCTCTACTAATTTATTTAAGGATGCTGTTGGTCGTAAACTAACTAGCTATGAGTGTCACCGTATGATGTGTAAGATTGCAGAGGTGGTAGTTGTAGGTGGTGTGCGTAGGTCAGCACTAATGTCATTATCTAATTTAACTGATGAGCGTATGCGTAGTGCTAAGTCTGGTCAGTGGTGGAGTGATACGCCAGAGATGGCACTGTCTAACAACAGCGTGTGCTATACAGAGAAGCCGGACATTGGTATCTTCATGAAAGAATGGACATCACTATATGAGTCTAAGTCTGGTGAGCGTGGTATCTTCAATAGAGAGGCGGCCATCAAACAAGCAAGTAAGAATGGAAGGCGTGATATTAATCATAACTTTGGTTGTAACCCTTGTAGTGAAATACTATTAAGAGACGGACAGTTCTGTAATTTAACTGAGGTAGTTGTTAGGGCAGAAGACACACAAAGTGACATACTTCGTAAGGCTAGACTAGCTACCATACTGGGTACATTCCAAGCATCTTTGACTGACATCAAAAGATTAAGACCTAAGTGGGTACATAATACAGAAGAAGAAGCCTTATTAGGTGTCAGTTTAACTGGTATAATGGACAACAGTTTTATGAACGGCTCTGTTGACTCAGACAAGTTACCTAAATTCCTTGCTAAAGTTAGAAAAGAAGTTGTAGAAGTAAATAAGCATTGGGCAGAGTTAATGGGTATTAGTCAGTCCACTGCTACTACTGCTATTAAACCTAGTGGTACAGTTAGTCAGTTAGTTGACAGTGCTAGTGGTATACATACTAGACATAATGATTATTATTTGCGTAGAGTTAGAGCAGACTCTAAGGACCCAATAGCACAGCTCATGGAAGACCAAGGTATTCCTTGTGAAGTTGATGTTATGAAGCCTAAGAGTGTTAAAGTATTTACATTCCCTATGAAGGCACCTGATGGAGCTGTACTTAGGAATGATAGGACCGCAATAGAACAGCTAGAGTTGTGGCTTACTTACCAGAGACATTACTGTGAGCACAAACCTAGTGTTACCATCAGTGTGCGAGAGCATGAATGGATGGAGGTAGGTGCATGGGTGTATAAACACTTTGATGAAGTCAGTGGTGTTAGTTTCTTACCACACTCTGACCACTCATACCAGCAAGCACCATATGAGGACTGTACTAAGGCAGAGTACACAGCACTGGCTAAGAAGATGCCTAAGTCTGTGGACTGGAACCTAATCAGTCAGTATGAATTAACAGATATGACAGTAGGTACTAAAACCTTAGCATGTACTGGAAGTATCTGTGAACTCGTTGATTTAGTTGAAGAAGAGAGGGATGTAGAATGAGCACAATAGTTTTAATCTTGTTATTGCAAATAGCAGTGGTAACTTTATCGGGATGTAGTCAATTCGATAACATGGTGGCTCAACAGAAAGATATAAATGGTAATTTAACCTGTCAACCAATAGATGCAGTTGGGTGCAAAGGATGGGTGAAATGAGAGTCAGCCTAATTAAAAAGTTATGGAAAGAAAAGGTCGAGATACCTGTTCTACAAAGACAAGTAGATAAAATTCTCAAGAAAGCTTATGTTAAACTAAAAAGGAGTAATGATGTTAGATAAGATAATGAAAGGTGCAGATGGTGCAATAGATGTCGGTATTAAATTGATTAGTTTATCAATTATAATGCAGGTTATCTTTGGCTCTAAGGTAGCATTCCTGACAGGGGATGTAGTTGGTTCCATACTAACTATAGTTTGGACACTTGGTAATGCAGGACTGGCAGGAATTATTGCCGCTGTTATTATATGGAAACTACTCGACAAAGATATAATGAGTGGAGACAAGTAAGGTAATTCAAAACCCTAGTGGTCTTGTTCTATTGGACAGGACTGCTAGACTCTATCAAGAATTGCAGAAGGGAAGGGAGCAAGTAATGGACAACCCAATTGTATTTAACATAGCACCTGTAGTAGCAAGCAGGGCAAGAGTAACGAGATGGGCAACATATTTTCCAAAGAAGTATGCTACATTTAGAGAGGAGTTTGCAGAGCTACTTACTGATTACAAAGCTGTACCAGTATCCGGACTCTTGTCTGTACGATTAGATTTTCATGTGCAGTTACCAAAGTCTATGTCTGCTAAGAAGAAAATTGAGAAGGAAGGTAAGCACTGTGATAACAATGCTGACATTGATAATTATGTCAAGGCTACATTAGATGGATTAGAAGGCCACTACTATGACAACGACAAACAGATTGTAATAATAAGAGCACGCAAATATTGGTCAGACAATGGGCGTATTGAATTTGAACAAAGGGAAATAGAAGGGGAAGAACTTGTCACTAAATAAAAGTAAAGACATTAAAGTAATGCGTAAGTTTGATGTGGATTTAGAATTTGGTAAGCAATGGGAAGAACACATAGATGAAATGTTTTCCGGTGCTAAGACTTGCGAAGTTAAGACTGAGAGAGATAAGTGGGCAGGTACGGGTAATATTTGTATTGAGATTGAAAGCTATGGTAAACCTTCGGGCCTAACCAGTACAGAAGCCGAGATGTGGGTACATAATTTGGTCAAGGATGGTGAGCTGTGCTGTAGTTTAGTATTTAATACAGTTAAGTTACGGGAAATAATGGCAGAGATGAAACCTTACACTGTCATGGGTGGTGATAACAGAGCATCCAAGATGCACTTGGTTAGTATAGCTAAGTTATTGAAGGCTGTCAGTCAGTAGTTCACTATGTGGGGTTTCTTCTATAGAGGCCCCTTCTAATTTAGCCAAGACTAATGGGCCTATCTGTATAACTTGAGATGAGGATAGTATTTTCTGACCAGTTTCTTTAATATAAAAATAACCATACCGATTAGGATTCATTCCTACTTCTACCCAGCCACCAGCTAAAGCTTCATTAGCCATCTGCTCAGCTTGAGTTGCATTTACATCTACCCAATCACCTGCCATAGTAGCAAAAGTAGATTTAGAGTTTATTCCTGCCGCAACTTTCTTGGCCGCATTTGAAAACTCACCAAATTCAACATTATTTAACACTGCTGATTTAGCATATCCAATTACAGCACTAGGTGCTTTAAGAGCATGGATTGTAACTATCCAAGTGTCTGTCTCAAGGTAAGAAGGTATATCTAATCTAGACTTTACTCTAGTACCCATATTAATTCTCTTGTAACCATCGCCACCACCCTGTCTTATTAATCCAGTAGTTGCTTTTGATTTTAAAGACCTAATCATTTCACGAAAAGTAGGTACCTGTTGAACAGCACCTAAAGGTTTAATGCTGTTTGATTTTATTACTGTACTAGCCCATTCAAAATCCGTATCAAGATTAACTTTAGGGTCTTTAGCAATTTTATTAAAAGCCATTTTCTTTAACACTTCTGGCTGTATGTATTGATTAGTAGATGCTTCGGCTCTAGATACTGCTATCTCTTCTGGTGTTATTTGCCAACCCTCTAACATGTTTTTAAACTTAGATGCTGAAGCCTCAGCTACTCCTTCCTTGTTTCTAGGGCCCAGCTGTTGAACAGAAGCAGGTTCCCATATAGCCGCAGTCAATCCATAACCAGTACCATTAGACACAAAAAACCCAGCATACCCAGCGTCTTTTATTAGCTGAGAAAGCATATCATCCCTAGATTTTCTATCCATAGGAGGTATGTTCTGTTCTTGTGCTATCCTATCTCTTTCTGCTCTTAAGAAATCAGGGTCTTTTTCAATGTCATATATCCTGTTAGCAGGCATCTTAGCAGTGTACTCTACACTACCTAAGCCCTCTTCTTTTTTGTACCCCTTAGGGTGCCCTACATTTAAACCAAAAGAAGTGTAAGGTATTGCTGGAGGTCCTTGTCTAAAATTACTATTTCTTAAACCAATAGTCTGACCAGTCTCATCCATGCGACCCATGTAAGTAGGGTCTAATATTTCTATTCCTTTATTATTACTGTAATGTGTCAATAATATATTGCCATCAGCATCTGGGATAGGCTTAAGTCCTTCTTGCTGTATTAATTCATCTACTGATTTAACACCTTCCCAGTGGTCTAACGCATCATCAATACCCTTAGCCGGTAGCATAGTACCACCAGTTAAAAAACCAGTACCCGCACCTATTGTACATTGTCTAGGCATTAGTCATTCTCCAAGGCTTCAGCACCCAGCGAACCAACGGTAGCCCTGAGTAGTATGTCATAAAATTGTTCCGGTGTACCAGCTAATGTTTCTGCTAATCCATTACCATAAGCAGACTTTAAGAAGTCATCTACTATACTAACAGCAGGACCACCTATGTAACCAGACAAAGAAGTCTCACCTATAAGTGGAACACCAATAGCAGATACTAAATCAATAGGACCATGCTCTCTTTCACTGCCACGAATCTCATCTTTAATTGCCATAGCTAGTGCGGCTAATCCTAATGCTGCACCAATAGCAGCTAAGGTACTCATCTGGCCCATTACATCTGGAGTACATGCCTTAGGGTTTAGTTTTCTTATTGCCCTTTTAGCAATAGTATTACCAAATAGGATAGGGAAAGATTTAAGTTGTGCAAGTAATTGCATGTCTGGATTAGACATCCATAGTGGGCGGTTAGTAGCTGTAGGTTCAAGTGCTACATCAGTAACAAGCTTACGCAACCACGGTATCATTAAATCTCTTACTCTTGTTTGTGTGCCATTACTTTTAGTTATAGTTGTTTCTAAAAAAGCATCATCCATTATGTCAATCTTGTTACCACCAGCTCTGTATATAGCTTGGAAGTCTTCAATAGTCATGCCATTTTCTTGCAACTCAGAAGCTAATCTCTGCCTTCTATTGCCTTTCATATTTTTTAATTTCTTAGCTTCACCTTGTATTCTTTTAAGCCCAGCAACAGCGGCCCATGTACGAACAAAGTTAGTGTACTGTGTTAAGAATAATCCAGCAGGTGTACGAAAATAAACTCCTAAGAATTCATTTCTGTCACCAGCAAATAATTTCTGTACTCTCTCGTTCATTGCTGGGTCTACAGCAAATCCCATTGTTCTAATTAAGTCTCGGCCAAAGGAACTGCTTGGTCTTTTACCTACACCACCAGCATATATACTACGCTTAATTCCTACTAACACATTAGCGGCCATGATAGGTGCGGCCTTCATAGTGTTAATGATACCGTTTCTTTGTATTATCCAAGCAGGCTCTGTGATAGAACTAATAGTAGCCATGCCTAAATACTTTACAGCCGCCGCAGTAGCAATTGTTTTATAAGCAAGTTGTCTTGTCCTAGCTGTATCATCTTGTGGTCTCTTGTATACATTATGTACTGCATCATACATATCCCACATCTTCTGAGCTTCTGGGTTTGTTATAACATTATTTTCTAATAGATGATTGATGTCATCATTAAGCCTGTTAGCACTGTTAGCACCAAAGGCATCAGCAGAAGCAAGTCGAGTAGAAGCATTAAGTAAATAATCACCTACTGATTCAAAAGCACTCTTCTTTCTAAATTGCTCATTTAATTTATTCCATCTACCATCTCTTGACTTTTCAAAAGATGGTCTTCCTGAGCCAGTCCTTGTCTTAACCTTTCTTATTTGTTCTGATGTTAATACAGATGGGTCAATGCCATTAAGTAAATCATTAAGTATTCTTTGTCTAACTTGCTCAGCAGTCTCTATAATTTCACCAGTCTTTGGGTCTTTAGTTCCTTCAATGCCTACATCATTTTTTAAAGATAATAAAAATGCTTCTGGGTTTGCTCTAACTGCTTTGTTATCAATACCACGAGTCAAGTAATCTTTCTGGAAATTAATCTTTAATCCATCTTTACCTAAAGCTTTAGCTAATGAATTGAATACTTTGTTTTGTAACCTTCTTGTAGTCTTAATATCCTGTTCAAGTTCTGCCATTTTCTTAGAACCTAATTGCTTAGCTACAGCCTTTTTAATTGCAGGGTCAATCTTATTTTCTAAGGACTGGCCTAAATATGTATCTATGTTCTGTCCTATCTTGCCACCAAACTGTCCAATTAAAGGATAAGCAGTAGTCCACTTATCTCTTATGTTTCCAAAAGGAGTAAGCAGTTCACCTACATTATTATGCTTTAATGTGTTAAAGGATGGGTTTGTTTGTTCTTGTCCTGTTCCAGACTCTACATCTCCAAAGCCTCTAAGTGCTCTGTTTAAATGAAACATATCTTTACCAGTCTTAGTATTGATACGTTGTTTTTCCATCATTTCAGTAGACCTGTTTAATAAAGAGTCCCCTATTATTGAGCCAAACTTTTGTAATGGTGTCTTGTCTAGTCTTGTAAATTCTGTTAACTCTGGTACCACATCTTCTACTGGTGCTAGTTCTTTTAGCTTAACATCTAATTCCGGGCCTTCGTAACTGTCTACTAATTCTTGGTATTGTTTCTCATAGTTTTGTACACCAGTACCAAACTCCTTACCAGCATCCTGCAACTTTCCTAAGTTAGATGAGTCTAATATTTTCTGGGCTTGCTTAGCTTCTCTTTTATTTTGAGTAGCATCTTGGTATCCACTAATAGAACCAAATGCTTTACCACCTACAAATCCTGCTGCACCTTGACCTAGTGTTTCATCAAGACTTAAATCTTTTCCTCTTGTAGCAGAAGTAATTTGAGCTATTATTTCTTGGGCCATTTCAGTACCCATTTCTGTAAAGCCAATAGCAGTAGATTTTTTAAGCCCTATCATTACTGCATTTGCAAACTTTACTTTTTCAAAGTCATTTAATTTAGTTGCTAGTTCCTGTAATGATTTTTTTACATCTATATTTTTGCCATTAAATCCTTTAGCTATTTTTCCCGGAGCAATCCTATCTAACAAAGTATTAACAACAGTTGCAAAAAGTAAATTAGCTTTCTCACTACCATTAAAATCTTTTACTTCTTTGTCTGCATTCTCTACATGAGTGCGTGCCGCATCATCTAAGTTTAGCAGGGATTGAAAAGCATAACCAGTTGCGGCTACTACGGTAGGACCACCACCTGCCAAAGCTGCTATAACAGAAGCACCTATAGTTGCACCAGTTCCTAATGCATTTTCTGATGCTTTCTCTATTGCCCATCCAAATTTATCCCAGCCTTCTGCCTCTAGAAAACTAGTCTCATACTTAGGTTGATAGTCTTCCTTACCTAGCTCACCTGATTCTTCCATAGAATTTCCCCAATCACTGAGAAAACTGTCAGAACCTATAAGCTCATCTACAGTTGTAAGAGCACCACCAAATTGTATTTTAAAATTGTCCCAGCTTGTAGCAAGTGGGTCATTCTTTTTACCAGAACCAAAAGAACCTACAGAACCTAAGTTTCCTAGACTACCTAAATTTCCTAGATTACCTAAGTTTCCTAGACTACCTAAACTAGCTTGCTCTTCCTCTTCTTCACCTATACCAAATATAGCCATGGAGTTTCCTAATTATTAAGTAAATCAGACCACCAAGAACTACCTTCTGTTGTTGGTTTAAGTGCTTCTATCCTTGCTTTCTCTTCTTCTTTTAGTCTTTCTATTTCTGCATTTTTGGCATCTTGTTCTTTTATCATTGTTTTAATTACATCTTGCATATTTGGTGGGGTTCCTGTAGTTAAAGTCATTTCAACCATTCGCTGCTGAACTGCTGTAGCTGCTGCTGAAATTTCACTATCAAGCAAAACTTTATCTTCTTTAGACATTCCACCAAACAATTTTGAGCCTTCAAATTCAGATGTCATACTACCCGCTACACTGTCTTTAATTTGAGTGTATGAAGGAAGACCTGCTCTTAGTGAAGCAAAGGAAGGAGCAGTAGATTTATTAGCAGAAGCCATTGACGAAGCATAGTCCATCATATTATTATTATTAGCTATTCTATTTTCCATGCCTTGCTGGGATGGAGTCTTAGATGGTCGGTACTTTAAAGGTGTGCCTATGTAAGCTAGAGTATCAAAGAATTCCTTGGCCCTGTTGTTACCCGGTACTCCACCGCCACCACCAAGCCACCATGCTTTGTTCTCTGCTGACAATGGATTTTTAAACCTGTCCATAGTAAAGCCTGCTGTTGAATCAACAGTAGTATTCATTAAACTAGGTGTAGTAACAGCACTAGCTGTACTTGTGCTATTATTTACAGGAACACTAGAAGCTGTGTGTGTCGCACCTGTATGTACAGTACCATCCGGCATAGTGTGTGTAGCACCACTAGTATTACCATTAGTAAATAATCCGTCTACATCTGAAGTTGTTGGCTGTTTTACATAATCAGATGAAGTAGTTTCACCAACAAGTAATCCGCTTTGTTCAACTTCAGTTGTAGCTTCTGTTGTACCAGCAATAGTTGCTAAATCGCTAAGAACTACATCTGCTGTAGCTTCATCAACTTCTTCAGTTTCTTCACCAATTAAACCTATAAAATCTAAGAACTTACCTAAATTAGTTTCTCCATTTAATGTTCTTTTAACATACTCATCATTAGTTTCAGGGTCTCCGGCTGTAAGAACTTCAACAGCAGCATCAACACTTTCAATCACAGTAGTTGAAGTTACTTCTTTTGGTACAAATGATACTGGTGCTATGTCGTCTGCAGTAGGATTATTAATCTGAGCATTGTAAGCCTCTAATTCTACTTGTGCATTAGCTGCTCTCTGAGCATCCATTTGTTTTTTAATATCTGGATTGTATCCATCATACATCATTTGCTCAGGAGTCTTTGGCCCACCTTCAAAAGGAAGTCCTTGATAAGGCACGCTAGGGTAAGCAGGTCCTCCTCTTCCTTGTTCATCCATTAGAGATGGTGTAGGTCTAGGCTCATACCCTGACATAGCATCTCCCATCAGTGACATCCTTTGCTTTTCTGCTTTAGTTGCCGCTTCTCTTTCTGCAGCTACTCTTCTAGCGTTTATAGCTTCAGGTGTATTGTAAGCACGCTCATCTTCTTGTCTAGATATTTCTGAGTCTGCCCACTGAGATGGTCCCATGCCATTTGTTTCACCAAATATAGAATTCTGATATAAATATTTACCAGCATCTACAATTGCATCACCAACTCCTGTTCCTACAGTAGGTTGCATAAGCTCTCTTTGCTGTTGGTAAGTTCTAGCAAAATCTTCATCACTCATATTCTTGTAAGTAACTGGATTTTGTCCAGCCACCACAGGACCTTGTTGAGGAGCAGGTGGTGAATAAGGAGCAGCACCCATCCCTTGAGTCCAAGAACCCGGCTGTCCATAAGGCACACCAGACTGAGTTTTTTGATTTGTTAATTCTTCTATTTCTTTTTGTTTAGTGTTAGGTTCATTAATAAATAAATTATAATTAGGAGTAAAGCCTTCCTTGTCTGCATTACCATAATTTGCAGGGTCAAAGAAATCTCCAAATATGTTTGATT
>Ga0209816_1001859_pt1 | contig 15409 bp, 15 predicted proteins | sample CoawatmetaG01DNA_FD_187509 | JGI IMG/M metagenome (GOLD analysis project Ga0209816, IMG submission 187509) | Marine microbial communities from the West Antarctic Peninsula - Coastal water metaG017-DNA (SPAdes) (version 2) | ecosystem: Environmental > Aquatic > Marine > Coastal ... | reverse complement strand
GCTGATAATGGTGTTATGCATGTAATCAACACAGTTGTTATGCCTAAAAATGATTAAAAAATATTTATTTTTTTAATGAAAAAATGTTTTTTATAATAAAAGCCCTCAACAAACTGGGGGTTTTTTTATTCGTTTTCAACAAAAAAAATATCAATACTTTTACAAATAATATCGAAGCATTTGCATCATCGGCCATGGTCTGGAACCCTTTTTATACCTTTCTTAGATATAAAGAGATTAGACTTTTCCAAAACAAAATCTTAATTTATACATCAAAACACTTTGATCATCATTTTAATACAAATATGATTGTCAAAACCGATTCAACCTCCATAATCTTCACATTCAAGATCATCAATGAAGCAGCTTCCTACTGCTTAAGGCGCTCTCTATCCCCTTTTAAATTTATATCGGCAAACACATGCTCATCTGAATCCACTGATACGCACCTACAGAGAATTTGTACTTTTCCTTCCTGTATAATTTCTTGATTTTGTCGTAGCTCAAATCAATTACACAAAAATAAATTGAACGTAACCCATACCTTCGGATGAGAGGTATTCACTAAGTGTATGAAATTTCGAAGACTTTTTCATCCTTGAAAAAGGAAAAAAATGATAAGCTATTAAGGACTTTTAACTATTATAAAATTTATTGATCATTTCCTTTAATAATGATTTATCTGAGTTGACATCTACAGAGGTAGAAATATAGGTTGAAAGGTCCTTAACTACCTCGGCACGATAACCCAATTTAACTGCAATACTTTCGCAAAATTTAATCTCTTGTTGATTAATTTTGTTATCTATTTTCATTAGTCTGATGACATCAATGATAAGTTCTAATTTCGCCTCTCTAGGCAAATCACTCATTGCCTCTAGAGGTTTGGGATCTTTGATGAGCGCTTCTACTTGATCTGGATTGAGACCATTTTCCTTACCTATTCTGATAATCATTTTTTGCTCTTCTTCAGAGATATGACCATCTGACCCTGCTAAGTGGACCAATGTGCTCAATACTCTATTTAAATCTTCTTTTCTATAGTGCGCTTTAAGTTCAGGATCATTTTCCATATCTGTTTGTTGGAACTTATGTGCCTTATTAATCATTATTACATAACCTACGAGGTACAAGGCAAATATTGTGGCCCCAATAGTAAACATTACAATATTTTCCATTAGTCTGTCATTTTTTGGTTATTACGCTCAGTTCTCCTCTGTCTTAAGGCGATTGATGCTGATAAGATCGACGGGACCCAGATACCGACAAAAATTCCTTCTAATTGATTTCCAGTAAACCACAGTGTAACGGAATACAAAAATGATAAAAAGGCTAAAATGATTGGGTAATAAACTCCCCAAAACTCAATAATTTTATTCATGATTCTATTTTAAGCTAATATAACAATATAATTGAGAAATTCCATAAGAACTTAGGGTTGTTAGGGGAATGAAAAAAAATGAATTTGAGTGAGGAAAGAAAGCTCTAGAAAACAATTTTCCTCTAAAGTTTAAAGAAAAAACTGATACTGGAGATCATCTTTGGAAAGAATCCTAGGACCCAGAAGCTTCATGCTCAGGGTTATCAATGAAGCAGCTTCCTACTGCTTTAGTCGCTCCCTATCCCCTTTTAAATTCATATCGGCAAAAACATGCCCAGTTGAATCCACTGATACGCACCTACAGAGAATTTGTGCTTTTTCTTCCTGTGTAATTTCTTGATTTTGTCGTAGCTCAAATCCATTACACAAAAATAAATTGGACCTAAGTCACACCTTCGGGTGAAAGTAATTCACTGAGGATGGGATCGTTTTCATTTATGAATAGTTTAACTAAATTGTGACATAAACCATTTTCACAATGAAACACCTCCTAATCTTAATTATTCTTTGTTCAATTGGATTGAATAGCTCCTTTGCGCAGAAGCCTGATGATGCCTATCAAGGGGGTATTGTATTTTACCTCTTCCAAGAAGGAGATCCTGGATATGTAGCAGGAGAAGTACACGGATTGATTGCGGCTACTGAGGATCAAACCACAATCGAAGAATGGGATGAAATAGAAGATGGAACTGTATGGGGTTGTTATGAAAATGAACTTTCAGGAGCAGATGGAACTGCGATAGGTACAGGAGCACAGAACACCCTAGATATTTTAACTGGTTGTAGCGAAGCTGGAATAGCCGCTAAACTAGCTGCGGATTATGAAGTAACCGTAGATGGAGCTACCTACGATGATTGGTTTTTGCCTTCAAAGAATGAGTTAGATATGTTATATCAAAATAAGGATACAATTGGGGGTTTTGATTATAACCGTTATTGGAGTTCTACGCAGCACGTTTACTACCTTGCGTGGATTCAGTATTTCACCGATGGTTTCCAGATCCTCAGCTCTAGTAAGACCAGTAATAGCGCTGTTCGTTCGGTTAGGGCTTTTTAACTATTTATCTATTTAACCATTTAACTATTTTATACTACGAGGTAGTTGGTTTTAGTTTTGGAGGTTATTTTCTACTCTTAAAAATCGTTCTGTCCAACATAGTCTTTAGCCTCTTTGTAGAAGGGTATTATTACGTGAGTCTTAAGTCCTTTGTTCGTTGATTCATTCTGCCCCTTCGGATGAAAATAATTCACTACGGGTAGTGTCCGCTAGTTGCAAATGACATACAACGATATGTATCTTATTTATTGTTAATAATATAAGTAATGTTCTACTTACAAGTAAAAAAATAAACCGCTCATGAAAGTTAATAAATTAAAAAATTTAGCACCTGCTGCTGCTTTCACTACTCTTTTTCTAGTTGGATGTAGTGAGACGAGGAAATTAGTACAGCTGAGGATGAAGTTAGTATAAATAAAGACCTCCTAATTGGGGATTGGAGTGTAGCTTCAGTGCATGGTGAAACGTATGGTGAAGAGACCTGCGAGGACGCTGGTACTTGCTACACTTACACTATGCAATGGACTTTCGAGGCTGATGGGGACTTCAAGAATGATATTAACTTTTCATTTACTGAATATCCTCCACAGAATTACTTGTACGAGGGAAGTTGGGAGTTCATAACAAAAGATAGTGTAAATATTACTATTGCTAAGTTAACCGTAAATACAGATGGTGAGGAGGAGGAGCCTGAGGAGGGGGTAGATAAGATGTTTTTAAAGATAAACTCAATATCAAGTGATAAATTAAGTGGCGTTTGGTACGATGTAGCAGACTCCCAGGATGAGGAAGATGCTACATACCTCATGGAACTTGAAAAAGTGAAAGATTAACAGGTAGAGATAAAGGGTATAAGTAGCGCTCACATAAGCCTCTCTAAAGCATTTACTTTTTCGCTATTTAGCATATAACTCTATTCTGATGCGTCCTCTCAATAGCTTTTAATCTGAGATACATAGACCTGTTTTAAAGGAGATTAATAGTACTTGTGAGTGTTCCTCTAAAGAGGTGATATTGGAAGGCTTTGAGGCTTATTTTGAAGTGTTCGAGTGGGAGATGTTTCATTATTTTTTGAGATAAGATTGGCTATTTAATTTGTAAGAAAAGTCTTACTTAAAATTTATCCTTGGGGTTACCTTTAATTCATTCGCGGTATTAAAGAAACACGGTTAAGTACAACGCTATTCATAATTTGTGTTTTGGTTAAAAGGATTCTGATTGATTTAGTGTTAGAATCCTTTTTTATGACTCATAAGCTTCATACTCACACTCAGGATCATCCATTGAGCAGCTTCCCCCTGCTAGGGTATCTCATGAATTTTTTGTGACTGTTTAGAAAAGGATTAGATTAGTATTCATGTTATTGGCTACATAAAACAGAAACTGATGAACGCCATATTATGAAAAATTCTTTAAAAGCACTAAGGCTATTGTTTTTTACACTGATTTCTGCTTCAAGTTTTGCCCAAACAGAGCCTGATCTGATACGTTCCTTAACAGGAAAGATCGCAGGAGTTAACATCCAAGGAGGAGGTGGAGCACCGGGACAGAGTACTAAAATTAACATTAGGGGTTATTCCTCAATGATGAAAAATACGCAGCCTCTATTTGTAGTGGATGGTGTACCCTTTGATAACAGTGTACAGTCAACGACTTCTTATGATGAAAACACAGTTTTTTCGAACAGAGCATTTGACATTGATCCAAACAATATTAAGTCTGTGACTGTTTTGAAAGGAGCATCTGCCGCATTTTATGGTTCTAGAGCATCAAATGGGGTGATTTTAATCACAACTAAACATATTCGTTCTGCGAAGAACGATCCTAAAGATGCTATAAAGGTTAGTGAATTTAATTTATCATCCATGAGTCCATCTCTGGTTAACCAATTTATGGTTTTGGATAAAAAAGGAATGTCAGTTGAGGATGGGTATAAAATGGTGACAGAATGGCTAAACATTACCTACCATACTCCAAAGGAGGTAATAAAAGGAGATGTAGAAAATGAATATATTAGAATTCAAGATATTGGGTCATCTGCTAATTGCTTTATGAGCTTGGGTGTGCCATCCTGTATAGACATACAGTATTCAATAAGCTTAGAGTTTAAGAAAAATAAACTTAAATTTCGATTAACGAAACTAGAGGTTTATTATACTCCAGGTGAAATTGCTGGTCTTTCAGGATGGACAACGTACAATCCAATGTTGGAGCACATGTTCAAGAAAAATGGAACGCCTTTTAGAGTAAGGATAGAATCAGCAGAATCTACGATGAATCATCTAAATGGACTTGCGGACGATTTAAGAGCTTACTTAGAAAATCCCCTTGCTAAAGAATCCACAACTGACGATTAATGATCTAACTCCCAAAAGCCTCACACTCAGGGTCATCAATAGAGCAGCTCCCTCGTGCTAGGCGGTCTCAGGAGTTCTTTTATTTCTGAATATTTTTTTTTGTAGTCAATTAATCCCAAAGGCTTGCAACCATGAAGAAGCATTTAACAACCATTTTTACAATTATTAATATAATCGTTGGAATTATATTGGTACTAGAGTTTTTTGAATTCACAGATTTTGTGAATGATTCATTTACCCAAGCGCTAGTGACCGTTTTCTTTTTTATTATCATATTGGTTGCCTCCCAGAAAATTTAAAGTACGTCATTATCATTGATAGTCACTATAAATATTCACTCTCATAAACTTCACATTTTAAATCATCAATTGTAAAGACCCCTACTGGAGTGTGATACCTCAGGTTTTTTTTAATTAAAAAAAAATAATAATTTAGTTACTTATTTATAAAAAAAAAGACTCAATAATTATGAAAACATTTATTTATTTTTTGGTAATCATTTGTTTTACATCAAGTTGCGTAAGTAATCAGCACGAACGAGAACTTACAATTTTAAATAATTCAGAATCTAAAGAAATCACCTTTATTTTAGAACTTAAGACAAAGGTCGATTCTAAGGAAGAGGTAAAAAAATTTACTCAATATTTAGCAGATTTCATTGTCGAAAGAGAGCCTTCCACAGTTTACGGCTATTTTATTTCAGAAGATGGGAAAAAAGTCACATTGATTGAACGCTACAACAATAGTGAAGATGGGATCCAGCACGGTAAAGATTTTGTAAATGGACCTAATTTCGAGAAATTTTTTGAGCAATTTGAAATAGAATCCTTTATTACTCTCGGGAATGCCTCTGATGATTTTAAGACGTTTGCTACTGATAATGGTTTTCAAATAGAATATAGATCTTCAATAGGTGGATATGTAAGAAGATAGTGGGCTTTTTCAAATGGAAACAGTTGCTATAACTCCCACAAGCTTCACACTCAGGATCATCAATAAAGCAGCTCCCTATCAAATTAGAGATGATTTTTGGCATCTTATTTTAACATTTTTTAAGAGGTTATTTTAACATTTTTTAAGAACCACTAAAAAGAAAAAAGAATTGTTTTCTATAATTTTTTTTTTCATGTTTAGTGGTTGTTTTGAAGGGCATGACAAACATATTTTCTAATGGTTTCTCTGTTGTCATTGCCCTTTTTTTTTTATTGAGAATACTTCATGCCGAAGATATTTATTTTCTTCTTTTGCTTTTCGATAATTCAACTCCTGCAGGCTTCCCACTCAGGATCATCAATAGAACAACCCACCTACACATTTCAACTTGACTCGATGTATCCCTGATAATGGTAAACACATGTCCAGTTGAATCCACTGATACGTATCTACAGAGAATTTGTACTTTTTTTTCTTATATAATTTCTTGATCTTGTCTTAGATCAAATCTATTACACATGTATGTCGTCAAATAAAAGTGGGCTTTTTTAGACATAAATTAAGCGAGAGTTTCAACTCCTATCAAGCACCCATTAAAACGATCCACACTTCGAGCCGATCCGTAACGCACCAGAGAACCCCATACTTTTAACGCTACACAATTTTGAATTTCAAAAAGGAAGCAGTTACTTTAGCTGGTAATGAAGAGATGTAAAAAAGTAAATGAAATCATATTTGGAATCTTATTAATGAATTTGATCTGGGTTATCTCTTGTGCTGACAAAAAACAAAATATTTCTTGTGTTTGTTATATCTATGAAAATGGTGTGCAAACTCGAATAGATGAATCTGTCATTATACAAGACAGCAGTCCATTTAGTCAGAATAAAGCTGGAAATGAATGTGAGTCTAAATCCTACTTTACCGATGACGACAATTATTCTATTTGCCAACCATTACAACTGGGCAATGATTCAAATAATTGATAAAATATTCTCTTCCCCTATAAGGAGAAGCACTCTTAGGCCTAGCCGCAAGCTTTTTTACAAGCGGTTGAGAAAATCCGACGTATAATATCGGTAGAAAATAATTTCCTTATTTTAGCCTTATGGCAAACTACGATCATTGGCTGTGGGGTGAGAATACCTTGAGAGAAGACACCGTTAATCGTATTCTTACTGAAGGCTGGAATTACCTAGCTCTTGAGGAGCGGGAATTGGATGAGGGTTTGCAAATAGATTAACTACAGAATGAAAAAACTAATATTCTTACTGATTCCAATTATTTCTTTTGCACAAGAAGATTCTTTAAAAAATACTTCAGCATTAGATTACTTATATCCTAAAAAAGATTTGGTGTTTCAGTATCAAGATGAATGGGGAAAAGGTAATTACAAGAAGCTCATTGAAGAATTCAAAAAGCAGCCTTTGGATTTTGGAGATATTGTTTTTTTGGGTAACAGCATCACTGCAGGGGGAAAAGATTGGAGTGAAAGATTAAATGAGCCAAATATTAAAAATAGGGGAATTGGAGGAGACGTTACTGAAGGTGTTTTAGCCAGATTAGATGAACTTATTTATTTCAAACCACGCACTGTTTTTTTATTGATTGGAATTAATGACCTATGGAATCTGACGCCAGATAATCCCCCAGCCGAATATGTTGGAAACAACATATTGAAAATTGCTCAAAAAATCAAAGCAGGATCCCCAAAGACGAAAATTTATATTCAAACGATTTTACCCAATAAAAGAGTGGTTCTTAGAGAAAAAATCAAGGTCGTTAACCAGATTATAAAAACAAATCAAACTGAAAGTCTTTATAGCCTCATTGATCTTTATTCAGTTTTTGTTGATGATGATGGGCTACTTAAAAATGACTTGTCAATTGATGAAACCCATCTTAACGAGCAAGGTTATGATGCCTGGGTAAAATTCATTCAACCCATATTCATAATACCCAAACGATAGATTTTAAATAAGGATAATCAGATCCTATAGTAGCTCTTAAAGCCCTTGAATAGCTGCAACCTTTACACCCCATGCTCTACTAGTAGCTTGAGCGTATCCAAGATATTGTAATAATTTCACTTTAAAGAGTGATAAAAGTTCTCTATTTACACCCTCGGGTTTACTTATCCTATTAAGCCATAACATTAAAAGGGAAACCCACCATATACTATGGCGTGGGCTATGAATACAAAATCAAAATAGGTTTTCAAACAAATACATCAATGCATCTCATATGACTACTTAGGTATTCATTATATTTGAAAACAAACAACGACTACCTAAAATCAGAACCTACCTCCTCTCCTTTGCCATTATCTTCATAAGTCTGCTCCCTGCTACCCAGGCACAGGAGGTTGACTGCGGAACAAAAATGGTTGCTGGCAATGAACAAAAGCTTTATCAAGGAAGTCGAGGGGGATGCTATTACCTCACTGCATCTGGCAATAAATCTTATATAGATAAAAGTGAATGTACATGTGGGGCAAGCAGTCCTGCAGAGGATAGTACTCAGGGAGATTTGCGCTCAGTGGTTATCGTAGATAAAGGCATTTACACCGTTTCCTACAATGAGATTTACGAGCAGCCCAATTGGCTTACCTATACGGTCAGCAACCGAGTTAAAAATGCAAATCGAGGGAGCATGAACTTCTACAGAGAAGCAGAGGTTCATACCTCAGACCATGCAGATTATATCAAGAATCCTTGGGACAAAGGGCACCTCGCTCCTGCTGCGGCATTCAGTGATTCTTACACAAATCTCAAGACCACCTTTTCTTTTTTGAACTGCTCCATGCAACTTGATAAACTCAATCAAGGAGAATGGGCAGAGCTCGAGGCGCAAGTAAGAAAATGGTCAAAGCAGTATGGTGATATTGATGTGAAGATTGAACTGGTCTTTGATGCTAATCACCAAGTACGAAATACAGGAGTACACATTCCTACAGGTTTTTGGAAACACCTTACCTTTCCAGATGATACCAAAAAATGTTTTTATTTTCCCAATGAAGATGCTCTCTATAATTGGGATCGATATGAGCAAAACTGTAGTAGATAATGGCTAAGCGCAAATACTATCTTTCCAAGAGTACCTTTCTCAAAGGATTGCAGTGTGAGAAAGCACTTTACTTTCACAAGCATCATTATAAGCTCAAAGATGAAATCACAGAGACTCAGCAAGCCATCTTTGATCAAGGAAATTCAGTGGGAGTACTAGCGCATCAGCTTTTTCCTGGAGGTATCAACTGTCAACCTGAGGTGTTTTATGAATACAATAAAGCTCTTACAAGCACCAAACAGGCTTTAGATCATGGCAGACCTGTCATCTATGAAGCTGCTTTTTTCTTCAATGGAGTCTTCGTGTATGCTGATATACTGGTGGAAGATGAAGAGGGCTGGAAAGTTTATGAGGTGAAAAGCTCGACAAGTGTGAAAGAGGTTAATATTCAAGATGCCGCTTTACAAAGTTATGTTATTGAGCAGAATGGCATCAAGCTCAAGGATGTCTGCATTGTGCATCTTGACAATACCTATGAACGTGATGGGGAGATCCAAGTAGAAGCACTTTTTACCAAAACTTCGGTCTTAAGTGAGATCAAGACATTGTCACCAAGGATCCCTAAGGAAATAGAGAGACTTAAAGCAGTCATTGATCGGAAGACCCTTCCTGAGAAATCCATAGGAGCACATTGCTCGAGTCCTTACACCTGTGATTTCATGGGACAGTGCTGGGGTCATATTCCCGAAGACTCCATCTTTGATGTAGGTAATCTTCGCACAAAAAAGAAGTTTGAGCTCTACGATCAAGGGATTGTACTCATCAAAGACATTCCCGATGCATTCGAATTAAGTGACAAGCAGAGAATGCAAGTAGAAGGAGTTAAAAACAATACCTCTTATGTTGATTCGATGCGGCTCAACCAGTTCCTCGATGAGCTGCATGGACCACTGTATTTCTTGGACTTTGAAACAATGGGTTCAGGGGTACCCCTATTTGATCGTACTCGACCTTATCAGCAAATCCCCTTTCAGTATTCTTTGCATGTACAAGACACTGATCAGATCAAGCACTTTGAGTTCTTGGCAGAGACAGATGGAACAGATCCACGGATTAGCTTCATCAAGCAATTGATTTTAGACTGCAGATCAGAGGGTGATATATTGGTTTATAACATCTCCTTTGAACAAAGTAAAATTGAGGAACTCATCCAAGCATTTCCAGGTTATCAGGTTCCTTTAGAGGGGATCATCAGAAGACTCAAAGATCTTATGATTCCTTTTCAAAAAGGATGGTATTATACTCCTGAAATGAAAGGCTCCTATTCTATCAAACAAGTCTTGCCAGCCCTTGTTCCCGAACTATCTTACAAACAGTTGAACATCAATGAAGGGGGTACCGCAAGTACCACTTTTGCCGCTATGGCTAATGGTACTTTTGATGGAGGCTTTGAGCAGACTAGAAAAGATCTTCTTGAATATTGTAAGATGGATACCTATGCGATGGTGGAGATCTTGAGGGTTTTGAGGGATAGGGTCAAAGAATATTATTAATCCTTATTTACGAAACCTCGCAGTTATATCTATATATAGATAAAAATAATACATGGGAAACCCACTATATACCACAGGGTACCCAATAAATACAAAATCAAAATAAGTTTTCAACTCCTATCTATCACCTAATAAAGTAATACGCACTTCGAGCCGAGTCGTCGCATTATTATGTAAAAATTCGCATCTATTCTTAATTTACTAGGGTAACTAAACTCCAGCACATGGATAATGATCTACTTTTTAGCATTCAATAGCAGAAAAGCCGACTCACCAATATTTAAATATTATTTTTATTTTTAGGTTGGTCATATGGCTCTCCGGGTAAAATTGGAATTCAAATACTCTATTACTTTACGTTAGGTGGATTAGGTGTTTGGGTCTTTCTAAGACTCTTTACTCTCAATGGAGCGATCAAAAAATATAACCATGTAATAGCTAATGAACTAAAGATGGATGCTGAAGATATGACTCTTCTTAATTTGAAGTAATTATCACTCTATTGTAGAGGCTACTTCATTCGTGAACCCACCCATATTCTGACTCGATTACCCCAAAGATCTCATCGACCCAAATTAGCTGTTATTCCTTATCATCAACGATGACTGGGACAACTGTGTTAACGCTAATGGGGGGAATGATATAAAAATGAGGATTGATATCTCTTCCCCTATATAAAGAAGTACACTTAGGCATCGCTGCAATCTTTACTACACGCAGTACCGAAAATTGGATCTATATAATATCGGTAGAAAATAATTTCCTTATTTTAGCTCACTAACCGATACCATAATGAAAAAAAATCAAAAAAAAATCAATACAATTGTCTTCATTACTTTATTGACAAGTTTGATATGGACGGTGTCATGTGATGGAAATGTCAATGACATGACCTGTGTTTGTTACATTTATGAAAATAATTTACAAACTAGGATAGATGAAGCTGTATTAGATAATGATGCGTTCACCTCTGATATCAAACTCAGAAAAGAATGTGAGGCGCAGTCTTACTTCATTGATGATGATAATTATTCTAGCTGTCAGGTCGTCCCTATGGCAGGTGGGAGTGGTATCACAAATTAAGCCAACCCAACAGGAAATGACCCAAATAATTAACAAAGTAGTAACCTAAGCTACCGAGAAGTATACTTAGGCATAGCTGAAACCCATACTCCTATCTATCACCCAATAAAACGATCCACACTTTGAGCCGAGTCGTCACGTATCAAATAACCCCATACGCTTGACGCTACAGAATTTTATTTTTAAAAGAAAGCCATTAGACCGTTTGATTAAGCTCTGAGATTTATGGTGATTATTGGAATTTTTTTTAACCTGAGATAATAGCTAGGAATATGAAACATCATTTGAATGCAAAAAAATTAAAAACCTAACTCACTTATCAAAGTTTCTATTTCCTGACAATGCTTCAAATAATCATCCAATAAATAAAGTTTTATTCTCATTTTGTTTTCTTTGAATTGTAATTTTGAGGTTAAAACTTCATCACTACGAATATAGTTAACAATAAGAGTCAGTTCGTCTAAACTGATCTCTTCCCTACTTGCCAAGCGTCTGTACAATTTTGGGTGATTTTCAGTCAAATAAAAGATAATATCATCTAAATAAATACCCTCTGACATAATGTTCCCTACCATATACTCATAGTCGGTCGCATATAATTTATTAAGTAAAACCTTTAAACGGTCAGATTGGATATACTTAAAAAGCCCCTCATTTACAATTGAATTGTATATGTCTCTAGAGGGGCTAAAATATCTCATATCAAAAAGAGCTGTTCTTATTTGAGTGGAACGCTTGACATCACTAAGTAAAGAATCAAAATCCGAACTATTATTGGTAATAAAACTTATAATTCTATAATCCTTGCTAAATAGTTCCCTTCGCTTTTCGAAATGTGAAATTTGATCAACAAATTCTTTTCTCAATTCAGAAAGTAGGCGGATTTCTTTTTTTGATTCCCATTGCTCCTCTCGATAGTTTTCAACAAAATAAGATGTGGTAATCCCAAGAACAATTACTGTGAATTCTATTAAATATTTACTAAGAATGCTTTTCCATCCTCTCATGTTATAAAGGTATATTACCTAATTTAAAAACACAAAACAACCTCTGTAAAGCATTAAATTTCCCGCTAAACAACAATTATATTCCTATTCTGATACGTCTTCATAATAGCTTTAAGCTTATCTAAAACATTGCTTAAATCTGGGATGTATACAGCCGTTCTAACGGAGATTAATAGTACTTGTGAATTTCTGTGAAGAGATGATATTGGAGGAGTTTGAAGCTTATTTTGAGGTATTAGAGAGGAGGGTATTTCATGAGGTGTTGAGGTGTGGGTGATCATTAATTTGAATTAGGACATAAAAGGAATGTCCATTATTTTAATTCAACAACAAGTTTGGTCAAGATTTGAATAACTTATGTATCCAGCTCCTGGGGTGTGGTGTCTCAGGAGTTTTTATTTTTAAAAGATGAAAAATCTAATTTGCAGCATTTTATTTTACGGCTCTCCTAAAACCACTAGCCCATAAAACATCCTCGATCTGAAGGATGAATGTGATAGGTAAGATCACTAAAACTTAAGTTTTACCCCTCCATTTATAACAAAACCATCAACAGGCGCATAGATATCCCTAAACTGAGGATCACTAATATCCCCTGTATAAATACTATCAAAAGCCGTTTGACGCGCATCCAAGAAATTCTCAAAATTAAGGAACGCAGAGAGTCTCTCCCCAAATGATTTCTCAGTCATAAGCCCTACGATCCAGTAATTTTGACCCGTTGAGCCATCGCTTAACTTTTGAGGACTAAAGTAATAGGCCTCGAATCCAATCCAGAAGTTTTCGTGCTTTTCATACATTAATACGTTATTGAATCTGTGATTGGCCACTAGAGGGAACTCCTTTACTTTACCATTGTAATGCTCATTAACATCTGCATAGGTATATCCAATAAAGAGTTTAAAATCATTATACGACCATTTCATATTTATTTCTATCCCTTTGGTATCAACATAGCTATTTGGCTGACTAAACTCAAATGTATTAGGAAGCGCCAGTATTGCATCTACTTTTGTTAAAACAAGCGGATTTTTAATCTTTGTGTAGAAAAATAAAGAGTTTAGTGAAAGTGATAGTTTATCTGTAATTGGCCAGCTATAGTTTATATCAAAATTTCCTCCAATTGACTCCTCGGCCTGAAGTTCAGATGGAATTATCGCTAATATATTTCGGAATTGTAACCTCTCAGCTTCTTCCGAAAAAACCGTAGGTGTTTTATAGCCAATTCCGCCACCCAATCTAAAGGTTAAGCGTTCCGTAGGCTCAAATAACAAGGAAATTCTTGGTAATACAAAGACGTCATAATCAGACTGGTAATCCACTCTCATCCCCAATTCAGAAGTCCATTTTTGAGTGAGGTTGAAAGTATTTTGGGCGAATAAACCCACTGTTACATTACTAAAACTCAGATCTGACCCTGCCCTAGCTTCTCTGTGTTCAAACTGATCGCTCCAAAGATTGATTCCCCATACCCACTCCGATCTATCGGTAAATGTGATCAGGTTGACTTCACTGAATGTAGATAATTGCTGTCCAGAAAATCCATAATCTGGTATTTCTATTTGCCTTTCAAAATTACTGATTGAATTTTTTATTCTCAGTTGAGCATTCTTAGAAAACCGATGGGAAAAATTAAACTGAGTAGAGAAACGGTCAGTAAGGTTTTTTTCAAAATAAGGATTCTGAACATCAATACCTTTAATAAAGTCTGTATTGCCCCCCAAGCGATCCTCAGTGATATAGCTAACACCTAGATCCATCTTGGTATCTATTCCTAAGTAAAAAAACATCCGTGGATTAACAGTCCACCTATCAAACTTTGGAATAGCAGTTAAACCAATATCAGCTGGATCAAAAGCCGTTCCTTTGTTGTAAGAAGTAAAAAGTGTAAACCCTACTTTTTTGAACTTTTCAGCATAAAACCCACTTAAATCTAACCCTAAAGCAGAAGTGCTATTCGCCAAAAAGTTGAGCTCACGTGTCTCTGTAGGGATTTTCGAAACTAGGTTAACTAATCCTGCAATAGCTCCTCCTCCATATAGGGTCGAGGAAGCCCCTTTTATTACCTCAACTTGTTGAAGATCTAGTGGCGCTATTTGCATTAAACTTAGACTTCCCGAGTAACCTCCATATAAAGGAAGCCCATCCCTAAGCAGTTGCGTATATTTTCCATCTAGCCCTTGGATTCGAATACTGGAGTTATAGCTCGTTGCAGAGGTCTGCTGAGTCCTGATCCCTGTACTCTCATTAAGAAGCATTCGAATATCTCCAGGCTTCATATTACCCTTCTCTGACAGTTCCTCTCCTGCTATAAGCTCTACTCGTGTGGGGGTATCCTGAATAGTACGACCGCTTCTAGTGGAAGTAATTATAACTTTATTCATTTCCTCGTGGGAGATTGAAAGAAATATAACCTCTTTATTTATAGAATTGTCAAGAGGAAATCTCAGTTTAAAGGTTCTTTGCTCGTACCCAACAAAACTGAGAATTAAAGTATAAGTGCCATTAGGAATATTACGGATGGTTACGTTACCTTTTTGATCCGAAACAACGCCTATTTCAAAATCCGAAAAGTATGCAGCGGCACCAAAAATTGGTTCTTTCGTATCATAATCCATCACGGTCGTCTGAAAGGTATTTTGTGCTTGAGAAATACTTACAGTAAGTATTATTATTATAGCAATAACAATTCTGTTCATTCGCTAATAATTATTTCTTTAATCAATGAATTGTAAAAATAAATTACAAAAATACCAATTATTCAATGGTAAATTGAATAGATAGTTTTAACCGTTTAAAGAATAACTTTGGATGATATTCTGGCTGTATTATTGAAGATAGCTTGCTTGTTCTTCTCTATTTCCGCTATTGAGAATTATAATTCGATACTGATACGCACCTACAGAGAATTTGTACTTTTTCTTCTTATACAGCCCCTTAACTTGTGCCTAGGTTAATCCATTACACAAAATTAAATTGGACTAAAGCAATACCTTCTGGTGAGAATAATTCACTAAGGGTGGAGAATTTTT
>Ga0209816_1001858_pt1 | contig 15417 bp, 10 predicted proteins | sample CoawatmetaG01DNA_FD_187509 | JGI IMG/M metagenome (GOLD analysis project Ga0209816, IMG submission 187509) | Marine microbial communities from the West Antarctic Peninsula - Coastal water metaG017-DNA (SPAdes) (version 2) | ecosystem: Environmental > Aquatic > Marine > Coastal ... | reverse complement strand
GTAAAACTAGCATCTGGAATAGTGATTGTTCTGTTTGCTGTTACTGTGCCTGGAACTACTATGTCTATATAGTGAGAGTTATCTGCATCATATATTCTTAGTTTACCTTGATCTTTTACTTCTATTATTCCAGCCATTATATTACTACCACCGTTGAGTTAGTACCGATAGTTAAAGTTCCAGTTATGGCAACATTTCCAACTAGCAGCATATTTTGATTTGCTAACGTTGTGTCATTAGCGATTGTATTGTGATGAATAAATGATCCACCATTTGTAGATAAGGCTATTCCATTACTATCTAGTACAGCTCTTTCAGAACCGCCACTATCAAATCTAATTTTATCTTCATCTGAACTTTCCTCTACTTGAATTTTTGTATCACTATCTGCATCTGCGATAGCTGTAGCACTTCCAAGACCAGTAACAAAGTTTGCCTTTGTCATTTTCTTTAATGCACCACTAGCTGAAGTATCGCTAATCATAATTAAATCATTATCCGCAATAGAAGTTTCTGCACCTAAACCAGTAATATTTGCACTAACAAAACTTGATACAGTTATCCAGTTACTGCCATCATAAAATTTTAATACATTAGAAGTTGAGTTATAAAATAAATCTCCTTCGTTTAATGAAGCAGTTGGATCACTTGAACCCACTCTATATTTTTCTGCAAAGCTAGTTACACCAGCTACATTAGCTGCAACAGTTGATACGTTAGCTTTGATTGCTTCGATAGCAGTTAGATCAGATACGAAATCAGAAGTTGCTAGTTGATTAAGATCATTAACTATATCTGTTGTTGCTAAAATATTTAAATCTTCAACTATCGCTGTTGTAGCAAGTTTATTAAGATCAGCTACTACATCACTTGTTCCAAGTAGAGCCATGTCAGCTATAACATCAGAATTTGCAAGTAAGCTCATATCCTCAATTACTGCTGAAGTTGCAAGTAAAGCCATATCAGCGACTACTGCACTTGCAGCTAAAGCATTAATAGCTGTTTGTTCAGATGAAGTTGGCTTGATTGCTTCCCAAGCATCGGCTGCTGTCCAGTTAAATAATTGAGAAGAACTAGAATTAAAATATAACGCACCAGTTAATAAAGCATTACCATCATTGTCTGTTGATGGAGCTGAAGATTTTGCTCCTAAATATCTATCGTCAAAACTATCAAAACTTGCAGCAGCATTGGTTTCAGATGTTGAGGCATTAGACGCAGACGTAGCGGCTTCAGATGCTTTAGTGGTTGCGGTGTTGGCTTTGGTTGTAGCTGTTGATGCAGATGTTGCAGCTTCACTAGCTTTAGTCGTAGCTGTCGTTGCAGATGCAGCAGCCGAAACAGCATCTACTAATAATGCAAAATGATCGGTATCTGTTAAAGCATCGCCAATAGCACTATCTGCTACACAAATATAAATATTATTTAATTGAGCTGTTGTAGTTCCTTTAACAATATCTCTTTGAACAAATGCTGCTGTAGTAGTAGTTGCAGAATTACCTTTAAAAGTACCTAATTCTTGAGTTACAGATAATTCTCCAGAGCTATCAAATGCTAAAACTTTAGAAGCTCTATCAGACGCAGACGTAGTAAACTCTGTACTCGTCATTGTATTAGTTCTTGAAATTTTTAATGATCTATCTAGTTCTTCTTGTAACTCTTGGTTTTGCATTTGAAGTTTATCCAAAGCATCTTCGTGAGTTTCTGCTGGAAAAGGATCATTAGCTACATAATCTGTCTCTTGAGTTAATTCTGTATTTCTTAAAATAATTAAAGTAGTACCCGCAGCTGGAGCCGTAACCATAGTAACCGTTCCACCAGCAGCTCCATTGTCAGCTATACCATAATTAGTAGATCCAGTACCTTCGGATTTAACTGTTTCAACACCAAGAGCAGATCTTTCAATTACAGTTATTTCAGATGTTGTATTGATAGGGTATGAATAGGCAAACGCAGTTGTGCTGCCATTTCCACTATATGAATTTCTTAATGTCGTTGAGCTTATAGTCATAATTTTTACTTTGGGTTGTGAGAAAGTGATTTGTAGGCATGAAACTCCTACACTATGTTTCTCTTTATTTAAAAAAGTCTTTATTGTCTATGGTTATTATTCAGAAATTCCTGGTGTATCTGAAGGTAAAGTTTCTCCAGGTTGCCACCAATATTCTCTATTTTGATCTTTTTGGTATCTTTTTATTTGATTTCTATTCTTTTTATGAAAGTTGGGATTAATCATGCTTTCTAAACTATCTACAATTATTCTTTCCCATGCAGCTCTTAACCAAAAGATTGAACTACCTGGAGTGTATCTTCTTACATATCTTGAAAAATCTGCTCCAATATTACTATCTGCTCCGACACCCGCTTTAAGAGCAGAGTAAGCTAATTTAACTGTGTCTCCAACAAAAGAAACTGGCGGCCCCATAATAGCTTTACCAAGATCAACTGGAAAATCTTCATTTACTTGTGAATTAATAAGATCTCCAAATATTGCTAAACCACCACCTTGAACCATTCTAGCTACCCAATATTTTACAGATTTTAAACCTTCAAGATTTGTCATCTTTCTACCTTTAAATAATTCTCTTTGTTCGTGTGCCATTGCAGCAACTAAAGTAGTTGAAACTAAAAAAGGAATTAAATAAGCAGCTTTACCAGTCATACCTTTTTGTTTTAACCCTCTTGAAATATGAGTAAAACCCATTGTGATTGGAAAGTTTTTAAACATCAAAACTGATAATGCAAGTTCGCCTACTGGTGTACCTGGTTGACTTGCACCCGTTACAGTAAGCCTTCCTTTAGCAGAAGAAGATGGGATAGCGTGTTCCGTTTCAGTAAGGATCATATTAAAAACTCTACTATTTAAAGTAGTTTTAACATTGTCTGTTAAGTCTGTTCTTTCTAAAAGATCATCGGGTCTAAAGAACATTGCCTCTCCTTTTTTAATTTTAGGATCATCAATGGCAGCATCATATAATTGTGTTTTTCTAATTAAATCCCAATCATCTTTACTTATGCCATATCTTTCTAAAGAAGATTTTAAAGGTTTTGGCAACTCATCTATATTTTTTCCAAAGTTATCTCCAAGAAAACCCATAAATTCCATACCAAAAGCTAATCTTCCAGATTGAGTTAAGTGAGATAATCCAGACCATCTTAAGGTAATATCAGAAATAGCTTTGGCAAATACTGGAACTTGAACATCCATAGCATAACGAGTAGCAGCATAATTGATGGCTAAAAAATTGTCTGCAACAACACCTAATCTCATAGCAACTTTGGTTAATGTTTTATCTCCACCCATACCTTCTTTTAATAATTGCAGAGTTCTTTTATTTGCTCTGTGAGCTGGTAAACCATTAAATTTAGCGGTTATTCTTGAATAATTAAAGTCAGTTTGTGCGATAAGTGATGCGGATCCCAACATAGCTGAAACCAAAATTTGTCTTGTAGCAGCCATGCTTAAAGCAAGCGTACTATCCACAGCTCCATATAAGATACCTTTATGAAATTCAAAAAGATTATCGAACATTTTTAAGTCTTTATTTAATTGATTTAATTCTTTAGCGGGTAATCTAGCACCTTTAGTTTTAACATAAGTTTTAATATAAGTTTTGCCAGCGTTTTCATTTGGCCCAAATTTTCGCATAATAGAAACATCTCTTGCTACAGATTCATAATGTTGCATTAAATTTGAAAACAAATCTCCATCAGAATATTTATCCATAAATTTCGTATAACCTTCATCACTAAAGTGAAAAAATCTATGTTCTTTTCTTTTGTTAGCAATAATACCTTTGCTTTGAAAAACTCCACTAGCTTTTTTACTTGACCACCCACCCGTTCTAATGTCATCAAATATTTTAGGTAAAATTAATTCAATTTCTGGTTTTGTAAATTTAAGACCAGTTTTATAATTAATCATTTTATCCATTACCATCCAATCAAACATATCTTTTCTAAAAGTATCAAAATCAACTCTATTCATCTCTGCTCTACTCCAGTTTTGAGGTAGCCAATCATCAGCTAATTTATGAATATCCGCACCATACTTATTAAGTAGTTCAACAGCTTTATTGTTTGAAACTTTTATTTCTCTAGCCATATTTTTAGCAGCTTCATCTCCAGTAGAACCAGGTTTTTTAAATTCTTTATAAACTAAATTTGCATAAACTTTTTGAGTTTTAGTTTTTGATCCAGCGGTTCTAGCTCTTTGATTAACAATATATTCAAATAAATTTTTAGTAATTCTTCCATGTGTCTCTTTAATTAAATTTGTTATATTTAAAATTTTTGAAGTAGAGTTCCAATCCAACATATTAACAGCAGCTTCGCCAAGATTATTTTTACCATTAACATCGATGTAAGTATCTAAATCTAATTGATTTTGTCGTTGAGCTTGTAATTGTAATAAAGCTCTTTGTTTCTTTTTAATCGTTTGATGTTGAAACATTTTATAAGCTTGTTCTGCGGCCTCTTTACTAGCAGTTGTTGGATTTAAACCTTCTCCAATAAATCTTCTCTCTAGGTTTTCTATCAATTCTAATTGTTCTTTACCTAATTCTTCTTTGATAACACCTTCTTTAATACCATTTGATAAACATTCTCTATAGCTCATTTAAAAACAATCCTTTAATCTTTTTAACATTATATTTCTATCTGCATTATCTTGCAAAATATCTTTTCCCTCATCAAATGTAGGGAGACGTTCTCCATTTTCATCTATTCTCTCTCCAGTAGCAATACGTTCATTTGCGCCTACTTCATTTTCTTTAGCTAAAATAGCATTACTTTCTTCTATTTCTTTTAATCTATCTTTTAAAATTTTAAGACTTTTGGTAGTTTCTGGATCTAGTGTTTTTCTTTTTTCTAATCTTTTAATATTGGTAGTTAACTCCTCTACTTTTTTAATTTCTTTTGCCATTAAATCTATTCCAAATTCTTTGTCTTTATAATTAAACCAATCGTTGTCTAATTCCTTTTCCCAAAATCCTACCTCTGCTTTCATTTGTACTTCTTCAGTTGGCGATAATTCTCTACGTCTCCATTTTGCATAAGCTTTATAAGATCCCTTTGATGCTCTTTCTAAAGCATTTATTCTTATTTGTAGCTCTACAGAAAAACCATCTCTTGTCATTATTTGAGTATGTATTGCACGATAACCAGAACCTCTTTTAACTGGCTTATTAACCATAAAATGGTCAACTTCTAATAATCTTGATGTTTTTTTTAATTTTTCTAAAAATTCTTCTGCATCTTTTAAACTTTCAAAGTGTATTCTACCTCCTAGATAATCTGAAATTTCATCTGCACTAGCTCCTTTATCCTTCATTTTACCAGCAATTTTTGTAATATCTTTAGTTCTTACATCAATTAAAGTCTGTTTTCCTAAAGACAGTTCTTCTAAAAATTCTTCGAAACCTTGTTTTTTTTTTGTAACTATGCTATGAATATCTTCGTAGTTGTTTAATCGTTGAACAATTAATTTTTTATTTATGACACTTTTATTACCAATAACATTAGTGGATGAAGTTGAGCCAAAGTATCTTGGTGGCAATATCGTTGCACTAGCAAATTCAGAAGGTGGCGGATCAGAAGTTGTCTTTTGGAGTGGTGCAGATAAATCTTGGTTAGAAGGAGATATTGCAGTTGGAGATGTTCTTTCAGCTAATCCCGCTTCCGCAGCTCGACTTATAGATGAAGGTATTTCTTCCCCCATTAACTCAACAGCTAAATCATCAGCTTGATCTTTAACCGCTGCACCAGCGGGTTCTATAAATAATTTTTCAGATTTTAAATCTTCTTCGTATTTTGACGTTTCAGCCAATTCAGATGTTTCGTTTTCAATTTTGTCAGTTCCAGTTCGTCTGCTAATTGAATTGCTTGAGAAATCTCCTCTTGCAGCTGCTCCTTCGATTGCATCCATGAATAGCTCTTTGGCTCCCGTTCTATCTCCTTTTGACCAAAGTTTGGCTGCTTCTGTAAGTCTGTCTGCAAGTTCGCCTTCGTGGATTGCGACCCTTTTAAGGTTTTCATATAAGATGTCATTTTTTGTTGCCTCGTCTAAATTGTTAATTGTGTTTAATTTATTACCCGCTTTTTGTAAAGTCTTATCATTATCAACAATAGTGTTGAATATATGAGATCTTAATTTTGCGTTTTTTATAGCCCAATTTAACAATGCGGATCTTTCGTTAATAAGGGTATTCGCAAAACTATCTTCTCCTAATAAAGATTGCTGTTTCATTTTAACAATATTACTAGGGTTATTTAATTGTGCTAAAGTAAAATCTAATTCAGCAGCTGAACCAGGCTTGTTATCAGATAGACTTTTAAGAGCTGCTGCATGAATTGATTTGTCATTAATATTGGATCCAATTTTAGCAGCTAAATCAACTGAATACTTATGTTGATTATTATAAATCATCCCATAAGCATCATCACTTAAATTTTTTAAACCTTCAACTTCTCGAACTAATTTTGCTCTGGGAGATAAAGATAGTTTAATATTCTCCCAATCTAATTTATATTCAGATCTTAATATTTTAGCTGCATCAATAGCCGATCCCGTACCAGCTCTTAAATTAACTAATAAACCTTTAAACTTTGCTTGTGAAGGTTCAATACCATCCACTTCTCTAAAAATTCTTGAATTTAATACTATGGGTTTACCAAATTGATCTACTTGTAATCTTTGTGCTAAACCTAATCTTTGATGGCCATCTATAATTGCTTTTCTACCATTTTTAAATTCGTAAACTAAAACTACACCAGCACTATCATTATCCCAAACTTTAACCTCGGATAATTTTGAGGAAATTCCTTTTTTACCTACATCTTTAACTTTGTATTGAAAATTATCTGGATCAAATTCTATATCATTTGGTTTTAATCTTATGTCTCTAGTTGGAATTTCATCTAAAGATTCTAGGTTTAATTTTAATTCTGTTTTTGGTGGATCAAATTTTGTATCTGTTATGATAGATGTTACCGCACCATTAAATCTATTTTCTGAAGTTACAATACCATCTTTTGTATCTTCATAAGGTTGTGGTTCTTTTGCTGGTTTTTCAATATCAGTTTCTTTTATATTTAAAACAGTATTAAGTTTGTCAATTTCTTTATCTGATAATCTACTTAATTCAGCTCTAGCTTTTCCATAAGCAAGTGGTGTGCCTTTTATTGCTCCAGTTAATAAACCCGCAAAAGCTCCACTAAAAACTCCAACTGCTGCAATATTTTTTATAGCTAATCCTATCCCACTTTCTAAACCTAATTCTTTTCTATAAGATTGAACTTTCATTTGAATAGGTATCTCTGCTGTTGCTGCAATCAATGCTTCTACTCTGGCAACTTTCCACATTGCAGTTGTAACCTTTGCTCCAGTTCCATAAAAACCACTAATAGGAATTGTTGCTAAAGCTGGAACATCTGTTGCTAAAGATCCCATCATACCTAACCAAGAACCAGCTCCACCTCCCCAATACCACGAACCACTAGATCTACTACTGACATCATGATATTTTTGCCATTTTTCTTGAGATTCGACACCAATTTTTTTCTGCATACTTTCTTTGGAATCATACCCATTACTTACTAACTCTTTATAAAATTCTGGATTTTTATTTTTAATATCTAATTGTTCAAAGCTAGACCAAAAATTAGGCTCTAGTGATCGACTATCTCGCATAGGCTCGGCTCGTCTATAACCAACAACTTCAATATTTTCTTTATCTGTTTTTAAAGTTACATCATCAAAATCTAAAATAGGATTTTCAAAACCAGTTAAACCATTTTGATTTAAAAAATTTATCATTACTCCATAATGATTATAAAGATTGTTCCTCTCACTATCCATTCTATCAGAAGAAGAAGCTGCTCCCCATGAAGCAGAAATATTTTCTTCAAAATCAGTTCTATTGCCAGTTGACGCTTCATTTCTTTCTAAAGGAGATATTGCTTTATCTTCATCAAAAAAAAACATTATTTTTTCCTACTTTTTTCGTAATCTTCTCTTATTTTATTAAAGTCTAATATTGCTGGGAAATCTTTATCAGTTTCATTTTTCTTAATATAATTTCCATCCACTACATAGCCTGGGTTGACTTCACTACTTGGGTGGTTGTGCATTGCTATTTTATATTTACCGTAACCTACACTAACTAAATAAGGATCCCCATCATCAAAAATTAAGGCTGCTGTTTTATTTGTATTAAGTAATTTTCCTTTTAAGGTTACTGGTACTCTTTCTCCATCTGCATTTATTTCATAAGTATCAACTGATGTTGCTTTTAATAACATTTCTGTATTTACTGTTCCGTCATCTCCTTTAAGAAATAACATTATGTTGTTAATTTCGTTTTGCTCTAACCAAGAGGGAACGTGAATAGGATGGTTATTATATTCTGCTACACCTCCTTTACCATTATTTTCCCCCATAGACATTTGCATTGATTGCTCAAATAATTTTGAATCATAAACCCCATTTTTGCCTTTTGAAGTATTAAGGATTTCACTAGAATAAATTAACTTTGCAGTGTTAACTATTGCATCAAAAGTTTTAGAATTTTCTGGATAGGCTAATTGATATTTTCTTATTGTTGGATTAATATCTGTATCTGAAATTTTAATATCTATATTTTTATTTTTTTGTAAAAGAAAACCATTGATAGATTTATCAATAGCTGGATGATTTTTATCAATTAACATTAATCCTCCTAGGTGTGGGATAAAATTATCTTTTTCAGCAATTTCTCTAAAAAAATCTGGAGCTTTATTACCAAAACCTTGAACCATTAAAGAAGTAAAATTTTTAATTAGTTCTGGGTGTTCTAAACTTTTATAATGATTTATAAATGTATTTTTTTCTGTTGGAGTTAGATATTGAACTTCTGTATTATACATTGCTCCAGCTGTCATTGCTGTAACTTTTCTAACTTTTAATTTTTCAATTAAGCTTTCTGAATCTATTTCTTGATTTAAAAAATCTTCCCAATCCAAACTTTTTAATACAATCGCACCTTTTTTTGAGGCGGTGTTTAATAGATCATCTTTTAATCCATTACTTAATTTGTTTAAATACGTTTCAGCAAATTGATATTTATTAAAAATATCATTATCAGTTCCTCTGCCACTTCCAGTTTGTCCAGCTTGTATTTCAGCTCTTAATTTTAAAATTTCTTCTCTAACCCCTTCTTCTGTCATATTATTTAATTGTGCCGCAAATACTGTATTTTTTATTATTTGATCAACTCTTTTAACTACATTTACTTTACCTAGAGAATTAGCCATTTGTTTAATACTTTGAAGTCTTTCTATATTTGGAACTATATTATCTGGTACCATTGCTTCCATAGCAGTTAGATCATTAGTCATTGAGTTCATTAATTTTAATGAGCTAGATTTGAATTCTTTTTCTAAAGCGGTTACTGTATATTTACCTACATCATTAGATATTCTTTTATCTTTTTTTGCTGCTGCAAGAGCTGCTTCTTGTTTATCGATGGGTACATTTTTATATTTAAACCAAGTTATTTCAGTTTCAGTAGATTTTTTCACTTCATCTAATTTATTACCAAAAATCTCTGCTGCTTTTTTACTTTTAAAAAAATCTGTTAATTCAATATCTGATGCTTTACTTTCCAAAGGTGTGCCATGAATTGATGATTTTTTTAGGGATTCTATTTGATCTAAAGTATTCTCCATTCTTTTATTAAGCATATTAATTGTTGATGCTGATTTAATTGCATTAACATCTTTAAGATTTTGTTTAGTCATAAATGACTTAAATTTTCTTTGAGCTAACTTGCCAGATAAAGATCCATTTACATTGTCAAATATAGATTGCCAATTATCATTATATAATTTACCAGCGGCATCTGGATCACTCATTTGTGATGCGTTTATTTTTGTTTCAGATAAACCAGTATAATTATTAGTACCGTTATTAACTTCTTTAATTTTTTCTAAAACTTCATTGTCAGTTTTTATATCCTGGTGTTTAGCGTAAAGTTGTTCCCCAGATCTAACCATACCTTTCCAGGCTTTACCAATAGATCCCGCTTCTGCCATACTTACAAATGCTTTATTTTCTACATTTGAAGATTGAGTTGTAGGTGTTAATTGTGATTTGTATAATTTTATTGCCATTACATTCCTTTTATTATTGCTGCATCATTTAGTAAGCTAGACCCCGCTTCAAAGTAAGATCTTTTCTTAGCAACTTTCCCTCTGTATCTTTGAAGATCTGCTTCAGCTTGCATCATAATTGCTTCGTTTTCTGATCTGTCTCTAGCGTTCTCTGCATTGAAAGTCATAGTATCTCTATCTCTTTGTAGCGATAATTCATTTTCATATAAAACTTCTACTGGAGTTCCAGATAGCTCAACACCACTTGTTGCATAATCTGTAGTTGCTGCGCCTTGTATTTCTTCAACTGTTTTATCAAATTTAGGAAGATTAAATTCATTGTGAACAGACATAATCTGTTTAGCTTCTTCAAGTTTAATCTTTTTATTACTTTCAATTATTTTTGCGTTATAGTTTGCTGCTTTTTGTTCAGCTTTACCCGCATATATATCTCCAAAAAAACTCATTATAAAATCCTCGCAAATCTGTAAAAGTCTGATCCATCTGGCCCGTAGTTCTTCATCAATCCTTCTTCCTTTAAACCTAAAAATTTTGCAAATCTAATGGCTACATCACAATCTGCTTTAACACTTGTTTGAAATCTTTTAAAATTATTATTTCTTAAAAGCATATCGCACCTAAATTTAATAACTTTTGAAAATGTTATTGGATAGTTATTTATTTCTTTTGTAGCCAACACCCACCCTTCGGCTACACCATCCCAGAGTGGAAACACTCCTCCAGCCGCAATGGGTTTGTTATCCAACATTCCAGTAAACGACATTCCAACTTCTTTTAAATAATAAGCATATTTTCTATGCTCTGGTCTCAACTCTAATAATTTTGAGTTTAAACCTTGATCTAAAATATAATGTGCGTGTTCGTTTTCGAATGGTACAAATTTAATATTAGACACTTTCTGTCTCCAATCTTGGGTAGATACCTAATATTGTCATCGGTAATGCTTGAGGTTGTTGAATATAAACTAATCCTTCTGTGCCGTAGCCAGTATCAAATTCAATAGTTTTATCTCCAGTAAATAATGGAATAGGTAAATTCATTGGAGATCCAGAAGCTCTAAAGTCTATTGCTGTTAAAGTTGCAGCGTTTGGCCCCACGCTAGCTCCTACTGTGTCTTGAAACCTTACTGATAAATCATAAATTCTTTTAGTTTTAGTTTGAGTAGTTTCTGAATAACCTTCGTCTAATCTCATTGTTTGTAGATCTGAAGAATAAAGTAATCCAACTTTTGCTTGTTCAGTTGCAGTAGATAAAGTAATTCCTCCACTTGAAACAGTTTTTGCAGTTTGAGTTGAACCTTCGCCAATGATGTCAACTACTTCTCCTTCTAAATGAGCTAAACCACTTAATGTCGAAGTTTCTCCACCAACATAACTTAATCCACTATCCAGGTAATGAAATGCAGTTACATCTTTATAAAAATCAAATGGAGTAAAATATTCAACGTAACGTCTAACAGCTCCATTAATCCATCTTTGAACAATAATCCAAACTTGATCTTCATCGGTATCGCCATCAATTACAGCTACACTTTCAACTTTAGCATGAGTTAAAATATTATCTGTTTGCTCTGATGTGTGAGCTGAAGTTAAACTTATAACAGTTGTTAAAGTTTTATTAGAATAAAGTTTAAATTGGTTATTGTCTATTTTCTCAACATAATATTTAGTATTTTCAGCTAAACCACCAATAGCAGTTCCCGTATTATCATAATAAAAAATATCTCCAGTATTAAAACCATGAGCTACTGAATAAATAAAATTAGAAGATATATTAATACCTTGATAAATATGTTGAGTAGTGTCTGAACTTGGAGCTGTAGTAAATGAGATAGCGGTTCCCGCAGTAGCGTTAGCAGCAGTTGTAGCTAATTTAATTGTGTTCGCATCCGTTCTAATTGTGTAATACAAACTTGAAATATTTAAACCACCAATAACATTAGATGCAGCGTTATAATAAACGGGATCTCCAGTTGATAAACCATGAGAAGATAAAGTTATGGTGTTGTTAGCTACGCTAACTATTGTTGCATTAGAAGTAAAAGAAATTTTTTGTTGAATAATATTTTTAGTTGTATCAGTTTTTCCAGCTATAATGTGACGGTGCCAGGCGACAACATTTTCTAATCTGTTATAAGTTAAACCAGATAGTACGCCATCTGTTCTTGCAGCCCATACAACAGAATATGGTTCTTGTTGGTAATCCATTTGAACTACTCCACTTTCTGTTATGTGATCTGATAAAATTGTTAAGTCTGGCGCAACATAACCATCGGTGTCAAAATTATAAGCAAGCTCTCTTAATTTTCTTTTTGCACGTTGTAAAAAAATAGTTGCATTACCAATAGATAAAGCATCAACACCAGCTGATCCATAATTAGATTGTTTAATAATAGAAATATTTGTAGGTGTAATTGCTGTAGCGTTTCCAGAAGATACTGCATACTCTCCACCCGTTGTCATACAGATTAAAGTTCTAGTCGCTTTTAAAGATTTGATAGCATTAACTTGATTTGATGCAATTGTGTAAATCATAGCATCATTATCATTTGTTCCCGATGTCATGTTTTCATAATCTCCAGACTTTGAAAAAAACATAGTTTGAGGTTGATCGGTAGTTGCTGCAAATACTAATCTTTGTTCAAAGAAAGAAACTGAAGATGGATGACCCGTGGTATCTGAAAATGCACCTAGTTGAAAAGCAACTGTAGCATCGGTATTTGTAAATGCAGTTAAGATTGTAGCAACGGCTACTGTAGCATTTGTTCGAGCTGTAATTATTGCAGTACCGCCATTAAATTTAACAATTCTACCAACGTCTGTTGCAAGCCAGCCTACGCCACCATTGACACCCGTTACAGCAGATAGAGCTAAAGTTTTACCAGTAGCAGCTGCGGTTTGTTGAGGTGTAATAGTTGTTGCTGTAATATTGGCATCTAAATATGGCCCCGTATCAGTAAAATCAACTTCATCTAAACTCCAAGAAGTATGACCCGTTCTTGAAAGTTTGGATACTTCGTGATCGGGATGGCATAAGTACATAACGTCTGCTGATTGCGCAAATTTTAAATCAAAGAGTTGTGCAGTAGTATATTCAGTTGTGATTTGGTAAATTCTATTTATGACACCGCCAGATGAATAAGTTGTAAAAGCAGACGAGTTAATATCTGTACCATCAACATTTTGTAATTCAAATGTGTTAGTAGTTTTATCAGCTACTTTAAAAGTAGTGTTGTTTACTTCTGTCATTCCAACTACACCAGAAATATTTACAAAATCTCCATTAACAAAACCATGACCATTTGATGTAACTACAGCTGGATTAGCTTTAGTAATTGCAGAAATGTTTTTATTGCTTTCAGTTATTTGTCCGCTGTCTTTAAAAAATCTAATATAATTATTACCAAATTCTAAAACGTAAGTTTGTGTTGTTGAAAATGTGAAAGGAATTAATCTTGTTTTAGCAGATGATGTTTTTATTTCAGATACAAAATAAGTACCTGGTCGCCTTGTGATTGGCCCGTGAGGTAATACAACAAAATTTTCTATATTTGTTGCGCCATTAAAATACTTGGCGAAATCTGTTCTACCCTCCATAGAGGATGAAAGCTCCCCAGCCGTGAAGCTCGGTATGCTTAAAAGTTGTTTTGGCATAATTAGTATCTACTGTTTAAGAAATCTTCTGAAATTACTTGATCTGTATTACCTAGTGTTGGATCTGTATTATATCCTTCGCTAGCGTCTGTATGTCTTGCTTCTGATAATTTTAAACCATATTTTTCTGTCATCAATTTTGTAACTTGTAGATTAGAAGTAATGGCATAAGAAATATCTGAAGCTAAACCCGCAGATATTGTTTCTCTTAATAAAACATCTAATTCATTGACATCAGTAATTTGTGCTAAATAAATTAAATAAACTGCACTTTCATTTATTAATAATTTTCTACCTTCAATTTTATAATCTAAATTATAATCTTTAATTTGTAATACTCTTAAACAATCTGAAGGTAATGTGTATTGGTAAGTAAAACCCCAAGCTGGAGTATCTGTATCTTGTGCTAATTGAATTCTTTTGACTAAACAATTCCAGGGATGAGATCTAAATACTGCGTCTCTAATTGTTTCATATCTTTCGTTACACAATCTAGCATTTTTAGAATTTTCAGTTAAAGCTGTAATTGAACTAGCTCCTAATTGATTTAATGCAGAGTTACAAATTTGTATTACTGATGCCATTATGCTTTGCCTTTATTTTTTTTACTATTTGGAAAACCAGCTTTCATATTGGAATAAGATTTAGCTGATATTGTACTTTTTGATTTTGGTCTCGCTGTTCCAGCTTTTTTTCTAGCATTCATGTTTTTATATAAACTCATTTGTAATCCTTTTTAATTATATATTTTCTTCTTAATTTTCTTGGTGTAACTAAAGAAAATATTTCAGCTTCAGTTAATTCTAATTTTTTATCAAAACCAAAATGGTTTTTTGTATCGGTTTTAAATCTGTCAACCAAAACGTATCTGTAAATATAATTGCCACTCTGTAAATGAGTAATGGTTTTGGCTTTATCTGTTTTCTTAATCATGCACTCTAAGCGGGTTCCACTCTCGCTTCCCCCGCTTAAAATTTTATTTATTAATTAACTGCGTAATTAATATTCCATGATAGCGTTCCAGCAGTTCCACCAGTTGCAGCAAATGTTATTGAAACATATAGCAATCCTCCTGGATCTGAACTTAAACCAGCAATTTCCCACAGCTTTTGTCCAACTGTGTTAATTGTAGCTACTTCATGTCTAACGTCAGCCATTGCAGCAGCATCAGCTACCAAAGTTGCAAAACAATCTTCGTCTGCAACTGTGCCATCGTAATTGTGAACACCAACATTGAATGTGCAAGAACCACCAAGTGTATCCGATCCAACAAAAAGTTGTGAGATCGTTGCTTTACTTGAGATAGGTGCTAACAAAACAACATCGTTATCTGTACTGTCTCCAGCAGCTAATTCAGCAGTTCCGCAAGCTGTTCTTAAAACGCCATGTAATTCGGCAGCGTCATTAAGAACTTGCGGGGAAGCTAAACTGTTTGCTACTAGATCTGTATTTAATGTAGTCATTTATATTCTCCTATGATTATTATTATTCGTGACAAGGGATTTGAAAAACCTTTTTTTCTTCCATTCTTACTGCGCCTAAAGACATAGCGTAGTAAACTTGAGTAGAATAAGATTTGTCAGCTCTTTCAGTAATGTTTGCTTTAATGTCACTT
>Ga0209816_1001857_pt1 | contig 15420 bp, 18 predicted proteins | sample CoawatmetaG01DNA_FD_187509 | JGI IMG/M metagenome (GOLD analysis project Ga0209816, IMG submission 187509) | Marine microbial communities from the West Antarctic Peninsula - Coastal water metaG017-DNA (SPAdes) (version 2) | ecosystem: Environmental > Aquatic > Marine > Coastal ... | reverse complement strand
ACTCACCCCTTCTTCTGAAACTACTTCCGCTACTTCCGCTACTTCCGCTACTTCCGCTACTTCCGCTACTTCCGCTACTTCCGCTACTTCCGCTACTTCCGCTACTTCCGCTACTTCCGCTACTTCCGCTACTTCCGCTACTTCCGCTACTTCCGATACTTCAACTTCTGGTTCGCCCAATTCAGCTTGTTCAACTATATTTAAAGCTTTGCCGGATGTAACAGTGGCTTTTTTAATTTTTACCTCAGGAGTCTCATCGTCATCAGTAGGGAGATTCAAGCCACCCGTAGATGAAGCTAGGCCTCTAGCGCATGCTTCAGCTATAACTTTAGTAATTAATCTGATTGATCTTATTGCGTCATCATTGCCAGGAATAATATGATCAATTCCATCTGGGTCTGAATTGGTATCTACCAAAGCAATGATTGGAATTCCCATTTTTTTTGCTTCAGTGACTGCAATCTTTTCATGTGCAACATCAATAACAAACAATGCATCTGGCAAGCCTTTCATGTCTTTGATGCCGCCAACGCTTGCATCTAACTTTTCATATTCTTTGGTTATGTCTACAGCTTCTTTTTTTGAAAGTTTGTTAATCCTTCCTGATGATTGAAGCTCTTCAATATCTATTAGACGTCTGATAGATCCACGAATTGTTTTCCAATTTGTAAGTGTTCCACCCAGCCATCTTTTGTCGATGTAAGGCAAGCCCAATGCTGAAGCTGACTCTCTAATCGTCTTGGACGCAGATCTTTTTGTGCCCACAAAAAGTACTCTATTGCCCTTAGAACAAATTTCTTCTGCTTTAGAAGATGCCGCATTTAGGCACTCTTTGGTAATTTCTAAATTAATAATACTTATTTTTTTTCTGGTATCAAAAATAAAAGATTCCATCTTAGGATTCCAAAATCTTTGCTGATGACCGAAATGAACGCCTGCGTTTAACAGGTCTTTGATTGAAACAATGCTCATAATTTTTCTCCGGGGTTGATACTCCAGCGCTTCATAAAGTTGACTCCAATGGAGCACCCCAACAATAATCTCAATAGCGCTTTCGGGATTTAAAGTCTGTGTATTCTATAGAAAATTTGCTTGAGATTAAAGTTTTTTTACTAAGAAATCACCAAAGCTATATAAGCCGGGTTGATTTGATTCAACCCATTTAGCGGCGGCAATAGCTCCGGCAGCAAAAATATCCCTTGAATTAGCTATATGTTGGAAGAAAATAGTCTCTTTGGAGCTTTGAAATTCAACTCTATGAATGCCAAATACGTTTCCAAATCTATGAGAATTTACTGTTATTGGTCCTTTAATCTTATTTTCTGGAAATTTCTCTAGAAATCTCAAAATTTCTATTGCTGTTCCAGAAGGAGCGTCAAATTTTTGGGTGTGATGAATTTCTACAAGATTGCATAATAGTGGTTCCTGCGAAGTTGTAAGAAATTTTTCTATAGACTTTTTTAGGCTTGCGATTCCAATGGACATATTTGAGGCTACTAAAATTGGAATGATTTCTTTTGCCTTTTCTAGCATTTCGCGATGCTCTGCAGTGAAGCCAGTGGTGCCAGTTAATAAGGGTAATTTGTGAGCAATGCAAATCTCTAAAATGCCTGAAAGGCAGTCAGGAGAAGAAAAATCCATAACCAGCAACGGCTTTACAGAATCTACTGTATTTAATTTAAAATCATGAAAGGTAATACTTGGATTAGATTGTGGTAACTCCCTGATGGCTTTGCCCATACTGCCATTGAATCCATTTAAGAGAATATGCAATTTTATTCTTTATGAAACTGATCGGCAGCCTTCTTAAAAGATTCTTTCATAGGATGATGCTTCTCAGATTCAATGGATTCAGCAAACTCCCTAAACTTCTTAAGCTGAGCATTGGATAAATTGACAGGGGTCTCTACAACAACTCTGCACATCAGGTCACCTCTTCTTGAGTCTCTTACAGATGCAGCGCCTTTGCCTTTAATCCTAAATATCTTGCCTGTTTGAGTGCAAGCAGGAATTTTTAATGCAATTTTAGATTCTAATCCAGGAATATTAATTGTGCCGCCAAGGATTGCGATGTTAAAAGGGATGGGGGCTTCAAAGTATAGATCGCGACCATCTCTTTCAAAGATAGTATTCTCAATCACTTGGATAGCAACATATAGATCACCTGCCGGACCACCCCTAGCTGCACTTCCCTCTCCAGTCAATCTAACTTTATCTCCATTATCTACTCCAGCTGGGATACTCACAGCTAAAGATTTAGTCTCCTCTTTAACCCCAGCTCCTCTGCAAGTCCCGCAGTGATCTTTGATAATTTGCCCTTCTCCGCGGCAAGCATTACATGGTTGTTGGACTGAAAAAAAGCCTTGCTGCATTCTTACCTGTCCCACTCCATTGCATTGAGTGCATTTAACTGGTGATGAACCAGGCTTAGCTCCAGAGCCGGAGCAATCCTCACAAGGTTTGTTTACAGGGATTTTAATAGTTTTTTTAATGCCCAGAATTGCTTCTTTCAAAGATAAGTCTAGGTTGTATTGAAGATCTTGCCCTCTCGCCGAACGTCTAGAGGAAGAGCCTCTCCCACCAAAAACATCGCCAAAAATATCGCCAAAAATATCGCCAACATTAAAATCTTGAAAACCGGCACCAGAACCGCCACCCATTCCTTGAACGCCAGCATGACCAAATTGATCATAAGCAGATTTCTTCTCTTGATCGGAAAGAATTTCATATGCTTCTGCAGCTTCTTTAAATTTTTTATCAGCGTCGGGGTCATCAGGATTCCTATCCGGATGATACTTCATGGCTAGTTTCTTAAAAGCCTTCTTTAGCTCTGGCCCCGAAGCAGATTGAGAGACCCCTAAGACCTCATAATAGTCTCTCTGTGACATAGCTTATTTTTCTTCTTCTTTTTTTTCTTCTTCTTCTTTAACTTCTTCATATTCAGCATCAACTGTATTCTCATCTGTTGCAGCTTCCTCGGAATTTTCTTCGGCCTGCCCTGCTTCTTCTTGTGGATATAATTTTTGCGTTAATGGAGTTAGCACTTCATTTAGCTCTTTTGATGCCTCTTCTATTCCTTCAAGACTATCTTGTTTAATCGCTTCTTCAAGCTTTGCGGTAGAAGATTCGACAGATGTTTTTTCGTCGTCAGTTAGCTTATCACCGGCTTCTTCGATGGTTTTTCGTGTTGCGTGAACAAGCATATCTGCATTATTTTTAGCTTGCACAAGGCTTTCAAATTTCTTATCGTCCTCGGCATTTGCCTCTGCATCTTGAACCATTTTCTCAATGTCGTCATCGGACAATCCGCTAGAAGCTTTAATAACTATGGATTGCTCTTTGCCAGTGTTCTTATCTTTGGCAGCAACATTAAGAATACCATTGGCATCCAGATCAAATGAAACCTCAATTTGAGGAGTACCTCTCGATGCCGGAGGAATATCTGCGAGGTTGAATTGACCTAAAGATTTGTTTTGGCTCGCTTGTTTTCTTTCTCCCTGGATAACATGGACCGTCACTGCAGATTGATTATCCTCTGCTGTAGAGAAAACCTGAGATTTCTGGGTAGGTATAGTCGTATTTTTTTCAATTAAAGGAGTTGCTATTCCACCTAAGGTCTCAATGCCTAGTGTGAGAGGTGTGACATCTAGCAATAGAACATCTTTTGTATCGCCCGATAAAACTGATCCCTGAATTGCTGCACCAACAGCAACTGCTTCATCTGGATTCAAATCTTTTCTTGGCTCTTTACCAAAGAAGTCTTTCACTTTTTGCTGCACCATCGGCATTCTAGTCTGACCACCCACCAATAAGACCTCATCAATTTCACCGATAGATAATTTAGCATCATCAAGCGCAAGTTTTAATGGGGCCATGGTTTTATTAACCAAATCTTCAACCAAGGACTCTAGCTTAGCTTTTGTAATTTTATGAACAAAATGCTTTGGTCCTGAGCTGTCTGCAGTAATGTAAGGCAGGTTAATTTCTGTTTGATCGGAAGACGACAATTCAATTTTTGCTTTTTCTGCAGCCTCTTTTAATCTTTGAAGAGCCATAGGATCACTCTTTAAATCAAACCCTGATTCATTTTTGAACTCTTCTACAAAATAATCTATTAATTTAAGATCAAAATCTTCTCCGCCAAGAAAAGTATCTCCATTAGTGGAAAGTACTTCAAATTGATGTTCCCCATCAACCTCTGAAATTTCAATTATTGAAATATCAAATGTGCCGCCGCCCAGATCATAAACTGCAACCACAGAATCACCTGTGTGCTTATCAAGTCCATAAGCCAAAGCTGCTGCAGTAGGTTCATTGATAATTCTTTTTACTTCAAGGCCAGCAATCTTTCCAGCGTCTTTTGTTGCCTGTCTCTGAGAATCATTGAAATATGCTGGAACAGTAATAACAGCTTCTGTTACCTCATGCCCAAGATACTCTTCTGCAGTTTTTTTTAGTTTCTTGAGAATTTCAGCAGAAATTTGTGGGGGGGCAAGTTTTTTGTCATCCACTTGAACCCAAGCGTCACCATTTTCAGCCTTAATAATTTTGTATGGCACCATGTCCATATCTTTCTTGACCACATCGTCCTCAAATCTTCGGCCAATTAATCTTTTAATTGCATACAAAGTCTTTTCTGGATTGGTGATTGATTGACGCCGTGCCGGGGTTCCAACCAATACTTCATTATCTTCTGCATATCCAATAACAGAGGGTGTAGTTCTTCCACCTTCAGCATTTTCAATAACTTTGGGTTGTTGCCCTTCCACAACAGCCAAACAGCTATTTGTAGTTCCTAAGTCTATTCCTATAATTTTTGACATATTCTTTTCCTATTTTTTTCTCATAACATTAATTTTTAATGACGGAAACTCTTGCGGGTCTAACGACTCTCTCATGAAGTTCCCATCCTCGTTGAAATATATTTTCAATTTCATTATTTTCTTTTGCCGGATCCTGAGAGGTCATAACGGCCTCATGCTTAATAGGATCAAATTGCTCATTAACTGGGTAGATGGGTCTGATGCCAAATTTATCAAGTGCTGACTCAAATGATTTCAAGGTTAGCTCCACCCCCTCTCTGTCCTCATTGGATGATTCTTCTGAAAAATTTTTAAGTGCGTGCTCTAAATTATCGACCACTGGTAATAATTCATTAAGTAATTTCTCGACTCCGTATTTATGGGCTTTCTCAATATCAGAAACGCTTCTTTTCAAAGCATTATCTAGCTCGGCCCTAGATCTCAAAAGAGCCTCTTCAAGACTATGTATTTTTTCTAACGAGTCTTCTTCATCCGGCTCAACACCTAAAAGCTCCTCCTCCTCTAGCAATTCATCCGTCTCAGATTCGGATTCTTGAATAATATCTTGCTCCAGAACATCACCGTCCTGATTAGGTTGATCTTTAGTTTTATTTTTTTTAGTCATCATTTCTTCCAATAACAAATATATTGGGATGACTTTGCCCTAGTTCAAGGGTCTAAAGGAATTTATTTTATTGGCTTTGCATAGAGCACCATGCTGTGGTCCACTATTTCATAGCCCAATTCTTTTGCTATGACTTCTTGGCGTTTCTCAATAATCTCATCGTGGAACTCAATCACCTTACCTGTTTCTAGGCAGACCATGTGATCATGGTGATCATCGGGTGTAATCTCATAAACGGCATGGCCTTCTTCGAAATTATGTCTTGTAACAATATCTGCAGACTCAAATTGAGTCAGAACACGATAAACAGTTGCAAGTCCAACATCTTCTCCTGAAGCAATCAGTAACTTATAGATATCTTCAGCACTTAAGTGCCTATTTGCGCTAGATTCCAAGGCCTCTAAGATTCGAATCCTAGGAAGGGTTGCTTTCAATCCAGCTTTTTTTAATTCAGTATTTTCTTTACTCATGAACTTTTCCTTGTATTCTCTTTCAAAGTATAATCAAATCATCACATGAAGCAATTAACTACAACCTTTTTAATAACTTTTCTCTTAGTATTGGGTGCAAGCTGCTCAACCTTTTCACCATATAAAGTTCCAGTGCTTCAGGGCAATATTATTGAAGATGATGACGTAGAACAATTAGTTCAGGGACTTACAAAAGATCAAGTTCAATATCTTTTGGGAACTCCTCTTTTAAACAGCCCTATTCATCAGCAAAGATGGGATTATTTTTACTCAGTAAAGATTGGAGACATAGTAATTGCAGAGAAAAAATTATTCTTAATATTTGATGATAGCAACCAGCTTGATAGTTGGGTCCTAGAACAGGCTAATGCTGATATTCAAGAAGAGTAAGCTTTATTTTAACTTAGCCTTTGCCTTTCTTCTCTCTTTAGGATCTTGACAAAGCGATCTATAAATCTCGAGCCTCTCACCATCTGACATTCTATAATTTTGAGGCAGAGCCTTATACTTGCCATCAAGCTCTATGCTGTTCACTCCGATGTTATATCCTTTTTCTGCACCATCCATTAGTTTTTTAATTTCAGGAAGTTGAAGAACCTCCATGGCTGTGATGCTCTCCGAAACATCTAGCTCTCGAAATATTAAATTTTGCTTATCTTGAAATGCAAAATAAATTTTCATTTGCGGAGCTGTTCTGCAAATGCATTCAAGAATCTCTCCCCCATTGAATCAATGACGCCCTGCCTTGCAAAAATTTGTAAAAAAAATGGAAGTTGAAAACTTGCTTGAAATAGTACATTGGTCTCCTTTGACTCTAATGGTTGCAATGTCCAAGTGGCAGAAAATTTAGAGAAGGGGCCGGTAACTTGTTCAATTTTTACATAATATCCATCAGTTTGATTTACAGATTCAAATTCATAAGTTTGATTGAGAAACCCAAAGACAAGCAATCCTCTTATATTTTTTTCAGAGTCTTCTGATAATTTCTTGGACTCCAGACAACCAGGCAAAAAACTTTTGTATGCTTCAAAATTATTTATTAAAGCAAGAATGGATTCAGGGTCGGATTGAAAGTTTTGAGAGCGCTCAAAATTCTGGGCCATAAATTATGAAGTTAATTGGTATATGAATACTGCCGCAACAAGTGTTGGAGAGACAAATCTAATAAAAAATCTCCAAAGATGAAAAACTTTTAGATCAATATCTGAAAATTCATCTAATGCAAGGTCTGGTTTTAAAAACCATCCTGCAAATATAGCGACCATCATTCCACCTATCGGCATCAAGAATTGATTGGCAAGGTAGTCCATTGAGTCAAGGAAATTTAAATCTCCAATAAAAGCTTTATCGGACCATTCATTAAAACTTAGAACACTTCCGATGCCAATAAACCATGCCAGTAAACCCAAAATCATGGCTGCAGAAAAGCGTGAAGTAATCTTTTCTTCCTCGAAGTAGGCAACACTTGGTTCAAGCAAAGAAATGGCGCTACTCAGGGCCGCAATGGATAATAAAGTAAAGAATGCTGGTCCGATAATATTTCCAAGCGGCATGTCTACAAAGACTGATAAAAGGCTGATAAACACCAGACCCGGACCTGCGTCAGGCTCCAAGCCATAAGCAAAAATTATTGGGAAAATAGCCAAGCCTGCCAATATAGCAATTAAGGTATCCAAACCAGCAACCGTTAAAGATGTTTTAAAAATATTCTCTTCTTGCGGCATGTAAGAGCCGTAACACATGATTGAGCCCATTCCGAGACTTAAGCTAAAAAATGCTTGCCCCATTGCTCTTAAAAAAGTTGTGGCATCCACATCGGAAAAATTTGGTGAGAATAGAAAACTCAGTCCTCTTATAAAATCACCATTAATCATCGCATTTATTACCATGATGATCATAAGAACAAACAAGGTTGGCATAAGGAGGCGAACCATTCGCTCAATTCCACCAATTACTCCTGCAGCAAGAATTGCAATATTAAATCCAATAAAGATTGTGTGCCAAAGAAGCAATCGTGGCGCCGAAGCAGTCACTAAGTTAAATTGCTCAACAGAGGAAATTGCTGTGTTTGGCATGGCAGCTATCCCAATATAATTAAGACAGATGCCTGCAAGGACGCTATAAAAAGATAAAATCAGAATTCCGGAAACTAACCCTCCCCATCCAACTGCTTGCCACTTAGGACTTTGCCCGGAGTCAATTGCAGCAATTTTCATGGCATTGACAGGGCTTTTTCGAGCTCGCCTACCAATCATAATTTCAGCCATCATAATCGGAAGACCAATAATCAAAATACACCCTAAATAAATTAGAACAAAAGCACTACCCCCTTCGGTACCAGCCTTATAGGGGAAGCCCCAAATATTGCCTAAGCCAACTGCTGAGCCGGCTGCAGCTAATACAAAGGTCCACTTACCGACCCATGAAACTGAATCACTTACCTTGCTTGATGTATTTATGTTCATAATAACGATGATTCTATCTGTTTTAATATGCTAAAACAACAGCATCAGAATAAAAGTTTAGAAATATGTTAAAGAAGCTTAAATTCATAATATTTAGTAACAATTTATATGTATGGATTGAAAAGAAATGCCAAGGAAGTTATGCAGCAAATTGTAACTAAGTTGGTAATTAAATTACGGGCATCTGCATATTTAATATTGTTTTGATAGTTCGGGCTGCTTAAACTTTCAAAATATAAAAAGAGTTGCAAGCTAATAATCATCAAGATTAAGCTTAGTGCTATATAGGTATGAGCAAGCAGCGCAGTAGCTAATCCCATTAAGGAAAAACCTATTGCGTACCAGAGATTAAGTGATGAATTGTGTTGATCGTCCCAACCCCAAATAAAACCGCCTAGAAAGGCAATGACAATCCCTCCATATACGGCAAATGCTTTAATGGATATTAATCCAATTTCAATACCCAAAATCCATGGCATTAAGGCTAAGAAAACAAATAAACTGAGACCAAAATAAATTAGAGTAACTTTAGTTTCTTGCATAAAAAATCCTCAAAGTTTGCAAATAGATTTAACAGATTCATAATTGCAATAATCATTATGAAAGCTGCTAACAATAATATCATCGTCAAAAACAAAAATGCTGCAAGAAATTATCATTTAACTGATAAATATCAAGCAGGGATTGTTTTAGAGGGCTGGGAGGTTAAGGGATTAAGAAATGGCAAAGTGGATGTAAAAGATTCCTACGTTACCCTAAAAGATAATGAGGCATGGGTAATTGGCTTGAAGATTGACCCTCCCGCATCCCTAATGCACGAAAGCATTGATCCTACAAGATCTCGCAAGCTTCTTTTGAATAAAAAAGAGATTAATAAAATTCTTGATTCTGTTAGCCAACAAGGTCTGACATGCGTTCTAACAATGGTTTATTGGAAAGAAAATAAAATAAAATGCGATATTGCTATTGGGAAAGGTAAAAAAACATACGATCAAAGAGAAGACGTGAAGCAACGAGATTGGAACAGAGAAAAGCAAAGAGTTCTAAAAAATTCTAATCGTTAAGCATTTTCCTATATAATCACTCTCCCCATGGGGGCGAAATGGGTTCGACGTTTTTATTGGATTCCAAAGCGCATGCCAAGATTGTGGTAACTCTTGTAAAACATACTACAAAAAAATTAGTTGCAGAAAACGACAACTACGCTTTAGCCGCTTAAGGCTAACCAATGCAAGAATTGTCTATGGTTTGAAGCATTGGCAAAATACATAGTCTAGCTTTGCTGTGGTGTCTAAACGCAGTTAAAGTGAAATCTACCTAGACTAGTCTTTAATACCCTGCTCTTCGGGTCATTAAGGCGAAACACAAAGAGTGAGCTAAGCATGTAGAAGTCAGGTTGAAGGACTAGCGGACGCGGGTTCAATTCCCGCCGCCTCCACCAATTATATTTATAGAGTGCTGTTGAAGTGCTCTAGCATTTTTTTGTAAAGCATAAATCTATTCTCTGGTTTTCTAAAACCATGCCCTTCTTTTGGCACAATAATTAACTCGTGTTCTTTTCCAGCTTTTTCCAAAGCATCAGCCAACGCATAAGCATGTTCAATTGGAGCTCTTTGATCTTCTTCTCCAGAAACAATAATAATGGGAGCTTCTAGTTTGTCTGCTTGAAGTACAGGTGACATAGCTTTAATTTTTTCTGGATCTTGGCCAAGAGTTTTATCAAGATACTTGCCGCCCCATTTAATGCCTTTAATATCACCTTCGTTATAGAGCATCTCTAAATCAAAAACTCCAATATAAGCAACGGAAGATTTATAAAGATCCGGTCTAAGCATGGGAGCCATGGCTGCCGAGTAACCTCCGAAACTTCCTCCATAAATACCAATTTTTTCTTTGTCAGCAATGCCTTGTGCAATTGCCCATTCGGTTGCTTCTATAATGTCTTGTTGGGTATCTCCTCCCCATTCTCCAAAGCCCAATTTAGTGAATTCTTTTCCATAACCAGTGGAGCCCCTAAAGTTCACTTTTAGGACTGCATAGCCTGCTTGAGACAAGATATGGGTATCCGGATCAAAACCCCAGGCATCCCTTGCATGTGGGCCGCCATGAGGTACAACTATCATAGGTGCAGCTTGTCCTTCCTGTTGATTTAATGCGCGAGTGTAATATCCATGAATGACCACTCCGTCAGAATTTTTAAAATTAAATGGGACTTCTTCTTCCAGGCCGGCATCATCTATCTCTGGCCACATTGTCAGCAAATACTTCATCTGACCTTTTTTCATGTCATAGAGATAGTATTTTGGCGATGAGACAGAATCTCTTATACTTAGAATAGCTTTATCTCGGGCTTTTGTAAGAGCAACTATGCCTACCTCTTTGGTATCAAAAATATCAACGTTCCCGTTAAATGCATTCACAGCCTGTAATATAGAGTTTTGCAAAGGACTATCAACGTCAAACCAATAGGCTTGAGAGTACCCTGGATTAATTATAGCCCCTAGAACTATGTCATCGATAATTTGAGGGTAAGCATCAAATTTTGGGTGATGGAAAACAACTTCGGATTCTCCAGTCGTTGTATCAATTTTCTTTAGCTGGTATGTCGATGTTTCTGTGCTATCAAGAACATGAATTGTTGAGCCATCCTTAGAAATATTGACCGGGAAAACTTCTCCTTCCCCATAAGGAGTTTTACTCAGAACCTCCCAATCATCCTTCTTTGAGGCACGGTACATAGTGACCGCATTATTATCACCATCGCTTCCATTAACAAAGCGTGGAACGCCTTTGCTGTCTGTTCGAACCTGACCACCTGCGAGCGGAGATTTACCTAATTTCTTTTGCTGACCGTTATAGATATTGAGTCTAATGGAGGTAGCAAAACTGCCTGTGTTTGATCGTACAAATGGGTATGCGGAAATTACAACATGCTTGTCATCATCTTCTAAAATATTTTCTACATAACCAGCAGACATTTTGTCTAGCACTGATTTCTTGGTCTTGGAGTTTCTGCTCCTCATTCCAAAAATATACGCGGGGTTTGTTGAATCATAATTTATAGAGAAATACTCGCCCGCTGAGCCCCGTCCATTTTTTTTATCGTAATAACCAACTTGAATTAATAATCTAGTATTATTTGCCCAGTAATAATCTGATATCTCCTCTTGATTGGTCAGAGTGATTGTATTAATTAGACTCAGATCTTCTGAATCAAAAATTGTTAAGCCTTTTTTATCATCTGGCATCTTGGTAATTACACTGATCATTTTTCCGTCTGGAGAAATATCAACTCCAGTATAAGAGGGCAACGAACTAAACCTTTGAATAAATTCGTCGGAGACACTAATCTCTGCAATTAAGTTAAAGTTAAGAAGAAGAGCAAGGCAAATAAATATATTTTTCATTTGTCAAGCTTACTTGACATTAATATATTGTTCAAGAATAAAGCATATAAAGAATATATTTAATTAATACAGTGGACAGATGAAATTAACATCATTAAACTAGCGCTTCTAATATTTAAAGATATGGCTAACAGTAAACAATCAATTAAAAGAGCTCGTCAGAATGCTGACAGGTACAAACTCAAGCATTCACAAAGATCTCAAGCCCGAACAGCTGTTAAAGCTGTTAGAAATGCTATTGCAGAGAACAATAAAGAATCTGCCACTGAGCTTCTTAAGACTGCTGAAAAAGTTCTAGATTCTACCGCGGCCAAAAAAGTTATTCATAAGAATGCGGCAGCAAGAACAAAAAGTAGACTTGTTAAGGCTGTTCAAGCAATAAGCTAGTCCTCTTCTCCTCCCATCATTTCGTTTGCAATCATTCCAAGTAATTGGGTGGTTTGATCGCCGGTAAATCCTGAAATAGTCATCATGCCTTTCGGCTGAAGCTTTAACGATTCAAGAATAGTCTCTAACTTTGTTTGCAAATCTAAGATGGCATCTTCGTTGAGTGTGTCTTTTTTATTGATAGCAATCCAAATGCTTTTCTCTAATAGGCTAGGATCATATGTTTTGAGCTCATTGAGCAAAACGGTTAACTGCTGTTCAATAGAGCTCTCAGTATTCTGAGGATCTAACAAGATTAATAAATGGCCAGTTCTCGAGATGTGCTTAAGAAAATCTAAGCCTAACCCTACGCCCTCAGAGGCACCTTCAATCAAGCCTGGTATGTCAGCAATAATAAAAGAAGTGTCATATATTTGAACGGTCCCAAGATTCGGTCGCAAAGTAGTAAAAGGGTAATCTCCAATCTTAGGCCGAGCAGCTGAGACGCTATTTAAGAAGGTTGATTTGCCTGCATTTGGGAAGCCAACAAGGCCAACGTCTGCAAGTGATCGTAGCTCCAACCGAATAGAGAATTCATCTCCAGGCCATCCCGGGGTATGCCTTCTAGGTGCTTGATTGGTGCTAGATTTAAATCGGCAATTTCCAGCGCCACCTTCCCCACCTTTTGCTACTAAATAGTCCACATCTTCATCACAGCAGTCATAAATAATCTTTTCAGATAAAGCATCGAATATTATTGTGCCTTTTGGTACCAATACAATTAGGTCATCAGCATCTTGGCCTGTTTTCTTATTACCCATACCGGTGTGGCCATTCTTTGCGATTAAATATTTTAGATTTCTAAAATGTATAAGAGTATTAAGACTTTGATCGACCTTAAAGATAATATCTCCACCTTTGCCACCATCTCCCCCATCCGGGCCGCCACGTGGGATAAATTTTTCTCTTCTAAAGCTTGTGCTACCGGCGCCACCGTTTCCAGCTCTTGCTTCCAGCAGAGCTTCATCGATGAAATTCATGGATTACTGAGGAATGACGTTAACTGTCTTCTTTTGCTTGATACCTTTATAGGTAAATTGAACATGACCAGGAGAAGTAGCAAATAATGTGTGGTCTTTTCCCATTCCAACATTGGATCCTGGATGGGTATTTGTGCCTCGCTGACGAATAATAATTTCACCTGACTTTACAAGTTCACCACCAAATCGCTTAACCCCTAATCTCTTGGAGTTTGAATCGCGACCATTTTTACTGGAACCACCTGCTTTCTTATGCGCCATTGCTATTTACCTACGTTAATTTCTTTAATTTTAATTTGAGTATATCTTTGTCTGTGGCCAATTTTTCTCATGCTGTGCTTTCTTCTACGAAACCTTAGGATAGAGACTTTCTCTCCCTTGACCTCTTCCACAACCTCAGCAATGACTTTAGCATTTTCAATAAACGGCTGACCAATTTGAACATCGTCTCCATCAACGTATAGCATTACGGTTTCAAACGCATATTCTGCGCCAGATTCTTCCTGCATAAGATCGATCTCTAGGGTTTGTCCTAGCTCGACTTTGTGTTGTTTTCCACCTGCTTCTATTACTGCGTACATAGTTCTCTCTAAAGGTGGCAAAATATACGCTTTATAGAAGAAATTATCAACAGTTATACAAAGGAAATTATTAATAGTTATGTATAATTTCATGCGTCTAACTAATAAAGATGAATAAGATCAATAACACCACAAAAAAAGAACTTTCCCGGGTTCAGAAAAAAATAACAAAAGAATTAGCATCTGAAAAAATTGTTCAGGATATCTATGAGTATATTTTTCAATCCGAGGGTAAAAAAACGCGTGCTTTAATTGCCTTGCTCGCCTCTCAGTCAAAAATTATCAAGCCTGCCAAAAGAATAGAACTTGCGAGTATTATTGAGCTATTGCACACAGCAACATTAGTGCATGATGATGTGGTTGATGAATCTAGTCTTAGGCGCGGTGAAAAGTCTGTCAATCAAGTTTGGAATAATTCATACAGCGTTCTTATGGGTGATTTTATTTACTCTAAAGCCTTCATATTAATGATGAAGCTAGATCAACCATTAATTTTACAAGAATTAGCGAAAGCGACAAATGACATAGCCAGAGGTGAGATTATTCAGCTCAACCTTTTTGAGAATTACCTCAATCTTGAGCTTAACGATCTATTGAAAGTGAGCTATCTAAAAACTGGAAGGCTGTTTGAGGCTTCCGCAAAAACTGGTGCAATGCTTGCTCAATCTTCTGATGCTGATATAAAAAACTTTGGATTGCTGGGAAAGAATCTAGGTATCGCTTTTCAAATTCAAGATGATATTTTAGATTATGAATCTCTTCAAACAAATACAGGTAAGCCTGCTTTGCAAGATTTTCAAGAAGGTAAAATTACATTTCCTCTTTTTTATGCACTTCAGCACTCTAAGAAAAAAGACAGAGAATTTTTGTTAAAGAATCTTGGCAGTAAAAAACTGAATAAAGCTATTAAGCAAACAGTTTTTGATCTTGTGAGATCTGAAGCATCTGCAAAATCTGCTCAATTTCTGCTCAACAGTTATCTAGTAAAGACATCTAATACCCTGGAAAAGTTAAATCATCACTCTTGCTATAATGAAATGCTAAACTTAATTATGTTTTCTAGCCAGCGAAGATCATGACATTTAAACCGGCCCCTACTTACAACAAAGAAGATTTAATAGCATGTGGTAATGGAGAGTTATTTGGACCAAACAATGGCAGACTTCCGTTAGATGAAATGCTTATGTTTGATTCTATTGATCAAATTGATCAAATCTCAGGTAAATACTCTAAAGGAAAAATTATTGCACATTTAGACGTAGATAAAACCTTATGGTTTTTTAACGTTCACTTTAAATCAGATCCTGTAATGCCTGGTTGCCTTGGGCTTGATGCCATGTGGCAATTGTTAGGATTCTATTTGTGTTGGTTAGAGCTCCCCGGATATGGCCGAGCATTAGGTTCAGATAAGGTCAAATTCTTTGGTCAAGTAACGCCTAGTGCAAAAGTTGTACGGTACGAAATTGATATTAAAAGAGTCGTAAACCGAGGTGCTGTGGTCGGTTTTGCTGATGGCAATATGTTTGTTGATGATCGGCATGTTTATTCTGCCGACGGCTTAAAAGTTGGCTTATTCCAAGATACCAGTAAGTTTTAATGAAAAACGTTGTAGTCACAGGCATGGGTATCGTTTCATGTATTGGCAACGGCTTAGATGAAGTCTT
>Ga0209816_1001852_pt1 | contig 15445 bp, 13 predicted proteins | sample CoawatmetaG01DNA_FD_187509 | JGI IMG/M metagenome (GOLD analysis project Ga0209816, IMG submission 187509) | Marine microbial communities from the West Antarctic Peninsula - Coastal water metaG017-DNA (SPAdes) (version 2) | ecosystem: Environmental > Aquatic > Marine > Coastal ... | reverse complement strand
TGACCAAAAGCTGCGCAGCGATTAGGCAATGCTGGAGATTGCTAAACTCAACCTCTGCTATTATTTGCCTATCTGCGCCGATACCTTGCCATAGGATTAGTACAAATACGTGTGTCACTGCATCTTTGTCAGGATCGTCAGCAGCATAACGATAGTCGCGCCAGATGTAGCGATCAACACAGCTTCCAGCCGCTTAACGCGGTTGAATATATCCTTGAATTGTATCTTGGCTTCCGTGCGCAACTCGACGATCTGCAGTTGCATTTCATCTATGCGCTGGTGAGCGCTGCTGACTGTACGCTTATCCATTACGTCACCTCAATCCAGCTTGTTGTATCTTCATTCCAAGTGTAAATTTTGTCATCATCAGGGTACGCAACAGGTGGTTCCCATTGGCATGTAGTTTCGTTTAAAGTCCAACTTAGATAAGGCTTTGGCTCATAGAATGCATCCCTTGTGCTGTCATATGTATACCCAATACCAGCATAGTTTTTTCTTAAAGGTGTGCCGCCTTGACTGTGCTGACCGCGATGCGTGTTGTAGCTGGTTTGAACCCAAGTTCCTGCTTGAGTGTCAATAAAGTCTTGCTCGGCAACGATGACGTCAGTAACGATATTGCTTTCTATTTTTGCGTAATGTGCCATTTGATTTCCTTAAGCCCGATAACGAATAATAACTACACCAGACCCACCGTTTCCCCCAGTTCCCTCGGAAAAACCACCACCTCCACCACCTCCACCTGTGTTGGCTGCTGCATTGGAGGCAGTACCACTTGAAGCGCCATTCCCTGCCGTGCCTCCACCTTGACCACCAGAGCCATCTGTTTGGTTAGCAAATACACTTTCAAAACGATATGAGGCACCACCACCGCCACCCGCATAATAAATATTTGAGCCAGTTTTAAAATCGTTTTGCAGCCCATCGCCACCGTCACCAGCAGCCCCACTTGCGCCACTCGTGGCGTTAGCCCCGACGGCGCTCGCACCTCCACCTCCAGCTCCGAGATACCCATTCCTAGACACGCCCGCGCCACCAGCATTACCTTGACCAGATGTGCCTGATCCGCCAGCAGGAAAAGTCCCAACTGATTGCTCATCAGACGATCCACCGCCGCCTGAACCACCTGCCACTCCTGTTGAATATACACCAGAATTAGCGTCGCTTTCAGTGCCGTAGCTGCCGCCACCGCCGCCGCCAACAGATGCAGTAAGACTAAACGAAGAGGTATTTGACCCGCTCCCGCCCTTGGCTGAAAAAGAACCAGCAGCAGCGCCGCCAGCGCCAATAGTTATGGTATGATTTCCCGCTGAAATACTTAACGTTTCTGAAACCAGTAAACCACCCGCACCTCCGCCACCGCCGAAAACATTTCCTCCAGCGCCACCGCCTGCAACTCTAATAACATCTATAAATCCATCATTTTCAGCGCCAAACGTACCTGATGAATTGAACGTATGAACCCGAAACGCTCCATGTGTGGTTATACTGCCGCCTGTAGAGCCGTCACCCACTCCAGCAGGAAGTCGGCTAAGAAAGCTGCCGAAACCCAAAACTTGATAACCAAAACTCATTGCTATCTCCTACGCATCATTAGCTGCATCTGTGGTAAAGAAGAGTTTGATGCCTAGTAAACGAGACACTCCAGTAAATGTATCGCCTCCCGCATTAGCATCTCTAAATATTTGGAAATAAGTTTGCGTATCAACAGCAGCGTTTGTGAGGGTAACTTCGCCGCTTAAGGGCGAAACCTGCTGATCTTCTACCGTGCCTATCCCTGCGTCTGTAACAGTTACGGCTGTACCAAACGCAACATCTATCGTCGCACCATCGGCAACCGAAACGCCCTGCAAGCCCCAGATGCAATTGCCAGTATTAGTGGTGCTAGGTGTCCAAAAAACTTGAAATTTTATCACGCCTTCATTCCAAGACTTGGGAAATCCGATTGAGAACTGAGCAAAATCATCTGCCGCTGCTGCAAAATCTAACACTTTCATATCAGGGCGCAACGCCGTTGTCTCAACTTGCGTCAACGCAGAACAGCCATTTGTCGTGCTGGGATACATTGCGGCGGCAGGTATCCAAATGGTTTCTAAGCCAGCCGTCTGAGCTACTTTTCCGTCAAGCTGGTTTAATTCAGCCGCTGTGCTGGTCACGCCCAAATTAGTGAGCGCCGTTGCTGCGCTTGCTAAGTCTGAAAGGTTATTTGTTTTGATTAACGCGCCTGATGTGTCAAAAGCTGCCGCGACCCAAGCGGAACCATTGTAAACTTTTAGCGTGTTGCTGGACGTGTTAAAATACAGATCACCCGTTGAGAGATTGCTTGATGGATCTGACGATGCCGCGCCGTGATATTGTTGCGTGAATGTGGTTAGCGATGCCGCCGCTGCTGTCGCGCTATTCCCGGCGGCTGTAGCGCTATTGCCTGCCGCTGTCGCGCTGTTGCTACTCGCGGTTGCACTGTTACCGCTAGTGGTTGCGCTGTTGCCAGACGTTGTTGCGCTGTTGCCACTTGCGGTTGCAGAGTTCGCGCTTGCTGTGGCAGAAGCCGCCGCTGCATTTTTGCTGGTAGTCGCGCTGGCTGCATCCACGATTAGCGACCACTTTGCAGCGTCTGTGTTCGTGGTGATTGGCTGTGATCCAGATGACGTGTGTGCCGTGATACAAATAAAGATGTTACCTGTGCTGGTGTCTTTTACAAGATCCCTGACAGCATAGGCTGTGTTAGCTGCCCAATTTCCGCGAAACGTTCCTAGTTCCTGGGCGATGCTCAGGTTGCCGCTGCTGTCAAAACTAAACAGCTTGTTTGCCCGGTCTGTTGCGCTGACGGTAAATTCAGACCCGCTGATCACGTTGGTGGGTGACGCCTTGATCGATCTGCGAATTTCCTCATCATGCGTTTGAACCATGAAGGTCAGCTTATCTAGCGCATCCTCCATTGACCCAGCCGGGAAAGGATCATTTGGCACCAGATCCAGCCCTTGCAAGTTGGGCTGCACCCGCAGGATGGTCAGGGTTGTTCCAGCCGGCGGGGCTGTTCCCATCGTGACATTGCCGCCAGATGCTTCACCTACGCCTGACACGGTGTATTTGGTGGTAAGCTGCTGGGGCGTCTCTGTTCCTGCCGCTGATCGCAGTATTACAGACAGGTCAGTCTGCGCAAATATTTTGAAGTTGTAGGCAAAGACGGTTGTGCTTCCGGTGCCGTTGAACTGTACTTTTTGGTTGGTGCTGGTAACGGTCATCTATTCGCCCTTTTCACGTTTTCGTTTGGCTTCCACATCCTGCACGGTAATTGCTAAATTCGCATAAGCTGGCTTTTGCAAAAGTTCTTTGGTTGCAGCGTCCATATACAGTTTGTTTAGTTCCCTGATCATTGACGCCTTCTGCTGATAGGTTGTGGTTACATTGGTGTATCGGTTGCGCACAGGATTGGTCAGCATTGCCTCTAGCGCGTCACGAAAGTTCAACACGCCAACTTGTCCCATTGGCCTTGATATGACTATTTTGTTTTTCGCCAGATCAACCAAGTCAGATATAACTCCGTCAGACAGCCTAACGCCGCCTATTTCAGTGGGATTGGTTAGCGGCCAATTGCCTGTCATGGTGTAGACTTTGGCTAGTTCTTGCTCATACAGTTTGGCCTTTTCGCCTTTGCTGATCTTTATGCCGCTGACGTTGTTAAAGATTGCCAGTGCAGGATTGGTGGCCAAGCTAAAGGCATCAGCGCCATAGGCATTGCCCAGTGTGTCAAACCGCTTAACATTTTTGCCCTTGGTGGGATCGATCTCGCCTTTGGCATCTAGTGTTGCGCTGGTTTCATCGAATAGAACGCTGTCTTGGTTTTGCATTGCAACCATTTTATCTAAGACAGTTGTCCAAGATTGATCGCTGGTTTTAGCCAAGCCAATTAGGTTGTAGTTTGCTGAACCATCTGGCAGCGCGTTGACAAAAACAGTTCTGCCGTTTTCATCCACCATCGTTTGCCTAACGTCTGCTTCTGTCCAATATTCTATATCGCCGCGCGGCTGTACGCTGGTGGGATCAAACATGCGCTGAATGCTGCGCTGCAATGCGCTTAATGGGTTGGGAAAGCCAATTGGCGTGGCAGCTTGTGATGGGCCTCGCAGCAATTGCGCCGGGTCAAACGTGTCCAGAAAGCGCGCAGCGTCAGCAATGCCTTTGAGCGTTGGCATTTCTTTGTAGTAATCCACAGTGGAAGTCAAAGCAGACCAAGCCCACGCCTCGCGCAGCCGGGGATCTCTAGTCATCATTTGGCGCTGCACAGTGTTGGCCGCAAAGCCAATGATGGTGCTGACAGGATCATAGCCAGAATAGCTGACGTAATGCACCGGGCCGTTTAGCGCGCCATACTCATCACGCAACGGCAGGTAATCGCCATCTTCATCCTTTGGAAAACCCTCGGCGCGTAGCACAAAGCTGTACGGTTGCCATCCTTTTGGCAATGACTCGCGGATCTTTGGATCTGACGGCATTGCGCCTGTAATCTGACCGTCCATTGCGTATTGCCCAACGGTGTACATAGTCGCGCTGCCCACTGCCAAGCGGCCTAAAGCATTCTGGCGCTTTCTGCCTTCAGTGAATAGATCGCCATATAGGCGCGGGTTAAGCCACATAAACTCTGCTGATCTAAAAATGCTGTTCGTCGGGGCCGTGACAAACGTCAGAATAGTGCGGCCAGCAATCGGGATGTTTTGCAGCTTGCTGCTGACCTTGCCCAGCAATCCAAGATCGCTTTGCATTGTATCGTATAGCGCTTTTTCATTTAGCACGTCTGAAATAGCGCGTGGATCAAGCAACGTCATCCCGGCTGCGTCTTGGGCCTCAACTTCTGTTGCCCCATTGCGTAGGGCCGTCTGATACGCTTGGTTTGACCGCGTGTATAACTCGCCACGTTGCGACATTGTTTTGAAAAACTCGTCAGCAGATAGCAGTATTCTAAACGGGATACGCATACGCTTGCCCAATTCGGTCATGCTGCGCGAAAATACATTGCCTAGATCTGTTTCTGCGTCATCGCTGCCCTTGAGCGCCGTGTATTCATCGCCCTCAAGATCTAGTTTGGATACGCCCCCGGCAGGCATTTCTGTTTCCCATGCAATTGATCCCGCTTTCAGTGCGTCTTTAAAACTGTCAGCCCAGCCCTTCATGCGCAGGAACGCATCTGCCACATAGATCTGATCGTCGCTAATAGGATAGCCCATGCCAAGCTGCTTGCGCGCTCCACGCTCCACAGCGCCAAACATCCCGGCAACAAGTTCAGACGGGATTTGATACGTCATAAATGCTGCTGACGCGACAAAGTTCTTAACCTGCGTGGGCATCGATGACAGCAAGCCTGCCATGTACGCCTCGTTTACAACCCGGTTGGCCTTGGCCAGATAGCCGACCTCTGCCACCTTGTTGATTGCTTTGAGCGTCCCAACACGTTCGGCAGTATCTAGCAGTGATTTGGCCAGCGCATCAGTAACGCCAGCCTCGCCCATTGTTCCGTTGTTAATCATTTTCTGCGCTTCAAGATCAAAGCGCGCCATATCCATTTCGCCATCTACTTTAATCTGAAATGATTGCAACGCTCGTGCCGCCTCTGTCTGCGCGCCTTTAAGCTGAAGCTGAATGCCTGTGTGGATTGCCATCTGGCGTCTAAAGCGCAATCGATCACTAGCTGTTGCTGTCCCGCTTTTAATTATTGTGGCAAGTTCTGTCAGCTTTTCGGCAGACTTAACTAGAATGGTGCGACCTGCCACGAACTCAGCGGCAGACAAACCGCCTTCGCCAATCTTGCGGTTAAGCAATCTGCGGCTAAATCCAATCTCATCTGCCATGACGCCAGCAGCTTCATTGATCGTCATGTCGTTGGGGATCTTGCCACGGGTGCGCAGTTTTTGCTCGTCGGCAAATTCCTCGCCCACTGCCGTAATCATGGCTTTGACATCTTCGCCTGTGTCAATGTAATCAAAGTTAACAGGGCCACCCTCTGCCAACGATTTGATGTTTTTCTCATCGCGCGCCATAGCCGCAAGGATCTCGTCGGTGGCTTCCTCAGACGCAACAGCGGTGGTTGGCTTAAAGCCTTGCTGGTCAGCCGTAAGGGCCTTGGCAGCAAGTTCATTAACATCAACAGCAGACTGTAATTGCTGCTCGTCTAGCGCCTGCTGTGCGCTTAGTAGCGGGTCAGCCTCTGGCGGTGTGCCGTCAGCTTTGTATCCCATTGCTTTGAATTTCTCTAACCCTGCTGGGCTGAGTACCTGCGGGGCTAACAGCTTTTTCGTGGCGGTTTCTGAATAACTAGCCGAGTCAGGCACCACACCTATTTCGGCAGGCGTTGGCATGCGGGACGGCAGTTGTTTATTTACCGGGGCATCGCTGTTAGTTGCGTTTGTTGCCGCAGGATCTGCGCGGGGGGTTACTTGTGCAGGCACGTCAACAGGCGTTGAGACGCTTTTGCCCAGCCTGTTTATTATTTCAAGCATCGCGCCGCCACGACCACCAGCCAGACGCACGGCATCCTCCGGGCTACCCGCCATTTCGGTAGGCGCGCCACCTTGCGCCAACGCCGCGCGCTGGGTTTGCTCTGTGGCGATCTGTTGGGGGTCTATTGCCATACGGGCCTCACAATAAAAAAGAGCGCTGAAAAGCGCCCTTGTGGTAGTCTGGTGATGTGGTGGGGGTTAGTCTTCTGACATGCCCTTTTCTTTTGGCTCTGCTTCCATAGGCATCGCCTCACGCTTTTGGTATAACTGCCGCACCAATGACATAGTGTCAGTTGTCGGCTGGCTTGCCTGCTTGTCGGATGAGTTCGTCGAGTTTTCCACGGTCTACTCCTTCATATTCAAACCAAGGTATGCTGCCACCTTCAAATGCGCCCACGCCGGGAAAGTCTTCTGGCAGGACGCCTGACTTTTTGTTGAAAGCCTCTTTAAACATATCGTCTAACTGCGGTTTTGTAAACTGATAAGGATCGCCTGTGCTTGTTTTATAGACAAGTCTGTTTCCACCTGACGGCAATTTTTCATAGGAAACGCCATAATATTTTCTGTGGAACCTGCCTTCTCCGACAGGTGTTGATGCTGTCGGCGGTATTTTGGCGTTTGCGTCAGGTGCGCCAGCCCTTACAACGCCCTCTAAAGTAGGATGCGAAACAATTTGCCCAGACGATAGCACCCAGCTTTCCCAGTGATAACGGCCTACAGAACCAACGTCACCGCGCCCTGCGGCCTCATACATACCACCAACCTTGGACGCCAATGACCGCTCCAATGCCTCGTACTGTGCCAAGCCTTGCGCGCCTTCAAATTGCTTCATTATGTCATCATATACTTTATCGCCGCCAGCCCACATGCGATTGATCTGAATGCGGTCAAGTACGACAACATCATTGCGGCCCGAAACCAACAGAGCAAACGACAGGATCTTATTTGCAATCCCTGTATCTGATGCCAACCCATAATATGCGCGGCGTATTTCAGCGCTGCTTTTTGTGGGGTCTGCAACCATTTCATGCAGGCGCGTAAGAGCAGAAACCCCGTTTTCGTCAACAGCAGCCATTTTCTTAAGAAACACTTTGCCAAAAACATTAGCATTGGACGTGGCGCTTTTTCCGGGCGCACCTTCTGGTATTGCGTTTGGCACCATTTCTAGCCATGCAGCCGTGTCTGCATCACTCCAATTGCCAGCGGCAGCTTTTTGGATGAACGGCGTTGCTGCTTCAGCCAAATCTATATAGCCGCCCTCATGTGGAAACGCTGACAACATCCGCGACAGGCCCGACCACAGCATAAGCTGCCCGGTCAACTCTGGCCCAGCGCCAGCAGCGTAGGCGTCTGTAAAGTTCTTTTGAACCGCCAGCCCCTCATCAGCCGCTTTGATTTGATCAGGCGTCAGTCCTTTAAACCAATCAGCCCACTGTTCAATATTGTTGGCGTGTTCAACCATCCAGCGTGGCGGTGCAGACACCTCGCCAACATTCTGCATAGTGGCCACCATTGTTGCGTAGGTTTCGTCACTGGCCAATGGATCTGGAAACTGTTGCGCTAGTTCATCTAGCTTGATGGTTGTGGCTTGGAAGTTGCCGGGGTTCATCTTACGCGGGATCATTGACTGCTTGCCAGTGCCTGTCGGGGTGAAGCCTTCAACAGTGACACGGTATGGCTGGGCAAGCTGGCCAAACATTTCCTGATCAGAGGCTGGCCCCAATCTTAGCTCTGGCGTTACAGCTCGACCAGCAGCCGCCACCAGCGGATCTGTGAGCGCCATAGGATCTCCACCCATATTAAGGGTAGTGCCTGTGCCGCGTTCTGCCATGCGCAGTTCTGCGTTTTGGCCAGCGCTGACCAATGCGTTCTGCATAATGGGGATGCTTTTCTTGATTGTCTTGCCTAGCAACAAGCCAACGCCTGTCGCCTCTGCTACGCCTGCCGCCATAAGCAACACGCCCAGCGCGCGTTTGGCAGGGCTGTCGTTGCGCAGCGCATCGGTATACATGCGCCAGCCCTCTTGCATATCCATGACGCCTGCGGTGACAAAATCGCCTACACCAGTGCCAAGCACGTTTTTGTTGCCAAACACAGCATCTGCCAAGTTCTCCGACAGTGACCGCATTTCTGGTTGCTCTGATGCTATGATGCGGCTGATCTCAACGTTTAGCGCCTCTGTCTCAGCCTCGCTTGCGTCAGGCTTGGCATATTGCTCTAATAATTCCTCGCGGCGTTCATTTACCCGCAATTCAATCAATGTCTCGGTGAGCGCTGTTGCGCCGTTCTCGCGCATAGTGGGATCAGAGTTCTGAAAGACTGACCCGCCTTCTGACAAGATGCCTTCGATCTCGGTGGTTGATAACGGCTCAATGCTGCCTGTCTCTTGCTGCGTTTCGCCCATGACGCCAGACGCATCAATCAGTTGATCACTGTAGCCAGCCCCCAGATAGTCATCGCGTGACGATATGTTCGCGCCGCTGGCTGCGAAATTCCTGATTGATTGCAGTTGGAACTCGTCATCTTCAACAGGCAGCGCTGCATCAGCGCCCATACCCGGCTGGGCTGGCGCTGTCATCATAACGTCAGGCGCTTCGACAGTGATTTCTGGCGCTTGGCTTCCTAGCTTAACAAAGCCGCCACTGGGCAACGGTGCCAGCAGATCTGTTTTGCCTGTGCCTACATTGAAGCTAGAACGAATGCCCGGTGCCATATCAGGCTTGACTGTCCTAGAATATAGCGCCGCCTCGTCATACCTGTTCATCTCATCGTCAGTATCAATCAGCAGGCTCATTCGTTCATCTCCGGATAGGTAAAGCGAAACGCTTCAATTGTACGCATTGCCCCCAAATATTCATTACTTGTTGTCTCTATCTGTTGATCAACAAAGTATTGTTGGATTGCTTGGATTACTGTTGAAATTGAAGCATCCCCACCGCCAACGGCTGTGATGCGCGGGGTCAAACCAGCATACCTACCTACGAAAAGTTCTAGCGCTTGCGTATATTCTTCTCTTAAAGCTGTCTGAAAAAGCGTGTCTTGAATGGAGATCAGCCTGTCTTTTTCCACCACCAATTCTTCCAAAGTGGGCGGGTTGCCTGCAATCTTTCGATCTATTGCAAACATGCGCAATTGTAGATCAACCACCTCAAACGCGCTCTTACTTGCCTTGCCTAGATTGTCATTACCTTGGATGGTTTGCTGTGCGGCGTTATAACGAAAATTTCTCTTAATTAAGGTGGACATTTCGTTGACGTTGGTGCCAGCCTCATCAAGAATAATCTTGCCTAGAGTGCGGAAATCCTCATCAGTGATTTGGGATTTAATGCTGGGCGCGTAGGGTACACCACTTTGCAGTTGCTCTATTGTTAAGTTGCCAGACAAAGCATCCAAATACAGCTTAGAATAAACATTATCGTTGCGTGTCTGAGCAAAGACTGCGCCGCCGCTTGGTTGCGTTAGCTTTCTTAACTTGCTGCGCTGTTCTGGCGACATCCAATTTTGTTCGTTTAGATAATTGTAAATTGTTTCTCGGACTGTAAGTGCGGCTATTTCGTTTTTACCATCGGCGTCTGGGCGTACTATAAGATTGTTTTGCCCAACGTCTTGCAATAAATCATCTACTGCTGGTTTGCCGATAACCGCCACTAGCGCGGCCTCTTTTACATAGTCATCTGTTGTAAACGCTTGATTAAAAGCAGCTTGGTTGCGCGTATCTAACGCATCTTTGTCGGTTTTCTCCATTGCAGCAATGCGGTCATTGCGCGTGATTGCTTCTTTCCAGTTGTTGTCAATAACGTCAAAAGCATCTTCGCGCGGCAGGGCGCTGAGGATGTGCGCTGCGTATGGGTCAATGCCCATATCATCAACTAGCTTATTATATTCTAAGGCTGGGTTTGCTGAACGCCCAACGTCATCTAAACGATCAGTGAAATGCGCTAATTGCATCATGGCGTCCACGTCTGAGCCAAACGCATTTGAAAGGTAGTTGGTGGCGATGTCTTTTTTCATTGCAAGGTTTGTCTTGCTAACAGCGCCGGGGTTTATAAAACCCCCAGCAATACCCGGCCCAAGCATTGCGCCGTTTACGCCGAGGTTATCGCCGTAGCCTATAAACGCATTGTATGCAGCAATTCTCAGCTTAGGATCGCCGCCCGGTTGGGACATTTTGGCGACTTCACTGGTTTGACGTGCAGCAATCGCCGCCTGCTGTGCTTTAACTATTTTCTGATCAACTACACCTTGCAGAGTAAATCTGCTTTGGATTTCAGATTGGTTAAACGTAAAGCCCAGCTTGCGCTTAATGTTGCTGTTTTTAACGCGATCTAAAACATCTGTTTGGATGCGCTTCATGCGCTTTTCCCAAAGTTTGCTGCCGTCAAAAATATTGCCAATGTCTTTTGACTTAGACAGATCATAACTGGCGCTGCGCATTTCTTCCTCTAAAGCCAATGCTGTTTCGTTATATTCCGCATCTGCAATCATCTTGCCGCGCTGCTCTGCATATGCGCCAACAGCGTCAGCCAAGGCACCAGTAACTGCACCTTTTTGCAACGCCGCCTCAACAAATGGTCTGGCATCCATACGCGCAGAGAATGACCGCCCCGGCGCTTCGTTTGTGCGCTGCGCATCAGATCTGTATACTGGTATTCTCATCAGTCAAAATATCCTGATCCTGCTAGGCCAATGCCTGCGTTTCCAAAGCCTGAGATCAGGCTGGCCCTGCCTTGCGATCTGTACGCTGACCGGGATGCCGCGCCGCCCATTCTGGCAAGCTGGGCCTGCAATCGCGCATCTTCCTGCTGATCGCTGATTTGCAAGTTGGTCATTTCATTGTTGAACTCTGCAACGCTCATCGCGTAATCGAACTCTTTGGCGTTTGCTTGCAACACGGCAAACGGTGTACCGCTGGACATATCCACGCCAGCGTAGCCAAACCCGGCTTTAGCAGTGCCTTGGATTTCGCGTTCAAACGCCTCGCCTGCACGCACTGTGTCGATCTCAAAGTTCTGGTTTATGATGCCGCGCTGTCTGGCCAGCAGGCCAATGTCACGCTCTATTATGCTGGCGTTGAAATTAGCTGCTGTTTGCGCTGCTGCGCCTGCCGCGTTGGCTGCGTTGCGCTGACTAATCCCGCCGACAATGTTTGCCCCTGCGCCCACTACTGCTGCTGTTGCGCCCATCAGGTTGCCCCTAATCTTTTAGAATAAATGCTTTCGGTTTCGTCAAACTTCAGACGCCGTAGCAATTGGTCAAATGGCTTGTGCCGCTTGATGTTGATCATCATTACGCTCACCCCGGCGATGGTCAGTTGCTCTGTTGCGAACTTAATCAGCCGCCAAGCGGTGAAGCCTTTTCGGTAGGTCGGGTCTACGAAAATCACGTCATTGTGGCTGAACAGGTGATCTTGATAGTGCAGATGCGGCACGATGATATTGACAAAGTATCCCACCAACTTGGTGCCTTCACGCGCCGTGCAGATGTGCAACCTGCCATCCTCATCCATACGCTCATACGCTGGCCAGTTGACGTTCAATTCGATGCTGTCTTTGTGCAGGGCGATTTCCTGCCAGTGGTTTTCCAGCAACGGCTGGATTTCAGCGAACACATCTGCCAGCCGCTCGACGTGGTATAGGATCATGTGTCGAATGTGTTCATGCGTGGATACAGCGCTAAGACCGTCAGCGGCAGTGCTTGGGATTGTCTCACATAGATCCTGTCTTGATTGTCATAACCCCCGCGAAATTCCACGTCTTTATCGCCCGTTAGCAATGGGATCGCCTGATCCATTGCCATGCTGCTGTCGCGGAACGGGATGCGGTCTAACTCATCCGCAGAATTGCCAACTTCGATGCCGACAGTCTCAAACAATCTTAATGTAACAGCGTGTATGCGTTTGGGCTTACCTTGGCTGGTGCCATCTTCACTGCCGCTTTCGATCCGCATTGTTTGCATATTGGATGTAAATCCAAACCCAACGGCTGCTGTTGTGCTTGAGTAGTCCAACGTGATTGCCCCGCCGCTAACTACCTTGTCTGGGTGCGTTGCGCCGTTTGCCAATATGGTGACGGTCTGGCCTTCTAGGTGGTACAGCCCGGACAAGCTGGTGGTCGCAGATCCAGCATAAGCCAAGCCGCCGTCCACAAAGAATGCAGATGTGGTCACGCTGCCAAAATCAAACTTTTTCAGCACTTCGACGTAGCGTTTTGTCTGTGATTTGATCGTGCGCTTGACGATCATATACAGGTCATCATTCCCGGTGTCGGTGGGCAGCGGCGCGATGCTTTCAACAACCGCTTGGCCAGATCCAAACACGCCACCTATGACATGCTTGTGCCAGCCCACAACATCCTCTTCGCGGCGATACGTCATGCCAAGCAAAGTGCCGTCAGACCGCAGCGCCCAAATGATCGATTCTGGCTCTTGCTGATAAGCAAACTGGGTGATGCCGCCGTCTGTGATATGCTCGGCCAAGATCGTCATGTCGGGTGCTTGATAGCCTGACGTGTTTACGTCTCCAGCGAATTTAAACTCTCGCACCTTACGACCACCTCGTTGCGCAAACAAAGTCACGTCAGCAACCTGCACAGGCTCAACAGCGGCAGATCCATAGTTGCTGTATTTTCTGATCAGGGTGGTTGTGGGTGTTAATGGGCCGTCACTGGTGGCCGTGACAACATATTCGCCAGCGGTAGTGCCGACGGTTAGCACCCGCGTGGGTGACAAGTAGCGGATCGCGTTAACCTGGTTTGACGCAATGGTATAAATCAGGGCGTCATTTGCGCCTGTTCCTGTGGTCATGTTGAGGTAGTCAGCATTTTTGGAAAACCACAGCGTCTGCGGATTATTGTTCGTATTGCCAAACACCAGCCTCTGCTCAAAGAACGTCACCACAGACGGGTAGTTGTTTGACGTGTTTAGCGCTGGGTCAGGCGAACCGCTGATAGATGGCGTGGCAAACGTCCAATCGTTATGATCTGCTCGGACTAGGGTGCGGATGGCGTAAGACGGGTGAACGAAAAACATCGTGTCAGCACTTTGAACGAAACGCACGTTAAACAGATCAGCCTCTGGGTATGGGCTGGCTAACTCAAAGATTTCTGTGGCAGTGCCGCCAGATGTAAACGTGGTGAAGCTGGTGGTGTTGATAGCCACGCCGTACAGATCTGTAAGGGTAAACGTGTTGGTGCTGCTGTTGGCCACGCGATAATTGCGCCCGTTCAATTCGACCATGCCGCCGACAGATACTATGTAAACTTCATCGCCATTGCTGAAGCCGTGGCTGTTGCTGGTCAACACGCCGGGTGATGCTTTGGTGATGGCGGTGATTGTTTTGGCAGTGGCATTCAGAACTTGCGCGCCGTTTCTGTAAACGCGCATTATGCTGTTACCGAACTCAAGAATATATGTGTCAGACGTTTTAAACTGAAACGGGATCAAGCGGGTTTTAACGCTGCTGGTTTTGACCTCGCCTAAGAACTCTGTTCCGGGTCTGCGCTTCACACCACCCTGCGGCATAACCACCATATTGGTGAGATCTGCCAAGCCTTCGCGGTATTTTTCAATGCCTGTGCGGCCTTCTAGCAGTGGCGATATTTCACCCGCTGCAAAGCTGCTAAAGCTGGGGGCTGATCGCGCCATTAGTAACGCGCCTCTATAAAGTCAGACGCCTCTATGCGCCGGGTTGCGCCCTCGGTGCTATCAACAAAGCGCGCTTCTTTCAGCGACTGATCATATGCTGATGTGGTGATCTGCACCATGCTGGTTGACCCGGTTATCGCGTAAGCCATCTCAGCAGCGAGGCGCATTGATAATGCCTCAATTAAACCGCTGTCATACTCATTGGGATCTGTGATGCGCGCCACATATTTGATCTTTGCGGTGCCTTCATCGGTGACGATGTTGCGGCCCTCAATGACAAACGCAGGGCCACCGCTGTTGTTCATCATGTTGTCTTGGGGATAGGACATGCTGCCATTGCTGAACTCTAAAACCCGGAGGCAATAAGGATCTGCCGGCAATGCGTATTGGAAGGAATAGCCAAAAACTGGCAGGGCCGTAAGCTGCGCGAGATCCTGACGCCTGATTAGGCAGTTCCAAGGATGCGCGCGAAACACGCTGTCGCGGATGCTGTCATATCGCTGATTGACGATGCGCGCAGCTTTGCTATTTTCGTCAAACGCAGAGATATTTGAGGCCCCCAATACGTTTAACGCATTGTTGGCGATGTCCACAGTTGAGGTCATCTGGTCACCAAATTTTTAGGGGGTGTAGAGAGGCAGGGGCAGCGAGCCGCCCCCGCCGGGTTAGTTAGTCAACAGCGTATTTGATGGTCACTTCAATTTTGCCAGTGCCAGCGGCACCGCCCATTGTTGCAGTGACAATCACGCCATCTTCGTTGGTGTCAGTCTCAGTGCCACTGAGCAGCGCCAGTGTGGCAAGTATGTCCACTTTTTGCGCGCTAGTTGACGCTGCCGCAGCCTTGTAAGCCGCAGGAGCAGCGGACACGGCAGTACCCGCAGCATTGACGTGCGCGGCAAAGCCGACACTCAATGTGGTTGAGTTTCCCAAAGCGCCATGTGCGAGATGGCCTTCGATCAGGCGTGCGCCGTCTGGAAGGGTGAACATCTCAACAACATCGCCTGATGCCAAGCTTGATGCTGTGTAAGCGCCGTGAGCAGTCCTGATGCGTCCACCCATAACATTAGCTGGGTTTTTGACGATCGGGGTTGCTCGTGTATTGGTCCGTTGGACCGAGTATCTAGTAGCCATTTTTCAGTCCTCCTATTCGCTACACGCGATTTCAACGACCTTGGACTCTTCCATACGGGTCGCGCCAACAGTCTGGCAGTAGTACACCTGCGTGGCATACGATTTGTCGCTACGCTCATCGATCCGAGCGCTGGGTTCCTTGCCCATCGCCAGCTTGATGCCGTCACCAGCAAATGCAAAAA
>Ga0209816_1001851_pt1 | contig 15449 bp, 15 predicted proteins | sample CoawatmetaG01DNA_FD_187509 | JGI IMG/M metagenome (GOLD analysis project Ga0209816, IMG submission 187509) | Marine microbial communities from the West Antarctic Peninsula - Coastal water metaG017-DNA (SPAdes) (version 2) | ecosystem: Environmental > Aquatic > Marine > Coastal ... | reverse complement strand
AAATCAAGGTTTGCAGCATCCGTTGAAGCAAAAGTTAGGCTTGGAATTAAACCAAGCATTATTAGTAAGATTTTATTCATTATTTATTTTTTTTAGTATTGGGCCTTGTTCATTATTAAGAGTTATTTTTTCATCTTTAATCTCAACGTCAAGAGTTGCTAAGCAATAAAAATTCGAATTGTATTTTAACTTGAATACCACCATTCCGCTCGATTTATATCGAGCCCCTCTTGCTATTGCAGATCTTGAAGTAGCGCAGTAAAGAGAATCACCAACATTCGCATCTGCGTCTAGCTTAAAGGCAAAAAGACGACGTTTTGCTGAGCCCAGGTAATGAAGCCTCGCAACAACCTCCTGTCCAGGATAGCAACCTTTTGAAAAATTAACGCCAAACTCATTAATATCCAAATTAAGCATCTGAGGTACTAATTTTTCACTTGTCACTGAAAAGATTTCTGGCAAAGAAGAATCGATACAAGCCTTATTCCAATGCTCTATTGGCTCCATAGTGAATTTATTAATATCTCTTTTATCAGCAATTATTAGTGATAATTTATCATTAATAACTAATACATTTTGATGAACTTCATCAATAGATCCAACCTGAATATAGTCTTTTGTTATGTCTTCAATAACAACATCGGACATTATGATAAACATTTGAAGCCTTGACTTTATAGCTTCAAGCAAGTCTGCAGGAAATGACAGAAAAAAACTATCCTCATATTTCGTTACCCAGAATAATGCTAAGATTTTTCCCTGATGCTGGCAATAGGCATTCAACTGAATACTTAATGTGTCAAGCTTATTAATATCATTGCTGAACTGTCCTTGAAGAAAGGATTCAGAGTCTCTTCCTGATATTTTAAGAAGTGCACGATCTTTTAGATTAAAAAACATTATTTTATAATGCGGAGAAAAAGTCTCTTATTTTATCAACATTACTTGCAATTAATTTACATTAGATATAAAAAAACCCAGAGCAAGCTCTGGGTTTTTATGTTTTAACTTATTCCTAAGTTAACTATTGATTCTAAAAAAATTTAGAATGCAACAGCTGCCTTAAGTGTAAGTGAATCATCGTTAGTACTATAAGTAGCTGACAATGTAGCACCAGAAGTTAGATCACGTGAAATTGCAACTGTAGACCATGATTTCTTAAGTGTAATGTTATGCTTTGTTTGTGTCTCAGCTTTAACTTTACGCTCTGGGTTACGAGTAACAGTCATTGTGTTTCCGGCAATACCAAATGCTGCAGAAATCTTCTGTGCATCAGTTAATGTCAAATCAACACCACTAACAGTAGTAGCAATTGACCATGTAGTTGTAGTTCCATCACGAGTAATAGATACATCCATACCAGCAATTGAAGCAGAACCAGTAGTCTTATCAGATCCACCAGTAGCAGTATGGCTAATAGTTACACCTGAGAAAGTACCAGAAATAATAACGTCACCTGAGTTATCTAGACCGATAGTAGCGTCACCAACTGGAACATCTAAGCTCACAGTTACACTTCTATCATCACCCTCAGAAGCAGCTTGAATGTTACCAGTACCACTGTCTGTGTTAGACTCGTCTACGTTAAACATGTCAGCAGCAATTGATATAGGACCAATTTTAGTTGCCATATCAACACCAGTAATATTAGCTGTTGCGCTATCTACGTCCATACCGATAGTTACAGTTGTTGTACCAGTAGTACCTACAAATGATAAATCAGCGTCATATGTAGTTGCAGAAGCTTTAGTACCGTTATCATCATATGATACAGATGCAGCACCACTTAGTGCAACACCAGCTACAGCAGCAGTTGAAGCCATAGTTGATACCGCGAATAATGCGATTAGTTTTTTCATTTAATTCTCCATTTAGAATATATTAATTGCTAAGGTTTCCTTTAGCAGCCTTTTGCTACTCTTTCAAGTAACAATGTGATAATAATAACTACTTCTTATGCCAATGTCAACAACTATTTGTAAAAATGATACATTTGGTTGTTTTTTTTCAACAATTCATACTTATTTTAGTTTTAACGTTAATATAATTGGCATTTTTTCATAATTTTCTTTCTGGTAACAACCTACTAATCATTAATATTATTACAGTTATGTGGATTTTTGTCTCTTTTTTGCAGTTTTGTTGTTTTTTTACCTATGTATTAAAAAACCGGGCAAGCCCGGTTTTAAAAATTAACTTAATCTTGGCTACCTAAAACAAATAACCACCATGACCAGCACCAATCATGCAAAGAAGCATTGGAACCGAAAGCACAACGTTTGTTCTTGAAGCCATTGCTGCGGTAAATTTAGCTTTAGCAATTTCCTCAGCACTAGCCTCAACCATACCAAGAATTTTTTTCTGGTTTGGCCAAATCAGAACCCACACATTAAAAAGCATAATAGTTCCCAACCAAGATCCTAAGCCGATCATTTCAGCACCAGGCTTTAAAAGAAACGCATTAGTAAAGCCATAGCCTAATGAAAGCGCCCACGCACCTGTTAACCACGTTACAGCTGCTGACATACGGAACCATAATAAGGCCTTTGGTGCAACATACTTACCTATTGCAGCCGGCCCTGGACCGCCCTCATCAGCAAGTGCTTCTGCCATTGCAGGGACCTGAACAAAATTAAAGTAATATAAAAGTCCAACCCAAGTAACACCTGCAAGTGAATGAATCCACACACTAAGGTTACGTTGAATCAAAGATGAGCCTTCGGGAGACAAATAAAATGCAACAAGAATTGCTAAAACAAAGCCTGACGCAATAGTGCCTTTAACAGAGGTTAATGGATTCATAAAAATAACTTCCTTTAGTTATAAAGTCATTATTATAAATTGTTCATAAATGGGTAAATGTTTTTTTGTAATTTATATTTGTATTTATAATAGGATAAATTCAATTTTAAATAGAAATTAAGGGAATCGATATGCTTACTAACTTTAAAAAACTTCTACCACTAGCATTGCTATTATTTGGCTTTTTTTCATTGGTCCCATCTCATGCAGTTGAACTTCCAACCAAGATGGAGTATCAAGGCGCCAAACTAATTCTTAATGGTCATGGCAACAGGATCAAATTTTTCATGAAGGTTTATGAAGGCAGTCTTTACTTAGAGTCTTCTAGTAGTAATGCTGAAGAAATACTTAGTAGTGATGCGCCAATGACTATCCGCATCGATGTCTTGTCTTCTTTAGTCACTCCTGAGGCAATGAAAACAGCGCTTAATGAAGGGTTAGAAAAATCAACTGGAAAAAATACTACTCCAATTAGTAAAGAGATTAATCAGCTAAACGCTACATTTAATAGTGATGTTGGCTCTGGTGACTTTTATGAATTCATTTATTTACCAGATTCAGGGGTTCATGTCCTTAAAAACTCTAACTACATAGATACAATTCCAGGGATTGAGTTTAAAAAGGCATTTTTTGGAATCTATCTCTCTAGTAATCCAATTCAAAAAAGTTTAAAAAAAGCCATGCTTGGTGGATAATTTAAATGGTGACTCTTCCTACTTCCTTTAAAGACTGGCAAAGCTATCCCTCAACACTTGATTCTATTCATGTGGCTTGGCTTAAACAAGCCAAGAAATCAAAACTGTATTAGTTAACGACCAATAATATAAGCGAATGCCTGAACTTCCTGAAGTTGAAACCACCCGACGCGGTCTAGAGCCTTTAATTGTTGATAGAATAATTACATCTATTCATATCTATAAAGAAAAGCTTCGCTGGGAAATTCCTAAACATCTAATAGATACTTTAAAAAACCAAACTATCCAGAAAATATCAAGACGTGCAAAATATTTACTAGTAGACTTTAGTGATGGACAACTAGTTATGCATCTTGGAATGACTGGTTCAATTAGTGTTGTCCCTGATGTTGAGCCTCTAAAAAAACATCATCATTTTGAGCTCAAATTAGATAATAATACGAGTATGCGTTTTCATGATCCACGTCGATTTGGCTCAATTCTTTGGCAAAAATACGATGAACAACTCTCTCTTCTTAAAAAACTAGGTCCAGAGCCTTTGAGTTGTGAGTTTAATGAAAACTCACTCTTCAATTCGTCAATTGGTAAGACAAAAAACATAAAAACATTTATTATGGATAGTCAAGTAGTTGTAGGAGTCGGAAATATTTATGCATCAGAAAGTTTGTTTCTAGCAGGTATATCACCCAAAAGAGAATCAGGGAAAACATCAAAGAAGCGTTTCAAGACACTTGTTAAGTGCATTAAAAAGGTACTAACAGAATCAATTAATAATGGTGGCACTACTTTAAATGACTTTTCTAATGTGGATGGTGAGGCTGGTTATTTTTATCAAATCTTATCTGTCTATGACCGCAAAGACATGCCATGTAAAAGATGCAGTGGTAAAATTAAAAAAATTGTACAAAATCAACGAGCAACTTATTATTGTCCTAAATGTCAACATTAGATAACCCAAAGGCTTTATTTCAAAGCACCTGTTCAACAAACTCAGAGCCATATGCGCTTCAAAATATTGGTGATATGATGTCGCCTGAATTCAGTGAAAATTGCATTATTATTGTTGATCCTGGAATGCCAATTCATAATGAAGCTTATGTCATTATTGATTTTAATGATGAGCTTTATTTTCGTCAGTACATTATCGAAAATAATCAACAATTAATGAGATGCCTTAACTCTTCCTATGAAGATATAAGCCTGACTGATGATTTTGAAGTTCGTGGATGTATCACTCAACAAAAACAGCGTAAACAGAAATCACTTCACTATTACTTACTTGAAAAAAAGAGTGGAGTAATGAAATTTAGTGAGAACGGTAAAGAAAAAGGAATAACCCGTTAAAGCTTTTCCATCCATATTAGATGCGCCATCCTCCCTGAGTGCTTGCCATCTCTTCGGTATGAAAAATATTGATCTGGCTCATTATAAGTACATCTATCGCCACCACTAATAGAGCTAACTCCAAAGTTTCTTAGTACCACCCTAGCTGCATCATATAAATCAAGATAATATTTATTATTTAAATATGTAAAGCAACTTTCAAAATTTTTATTTTTAGAAAGATATTGGGATTTAACCTCACTACCTACTTCAAAAGCTAATTGAGAAATTGCCGGTCCTAAGTGAACTACTAAGTCTTCTCCATCACAATTAAAAGACTCAATTAAAGATTCGATAATTCCACCTACTAAACCTCTCCAGCCAGCATGGGCAACTCCAACCATTGTGCCCTCTTTATTACATATAAAAATGGGCAAGCAATCAGCCGTAAGGATTCCACAGATTGTCCCAATTGTTTTGCTATAACTTGCATCAGCATCAACTAATGAAGATATTAAATCGGCATTGATGGTAATATTAGAGTGGGTCTGATTAATCCATTTAGGGTTAGATGGCAAACTATACTGACTTAAAAGTAAAGAGTGGTTAGCTAAAACATCACTCTTTTTATCATTAACATGAAGAGCCAAATTAAAGTTTTTAAAACTATATTGACTAGACCCACCATCTAAAAACCTTGGTGTAGAGAGAAACTTAACATTTTTTGGAAAAAAATCGTTGATTAAAATAGTCAAAGTTATCAGGAATCGAATTTTTTTAAAACACTTAAAAGCTCTAGCATATCATCTGGAAGTGGGGCCTTCCATGACATTACTTCGCCTGAAATAGGGTGATTGAGAGTTAACTTTTTTGAATGAAGCGCTTGCCTTTTAAAATTTCGTAATGCTTCTTTAAGTTCTTCACTTGCTTTTTTTGGAAAACGAACTCTGCCACCATACATTGGATCTCCCACTAAAGAATGTCCAACATAAGAAAGATGGACTCTAATTTGATGAGTTCGTCCAGTCTCTAGAATTGCTTTCACATGAGTATGACTCTTAAACCGATCAATCGCTCTGTAATGAGTTGTTGCCTCTTTACCACTCTCTGAAATAGCTTGTTTTACCCTATCTTTAGAATCTCGACCTATGGGCTGATCAACCGTTCCACCAGCAATCATATGACCATATACGATTGCAGAATATTCTCTATCAACAGAGTGATTTTGTAGCTGTTCAACCAAATATTTCTGTGACTTTTCATTTCGAGCAACAACCATTAAGCCTGAGGTATTCTTATCCAATCTATGCACAATACCGGCTCTATCTAATCTTGATAGTGTTGGATCATAATAAAGAAGTGCATTTGCTAATGTTCCAGTCCAATTTCCTGCCCCTGGATGAGTAACAAGACCAAACTGCTTATTGATTACAATAATATCTTCATCTTCATACACAACTTTCAAAGGAATTTTCTCAGCAGCCCAGTCATTACTTTGTTTTTGATTTAAAGTTAAATCAACAATTTCATTCCCACTAACTTTGTCTTTAGGCTTAAAATTTTTACCATTAATTAGAGCATCACCTGATTTAATCCATGCAGTTATTTTGGATCGAGAAAAGTCAGGCAACATTTCAGCCAAAGAGGCATCTAACCTTTCTCCAGTCATACGAATTGGAATTATAATTTTAAGCACTTCCATTATGACTAATCTTTTTTTAAGAGTGGTTCAGTTGACAAATTATTCATACAATATTTAAGAGAGTCTCTCCAAGAAACAATTTTTAAGTCAAACTCCTTTGAAATTTTTTTCTTACTCATTAAAGCATACTTTGGTCTTTTTGCAGCAGTTGGATAATCCTTAGTCTTAATAGGACTTATTGAACATTTAGCTCCTGAAATATTTACTATCTCTTTGGCAAAATCATACCAACTACATTCACCACCATTAGAGTAATGATAAACTTCTGATGCTTTCTCAAGTACATTAAATTTATCACTATTAATAATTTGTAATATTACCTGAGCCAAATCCCCTGCATATGTTGGTGTGCCTATCTGATCAGAAACTATATTCAAATTACTATTTTTTTGAGTAAGCTTTAAAACAGTAGCAACAAAATTATTTCCATACTCAGAATATAACCAGCTAGTCCTAATAATAATTGCATTAAATTTCATAATTGAGAGAATTGCATTCTCACCCTCTAATTTAGTCTGGCCGTACAAATTTAAAGGAGAAGTAGCATCACTTTCAAAATATGGCTTATGCTTTAAACCATCAAAAACAAAATCAGTTGAGATGTGTATGAGTTTAATATTATTATTTTTAGCTATCTCTGCAATTTTCTCAATAGCTAAGTGATTGATCATATCCGCTTCTTCCTTATAATATTCAGCCTTGTCAACAGCAGTATAAGCGGCACAATTTATAATCAAATCAAATTTATGAGTTTCAAAGTAATCCTGAATATTACTAAAAGAAGATAAATCTAACTGATCTCTTGTTACAAAAACAAAACTGTCACTTGTTTTTTGTTTTTTCACAATACATTTGATAGACTCTCCTAACTGGCCATTTGCTCCTGTAACTAAAATGAACATAGCATATAAATCAGAATAATTTTTTGTTATCAGCTAGATTAGGATAATTTTGGTCTGCCTTTGAAAGTATTATGTCTTTCTCTAGAAAACACCAATCAATATTGATATCTTTATCATTATATGCAATGCCTTCTTCATGTTCAGCTGAATAATATGCATCAACTTTGTAAGCAAAAATTGCCTCTTCACTTAGCACTATAAAGCCATGAGCGAAACCTCCAGGAATAAAAAGTTGTTTTTTATTTTTTTCACTTAATTTAACAGATACGTATTTTCCAAATGTTAGACTATCTATTCTTATGTCGACTGCAACATCCAAAACCTCACCTTTAATAACCCTAACTAACTTAGCTTGAGTAAAGGGAGGTAATTGTAAATGTAAGCCACGCAATACGCCTTTTGAAGTTGATTTAGATTCATTATCCTGAATGAAATTCACTTGATATCCTAAGGCCTCATCAAGGAGCTTTTGTTTAAAAGTTTCCACAAAATAACCTCTCTCATCACTATGAACAACAGGCTCTATCAATAGAACGTCTGGAATAATTTGTGGTATGAATTTCACTCAATACTCCCTAGATGTCTAAGTAAATATTTTCCATACTGGTTATTATTCATTTGATTAGCAAGTGAACGAAGTTTTTCTTTAGAAATATAGCCCTTATCAAAAGCGATCTCCTCGATACATGCTACTTTTAAACCCTGTCTTCTTTCAATAGTTTCTATAAATGTTGAGGCTTCTAATAAGTCTTCATGAGCGCCTGTGTCAAGCCAAGCATAACCTCTACCAAGTAACTGAACTTTTAAACGATCTTCATTTAAATACATTTCATTGATACTAGTAATTTCAAGCTCTCCTCTTTGAGAAGGAGTAACTTTAAAAGCTTTTTTTATTACATCATTTGGATAAAAGTATAAGCCAGTGACCGCATAACTGCTTTTAGGTTCTTTAGGTTTTTCTTCAATACTTATAGCTTTATTATATTCATCAAATTCCACAACACCATAACGCGAAGGATCGTTTACATGATAACCAAATACAGTTGCTATATTATTATCTAAAACGCTAGAAACTGCCTTAAGAAGAAAATCTGTCAAGCCTTGGCCATAAAATATATTGTCACCTAAAATTAAGGTCACACTATCTGACCCAATAAATTCTTTACCTATAATAAAAGCTTGCGCTAAGCCATCAGGGGTTGGTTGAACTTTATATTGAAACTTCATTCCAATATCAGAGCCATCACCTAGTAGATTTTCAAATCTTGAAATATCATCTGGAGTAGAAATAATTAAAACTTCTTGAATTCCTGCCAGCATCAAAATAGACAATGGATAATAAATCATTGGCTTATCATATATAGGGAGTAATTGTTTGGAGACGCTTTTGGTTAATGGGTAAAGCCTTGTTCCAGATCCACCCGCTAAGATAATACCTTTCATTGGCCATCTACTCCTAAACGCTCAAGCTTGTAACTTCCATTTTGGATATTTTCACACCATTCATTGTTAGTTAAATACCACTCAACAGTTTTTAAAATGCCTGATTCAAAGCTTTCTTTTGGCTTCCAACCTAGGTCTCTATTAATTTTATTGGCATTAATTGCATATCTTATATCATGCCCTGGTCTATCTTTAACATAAGTAATCAACTCACTAAAAGAAGCCATGCCATTCAACTTATTTGAAATTAATTTATCTAAAATTTTGCAAATCTTTTTGACTACTTCGATATTCTGAATTTCATTACTACCTCCTATATTATAAGTTTCCCCTACATTTCCATCTAGAGCTACACTCATTAATGCAAGGACATGATCATCAACATAAAGCCAATCTCTTATTTGCTTTCCATCTCCATAGATTGGAAGGCTTTTCCCATCAAGTGCGTTAAGAATTACATGTGGAATTAGCTTCTCTGGAAATTGGCATGGTCCATAATTATTGGAGCAATTTGTAATTAATACTGGTAATCCATATGTTCGGTGCCAAGCCCTTACCAAATGATCAGAGCTTGCTTTAGTAGCAGAGTATGGAGAGCTTGGATCATATGAGGTTTCTTCTGTAAAAAAATCAGATGTTCCTTCCAAATCACCATAAACCTCATCGGTTGAAACATGAAGAAATCGGAAGCCATCTTTTTTATGCCCTTCCAGTGATTGCCAGTAATTCTTTGATTGCTCTAGAAGAGTAAAAGTACCAACTATATTTGTTTTAATAAAATCGCTAGGTCCATCTATAGATCTATCAACATGTGACTCAGCTGCAAGATGCATTACAATATCTGGTTTATTTTTCTTGAAAATTTTATTTAAATCTTTTTCATCACAAATATCTACTTTCTCAAAAATATAGTCCTTATTTGACTCGATAGACTCTAGGGACTGTAAATTTCCAGAATAAGATAATTTATCAACATTCACCACGCTATGTTGGGTTTCTTTAATAATATGCCTGATTAGTGCTGAACCAATAAATCCCGCACCACCAGTTACAAGAATGGTTTTTTTATTTTTCATTATCTCTGTTTTAGCTTAATATAGTATTTGTAAAGTTTATATATTATTATAAAAGAATTATGATAATCTTTTATCTCGTAAAATCTTAAATTTTTATTGCTAATTGAAATTAACCTACCATCCAGATTTGATTACAGAGCATACCCTTTTTACATCTTCAACTGTCATCTTGGTGTGCAATGGAAGCACTAAATAATCATCTTCAATTTTATCCATATTTGGAAATAATTTTCCATCAGTAAATTCTTTAAAAATTGAATACCTATCATTACGAAAATGTACTTGATTGCTCTCAATATTGTTATCTCGTAATTTCTCTTGTAGTTTATATCGCTCTTCAACTATTACAGTAAAGAGCCATGCCGCATGCTCACGATCTTTATAACCACTTCCTATGATTCTTAATCTTGCGCAACCAGCTAATTCTTCTTCATAAACTTGAAATAATGATTTACGTATTTGGGACTGTTCATCAAATTCAGATAATGAAGCAATCCCCATAGCAGCAGCAATATCTGTCATTTGGTATTTATACCCAATTTCTGTAATATCATTTTCCCAAATACCAGCTTGTTTTGACTTTCTGTCAATTCCAAACCATCGAATTCGTTCTGCTTTATCAATCAAATCAATATTCTTGATAATTAGCATGCCACCATCACCTGTAGTAATATGTTTAATTGCTTGGAAAGAAAACATCGTAAAATCTGAAATACTGCCAATATCAATCCCTTTATATTTAGCACCAACTGCATGTGCAGCATCTTCTATAATCGGAATATTGTATTCATTAGCAATAGTTTGTAACTCATCCATATCACATGGTAAGCCACCATAATGCACACAAATAATGGCCTTTACTTTATCACTCATAAGCTGACGAACATGGTTAATATCCATATTCATAGTATTAATATCTACATCTGCAAAGTTAATTTTGACCCCCATATACAAAAAAGGAATATTAGTTGCAGTACAAGTGAACAGAGGAGCAATGACTTCATCACCAGGCTTTAATCCAGCCAAAATATAAGATAAATGAAGGGCATCAGTTCCTGAGCCTACAGCAATTGCAGGAAGATTAGATGCAAATTTTTTACTAAAATTTTCTTCAAATATTTTAACCTTTGGTCCCTGTCCAATCCAACGAGAATCAAGGGTTTCCATTACAGAACTTTTGGCCAGCTCGGATACGTGTGGATAAAACAATACTATGTTCTCAGAATTAGCTTTCATAATTGACATATCTTGGACTGGCTTGTTCATTTTTAAACTCTCTTATTTTTACTTTTAAAATATGGTTTTCAATTTAAATTTTTGTACGTTCAATGAGGACATTTTAATGCCCTATAGTCTTTAATGTTTAACATAAATATGTTCTGAACCCAATCCTTTCTGATATCTATCATACATCACACTATAAGCAGCCTCAAGACTCCTTGTAAAAAGCGGCGTATCATATAATGGCGCTTTAGATAAGTTACTTAATAACTTATCTTTAATGATTTTAAGTTTGTCTAGATCTGTTGCCAGTTCAATGGCTAGTGACTCGTACTCTTCATAAGAAGTAGTAATTAATTCTGGTAAATTAACCGCACTAATGATACTCGCTGCCATTCTGCTGGAATATGAATTTCCTTTTAGAGTTAAGACTGGCAAACCCATTCGCAGCGCATCACTGGCAGTAGTCCCTGCATTATAAGGGAGTGTATCTAAAAATAAATCAGCAACCCGGTACCTGGCTAGATACTCAGGCCTTTCTAGCCGCTCACCAAAAATAAGTCGCTCAGGATCAACGCCCCTAAGGATTATTTCTTTAGTTAAATTTTCTTTTGCAGATTTATTATCTACAAAAATTATTAATACACTTCCTTTAACATTCTTTAATATTCGAGCCCAACTATCAAAAGTAGGCGGGGTTATCTTATAAGTATTATTAAAACAACAAAACACAAATCCTTTCTCAGGAAGCCCAAGATCTTGACGAGTAAAAAATATCTCTGGAGGAGATTCTTTTGAGTCATTGACTTGATAACTAGGAAGGTAAACTATTTTTTCTGAATAATATTTTTGATTTTCCTCAGGAATCATTATCTGGTCAGCTACTAAATAATCGTAATAATTGGCACCCATTGTTCCAAGATAACCAATATAGCTAGCCTGAATTGGTGCTGCCGATCTGGCAAATATTCCAGTCCTCGAGTTTATAGTCAAGCCCACCAAATCAATCGCAATATCAATTTCAAAAGACCTTGCAAGCATTGCTATTTCTTTATGCGGCATCAATCGAACATCATGAAAATGATCAACTCCTGCTTTAATTCGAAGATTCATTTCATCTTTTGTATCTGGCCCAAAGGAAAATGCATGGATTTCAAATTGATCCCTATCATGCATTTCGTAAAGCTCAGCAGTTAAAGTTGCAACAGGATGTATTCTGAAATCTCTAGAAAAATAGCCTATCCGAATCTTTTTATGTTTTGGATAAAGCCCAATGTTCGGCAAACTATTATTCTTTGGAAATTCTTCATTAGCATAAATTTCTGTAGCTTTTTCCTGAAGTCTAGGATCGTCAATAAGACCCAATAAATTAAATGGCGCTATAACTTTTTCGTTATTATTAATTTTATTTTTTAATAATTTAAGTTGGTTTGGTAAATCACCCCATAAACAAAGATGCATTTTAGTATTCAATACATCTCCAAAGATAAAATCCATATCAGGCTTAATTTTATAAGCACGCATATAGCATATTAATGCTTTATCTCTCTGCTTGAGATTCCTAAGAATATTACCTAGATTACTATGTGCTTCTGCATAATCTGGATTAATAGCAATTGCATTTTCATAACATCTAACTGCAGCTTTACGTTTTCGAATCTCATTAAAAACATTACCAAGGTTATTATTTGCATAAGCATAGTCTGGTTTAATGGCTATTGCCTTCTCATAACAATCGATTGCAGGCAGTATTTTACCAAGCTCACTAAAAGTAATACCAAGATTATTAAGCGCCTCAGGATAATCTGGATTTATATCTATTGCATTCTCAAAGCTTATAACTGCTTCATCAAGTTTTCTAAGCTTCTTGAGAACAATGCCTTTATTATAATATGCTTCAGCAAAGTTAGCGTTTATAGTTATTGCCTTCTTGTAGCTTATAACTGCATCATCCAGAAGTTCAAGATCTTTTAGAGTATTACCAAGGTTATTGTGCGCTTCAGCAAAGTTAGGATTTATAGTTATTGCCTTCTTGTAGCTTATAACTGCATCATCCAGAAGTTCAAGATCTTTTAGAGCATTACCAAGGTTATTGTGCGCTTCAGCAAAGTTAGGATTTATAGTTAATAACTTTTCATAACTTTTAACCGCAGCATTTAGTTGGCCTAATTCTTTATGCGTAATTGCAAGATTGTAATACGCATCAACATAGCTTGGCTCAATCATTGTTGCCTGCTTAAAACTTTTAACGGCAGCATCGAGCTGTCCAAGATTTTTGTAAGAAATACCAAGGTTTTTATATGCCTCAGCATAATCTGGCTTAATAATTATTGCAGTCTCAAACATCCTGATAGACTCTTCTAATTCTCCTAATGCCTTATAACATGCACCTAAAATATTAAAAAATAAAGGAACATTAGGAAACTCATCATTTAATGCTTTAATTGCATCAATTGCTTCCTGAAACTGTCCACTAGAATATAATACAATGACAGAATCAATTTGCTGCTTAGAAAGAGCCCTCTGATCATTATCATTTATCACTTACTCTCCACATATATATGATCTGGCCCCAATCCTTTCTGATATCTTTCATACATTTCACTATAAGCAGACTCAAGATTTCTGGTAAATTTAGGAGTGTCATATAACGGAGCAGTAGATAAGTTACTTATTAACTTATCTTTAATGGTTTTAAGTTTTTTTGAGTCTGTTGCTAGTTTAATAGCAAGTGACTCATAATCTTCTTGCGAAGAAGTAATAAGCTCTGACATATTAACTGCATGAATAATACTTGATGCCATTCTACTAGGATATGAATTCCCTTTTAAGGTTAAGACTGGTAGCCCCATTCGCAGTGCATCACTGGCGGTAGTACCTGCATTATAAGGAAGAGTATCTAAAAATAAATCAGCAACTCTATATCTTGCAAGATACTCAGGCCTAGGCAAACTATTAGCAAAAATTAGTCTTTTTGAATCAACGCCTCTAAGGATAATTTCTTTTGTTAAATTTTCTTTTGTTGACTGACTATCTGCAAAAATTAGAAACACACTTCCTTTAACACTTTTAAGTATTCGAGCCCAACTATCAAAAGTAGTGGGAGTTATTTTATAAGTATTGTTAAAACAACAAAACACAAAACCCTCTTCAGGAAGCCCAACATCTTGACGAGTAAAAGTCATCTCTGGAAGGGATTCTTTTGAGTCATTGACTTGAAAATTTGGTAAATAAGCTATTTTTTCTGAGTAATGTTTTTGATTTTCTTTTGGAATCATTATCGGGTCAGCTACTAAATAATCATAATAATTAGCCCCCATTGTCCCTAGATAGCCAATATAACTGATTTGAATTGGAGCGGCAGACATGGCGAATATTCCAATTCTAGAGTCTGAGGTATAGCCTCCTAGATCAACAGCAATATCAATCTCAAAAGACCTTGAAAGTAAAACGATATCCTTATCAGACATTGTGCAAACATCATGAAAATGATCAACCCCAGCCTTAATTCGAAGATTCATTTCATCTTTGGTATTTGGCCCAAAAGAAAACGCATGGATTTCAAATTGATCCCTATTATGCGTTTCATAAAGCTCTGCAGTTAATGTTGCTACTGGGTGCAGCTTAAAGTCTGCAGAAAAATAGCCTATCCTAATCTTTTTATGTTTTTGGTAGTCTACTATTTGAGGCAAACTATCACTTTTTGGAAACTCCTCATTAACATATATTTCAGTATTCTTCTTACTCATCCAAGGGTCGTCAATAAGCCCTAATAAATCAAATGGTGTGGTGGCCTTTTCATTATTATTAATCTTAGTCTTTAACTCACTAAGGAGAGATGGTAAATCATCCCAATGACAAAGCATCATTTTAGTATTTAATAAAGTGCCAAAATTATAAGCCAAACTAGGATCAATAACCCTTGCTTTATCATAACTTTCAAGCGCCTTATCATGCTGCTCAAGTTCAGTTAATATACGTCCTTTGGCAGCAAACCCTTCAGCAAATTCAGGTTTTAAACTTAATGCTTTCTCATTAGATTTAAGCGCATCTTCAGCTCGCTCAAGTTTCAAGAATAAAAAACCAAGATTGTAATAAGTATCTGCATAATCAGGGTTAATAACCAGGGCTTTTTCATAAGAATTATTTGCATCATCTAATCGCTCAAGTTTTAAGAAGGCATTCCCAAGATTATTATGGGTATCAACATCATTAGGATTGATAGTAAGCGCCTTTTCATAAGAAAGAATCGCTTCATCTAATCGACCAAGCTTTTTAAGCATAT
>Ga0209816_1001850_pt1 | contig 15449 bp, 11 predicted proteins | sample CoawatmetaG01DNA_FD_187509 | JGI IMG/M metagenome (GOLD analysis project Ga0209816, IMG submission 187509) | Marine microbial communities from the West Antarctic Peninsula - Coastal water metaG017-DNA (SPAdes) (version 2) | ecosystem: Environmental > Aquatic > Marine > Coastal ... | reverse complement strand
GGAATAGAATTTCGAAAAGGGGTAGTTAAATTGTAATTGGGTATAGTTCCAAGCTCAGTAAGTTTTGATGCTAGCTTGCCTAAAATAAAGGAAGCTCGATCATTGCCATCCTCAGAAATAATATTTTTTAAAGCGTCAAGCCACTCTTGAAGCTCTGGGTCATTGCTTGATTTCTGCATAATTTAATAGTTTTATATTTAAAAAGTGCTTTGATTCTAGAAATTATATTGAATGTCGCTTTCTATCAATTCTTGTTATTATAAGTGTTCTTTTATATTTAACCTAAAGGTAAAACCATGCGTTTTTCATACCATCCTTCAATGTGTAATCCATCTTTCTATCTAGAGCTAGGCAAAGCAGCAGAAGCAGCTGGCTTCGATGCCATAACATTTCCAGATAGCATTTGCTATCCAAAGGAATGTGATTCTACTTACCCCTATAACGATGACGGGAGCAGAGACTTTTTAGATGGCGTTCCCTTTTTAGAGCCTTTCTCAATCATTCCAGCCATTGCAGCTGTTACTGAAAAGCTAGAGTTCTCCACCTCTGTTTATAAGTTAGCGCCTAGGCAAGCAGTAACAACTGCTAAATTTGTTACTACATTGGGCGTAATGACCAATAACAGATTTCATTTTGGAGTTGGGGTTAGTCCTTGGTATGAAGACTTCTTGGCCACAGGCGAGCGTTGGGAAAAACGTGGTAAAAGAATGGATGAACAAATAGAAATACTAAGAGGTCTCATGAATGGAGAATATTTCTCTTATAAGGGAGAATTCTATGATATTCCGGAGCTAAAACTCTGCCCTGTTCCAACCAAACCAGTTCCAATTCTAATAGGAGGTCATTCAAAGCCTGCGTTAAGAAGAGCTGCACGATGTGATGGCTGGATCAGTGCAGGACTAAACCTAGATGAAACAAAAAACTTAATAGATCAAATTAATGTTTTTAGAGCTGAATATGGAACCTTGGATCATCCTCAATATCAATTTCAAGTCATGGGAGAGGCAGCCTACTCTCCAGATGGGGTAAGGCAATTAGAAGATTTAGGCGCTACAGAAGTGATCGTTGCATTTAGAAATACTTATGAAGGCGGAGCTGACGAGAGAACTTTGGAAGGAATGATCGCTGAAATAAACTGGTATGCCGAAGAAGTTATTAATAAATCAAAGTAGCATTAATAAAATTTATAAATAATTGAAACGACCGAATTGGAACCGACGACCGACTCATCTCCAGTTAGGTGTGCCATCGGACTGTCGGGCATCCAACCCGAAAATAGATGCATGCAACAATAGTTATTTACCTTTAGAAATATAAGAATTCAATCTGTAGGAAATATTTTGAAAGTAAATATAAAGCTCATATTACTAGACATGTGATTATTTTTAGGTAAAAATGGCGAATTAGGAGTTAATCAATAACCCAACCAACTGATTGGCAGGGTATTAATTAACATTATATATTACGCATATATCTAAAAAAACTGTATATAATGAGCGATAACGATTTAAATAATAAAAAATAGGGACAAGTGAAATGGCAAAACTAAAATTAACATTCAATAACTTTCTTGTGTTTGCTTTAGCATTCTTTGGTAATACCATTTCTGCTCAAGAAGCTGATAGCGAAGAGACTCCTAAAGCTGGTGGCGAAGAAGCTGCTAAAAAAGCTACAGGCTCATTAAGTGCTGGAGCTATTGCGGCTGCTGTTGCTGCTGCTGCTGCTATTGCGGCTGCCATTGATTCAGGAGACGGAGGCGGTGCTGCACCAGTTCCAACACCTGCACCAACACCTGCACCAACACCTGCACCAACACCTGCACCAACACCTGCACCTGCACCAACGCCTGCACCGACTGAAACATACACATACTACATTCCAAACCAGGTGAATGTGAATACGACTACATCAACTGAAACAACAACTGCCACATTAACAAATGAATTCAGACCTGGCGTAAACACGAGTACTAACACTAATACTACAACTAATACCTTGACAGCATACAATGAAGTCGTAAGTACAAATACTTCAACATCGACTAGCACTAATACAAATACTAGTACTAGTACCAATACGAGTACAACTACGCAAACGTATGTTGATTCTGACGGAGAGTACGAGTACGACATAACAAATGATCTTGGTGACTACGTTCAAACTATTACTTTGGGTGGTGGAATATACTCTGATCAAGCTGATGGTACCGTTGATGGTCTTAACTTCAACGTAGGGCAAGATATGCCACAGGTAGCATTGGAATATAATGTTATTTATGACGGAGGGACGTATCTTGGAAATCCAAACATCCCTGTGCGTAATGCTGGTGGACTTGTGATAGAGATTGATCAAACATGGGATCTAGACCTAGATCAATTGTATAACCCATCTGTATACGATCCGAATATTGCAGGTGGAAATAAATCAATAGTCCAAACATATGTTCAGCCAGACGTTGCAATTGTTCAGGACATCATTGTTGAGGTAGAATTAATTCAAGACTTCACTCAAGTCCAAGAAATTGTGCAGTCAGTCAGTCAACCGATTGCTGCAACAGGTACAAGGCTAGTAAGTGAATAAGTAGTCCAGATATATAAAAACCACACCCGACGGTGTGGTTTTTTTTGTCCAAAAGAAATGCATGAATAAGCATGCAAAGAGAAAAAGTAATACTGTAATTACTAAGAATTACTATCCATTAAAAGATGGTCAGTTAAAACTTGTAAAAGAATTCCATGGATACCCTGGTTAAACGTGGGTGAAGTTTTTGAGATGATTTGAGAACTCTTCCTGATGAACTGTCTACATAAAAGTAATTCTTTTCATGCCAGGCAATGGAATCAATGCTGGCTATTTGCTCTATCGCTGTGACATTCACGGCCTCACCGAATCTTTCTAGCTCATCTACGTAACTTGTGTAGCTGGTTCTAAGAGTAGCGTTAAATAGATCAGGCTTGTATAGATCAATGGCTTCAAAGTGCTCCTGCACTTCAGTTTGTTTGGTTGACAAAAGTGATGGAATAAAGGAAGTAATCAATGAAAATCTTGACTTTTTGTTAACAGAATCGTCTCTCATAGATGCTAACAAAACATGATCACCGGGTGATCGAATCTGAAAATCTGTATTTAAACCAGAAGTTTTTATAATTCTGCCGTTTTTAGTAAAGATCCTTACGTTATCCCTACCTGCCCATTCATAAATGCCTTCATCAATGTAAGCTAAGATAACTATTGAATGAGGGCCTCTGTTAAATTTAACTTTAGCAAAGCTATATTCATATTCTTCAAACCTCTCTTGAGTGATATCGTATTCAGGAAATCCAAAAATTACTTTATTGACCTCAGAAAAATTTTGAGCATATGCCAAAGGTAATTGAGAGCAGGATGAGAGTATCGAAACTATTAAGAATACATATCTAGTCATAAACGTCATCCCAATCTTTCATTATGTTATTAATACTTGCTCCGTAAGTGGTACTCCAGAGATCCTGAGCATGAATTAGAGGTTGCGCCCCATCTCTTGTCAGGGGTCTCAAACCAAAGCCTGTCATGCCTCTTGAGTAGTCCTCAAAAAACATTTGTATTGGTAAGTTAAAAAAGAATCCTTTGTCAAAACTTCCTTCTCCAAACTCCTCTTTGCTAATATCAGTGAATGAGAAAAATATTCCCATATTAGCACCACTTTTAAATTCACGAGAGAAATTAAAAGAAAGACCAGAATCTTCTGCAAGGAATCTGCCAGCTTTAATATGTGCTAAGACCCTTGTATTTGGCTCTCTGTAGTAAAAATTAAAATGTCCGGTAGTTGTTTGGTATTTCCTGGTACTAAAGAGCTGTCTAAAAGCTCTTTGCTTGACGCGCCAGACCTCTGCACCAATGGCATAAGGAGCTCCAAATGGACGCCACATGGCCTCACCACCAACTCCCATGAACATTGGTTCTAAAATTCCACCCGATATTTTTGTATATATGTCTTTAGTAGGATTCTGAAAATAATTTGCTTGCAGTCGAGTGATGTTAAATTTATTGCTTTGTTGTAGATATTTCACAATATCAGTTCGAACGTGAGGCAGAATACTATCTGAAGCTAGCTTGATTTCTTGGAAGGTGTCATAAATGCCTATGCCTGATGTGGCTAAAATATTAATATTTCTTCGCACAATGATTTCTGTATGAGCAGCAATAGAAATCTCACCAAAATAAAATCCATCAGGACCACCAATTTGACTTCTAATTGCAGGGGAGAATTTATTCATAATGACAGGAAAGTTAATGTCAGGCTGATACTCATGATCACGAAAGGCTTTGGGATCTGTCTTATAGATAGCTATAGATTCTCTTAGTGCATTTGTCTGCTTATAAGCATCAAATTTTTTAAAATCTGTTCGGGGTATATTAACTGTATACATTTGCTGATCAGCATTTAAATTAGTTAGCGTAAATGATTGGATATTGTTCGGGGAAATATCATCCAGAATTCGTGATATTCGACCTATAGATAGAGGCACACTCATGTATCTATTTTGAGCATAGGCAATATGAAACTCATTAGAATTATCATCTATATTTGCATACTGCAAATAAAAGCCTTCTTCTCCAAGAAATCTTAGAGAGGTCTTATATAAATTAGAATTCTTTTGAGAGTTAACATACTTATAAGCATCTTTATTTTCAATTTCTTTAATGGGATCTCTTTTCTTCACGTAAGGGTCCTTGCCTCCATAAAGCCCTGCTATTGAGAAACCAAAGTTAAGTTCATTTCCTCTAATAAAGCCAAATTTGACGTGGAAATTTTTAGTCACCGGAAAAAGAAGATTAAAATTTACCCTTGAATCCTGCTCTACTGGAAGATAGCCTTCAAATTTATCAAGAACATATTGGCCACGCACTACCTTATCGCTATATTTGCCATAGTAATTGCCATCATATTCAATTTTAAGCCTGGTTCCCTTCATTCTTGGAAGATAGACTTCAACACCACCAAATAAACTAGCAGTCTCTCCAGAAAAGAAAGTTTCATAATTGACCTCCCCTCCCTGTGTGTCGCCACTAGTATTTCTGCTTCTAGTTCTGAATCTATCTCCAATATAAGTGAGTGGATTTTTAACTTTGTTATTTCCAATAACCCCCCAGCCCATGCCTAAAGTTAAATCTATATTTCCTATCATCTTAGATGCAACTACGTATTCAGATGCAAAAAGAGAAGAGCCACCTAAATCTCTAAAACCTACAGCTACTGCAGGCCAGAATTCTCTTTCTTTAAAAATTCTAATCTTGGCATCAAAACTCTTATCTTTATAAGATTGCGATCCACTAAACGAAGGAACATCACTATAAAGCTTATTATTCACGTCTGTGTATTGATAAGAGGCTTCAAGCCAATCAAAAGGATAACCAACAAATGAGCCTCTTAAATAAGGCTCAAGATGTGACCAAGTAAATACTAGCGAGCCCTCAGGATACAATCTCGCAGAAGGCATCATGATGAGGCCTGTTGTTCCATAGTTTGACATACTAGGATTTGAGTAATGAGGGTATATATACTCTTTAACTTGAGAGAGTAATGGCGAAGACATGCTTACACATATCATGAGGAGAAAGAAGGCCCTCATTGTCTTTATAGCTTGTTAATCTGATATTGCCGCAATTGATGCGGCAGTTACGCTCAAGTTCGCCAGAATAGGTGAGACTGTTTGTACCAATGATAACGCATCCATCGGACGTGCTTTTCTAGGAATAATAATCGTAGAGCCGGGTAAAATATCATTTTTAGAAAAAGGGCCTCTTTGGAGAATACTCATACTCACTGGCGCAGACTTTCCATTTGGAAGCAAAATATACATTCTTTTTGAATCTGCATTTCTTTGAAAGCCACCAGCAAAATCTACATAATCATAAGCTCTTAGGGACTCAGAATATGGGACTGTTACAGGGTTTAAAACTTGACCGACTATGGTGACTGTATTTTGCATCTGCGGCATGTATATTGTGTCGCCGCCCTCCAATAACAGATCTTGTACAGGAGTACGAGCAATCAGACTTGGGTTAAGTTCTGCAACTAATCTCCCAGCAGGCATAGCCTCACTAACATCTGACATCAGGGCAACTAAACCTATTAAATCTGTTGAATTTTGCTTTAAATAACCACTTGCAACTGCAGATGCTAAGATCTGTGATAATTCAGATTTTGCTCTAGCTAATGCTTTAATTTCAGATGTCTTAATTGAATTTCTACTCAAAATTCCCCCTAATGGAAAAGCTGATTCTGTTAAACCTCCAGCCCTTTTATATATCTCAGAAAGTTTGGTTCCTTTGGAAATCTGATACGTGCCTGGATTTTCAAACTCACCAATTAAATTTACATATCCTTCACTGGTTGCAGTATTATTCAGCTGAGGTTTAAAATAAGTTAAATTTATTGCATTTGCTAGGTCTCCACTAGCTATCGTTTTAAAAATATTAGGTCTTTGGCCAACTTCAAACAAAGGAATTTCATCATAATTAGGCAATAAGAATCCTCCAGCAATATAAAATAAATCTAATGCATTGAGATCCTTGCCAACTGGATATATACCAGGAAATCTTACATTTCCTGTAACAGGGATAGCAGTTACTATTACCATGGGTAATAAATCTGGATGTTCTTTGAAAATTGTAGGGCATTTAATACTTTCCTGTGAAGAAAAAAGTCGAGCTTTTTCATAGATCGACTTCACAAGATTATCTTCAATTAGCGCATCTAAGCCATAAAGGCATTCAGTGGCTTGGGGATCACTTATACTTGCAGAGCTTTGCAGGGACCCAACGTTAATACTATTTAAGTCTGTAATAGCACGTAAATTAGAGCTAATCTTAATGCCGTCAGAGGCGCCGGCTAGTCTGGATTTGAAGTAAGAAAGTATTGATTTAGATTGGAGAAACTTAATGTCGTTCTGAGAAAAAAAATAAACTTCATCGCCCGAATTCAAATCAATACCATTAATTAAGTCTTGATTTGTAAGGCTAAATCCAACAAAACTGAAGGATCTGGAGGCAAAATTTAATCTTTTAATTACTGCAAATCCTGTATAGGTGGAAGCTAATAAATCAGATTCTAATCGCACTAAATTACCTAATTTAAGGCCGTTTCTATGAGAAAATTCTCTAGGATTTCGAATGGAGCCCTTTAAAGACACGAAATCTACTACCTGACCATAAGAAGGGTTAACAGTTATGACATCTCCGTTTTCAACCTGGAAATCTTTTCTATTTACTGGGTTCAAAATTGTTTTTTGGCCCGACGGAAGAATACGCTTGACCGATACGCTTCGTAAATCTGCAAATGGAGTAACTCCTAATGCAAAATCAATAATATTTGATACAGATTCACCTTCTTTAAATTCATACACCGCAGGTCTAAGAACTTCACCAAGGATAGATACTCTGTTTTTAATGCCTTCAATAAGAACTGTATCGCCGTCCTGAAGAGCCATATTCAACTCAGAAGAATCACCATTTATAAGCAAATTATAAAAGTCGATACTTGAGTATTCGCTACCATTACGAAGTAACTTAACACTTCGCAAAGAAGAATTTTCTTTAATTCCACCAGCTGAAATGAGTGCATTTAAGGGGCTGCTAAAGGCATTTAAAACATAGCTGCCAGGAGTTCTGATATTACCTAATATAAAAATCTCTTTAGATTTGATCTTATCAAGCGAGACTATAGATTTCGTTCCAAAATATCTTAAATTTAATTCAGTGTCTATTTTTTCACGAGCGCTGCTAATGGATATCCCTGCAACAGTAATTGTTCCTATATCTTCAATTAATATTGCGCCTTGATTATCAATTGTAAATGTCTCATTGATCGATAGACCCCCGTATAGGTATACATTCAAGATATCGCCCATCTTAAGGATATACTCATCAGACAAAGGCAGGCTGTCATAAAAGTTAAATTCATTTGCATATCCAGAAAAAATATCTTCTCCAAAAAGCTTTAAATCTAGCTCATTGTCTGGCTTGGGCAAAGTATCTTTATAGTCCCGATAAGCTGATATTAAAAAACAAGCTCGTTCATCTTTTGCACATAAATCAACCGCAAGTTTAACTCTTTCTTTAGTGAGTTGAGCTAAAGAAATTTTGGACATTTCCTCCTCGGAAAGGTCCGTCTGTTGTTTCTTAATATTACTAAATTCATTTTGGACAAATGATTTATAAGCGGTATCGCTCGAACCTGAAGTACCACCTGATTTACCATTGCCTTCTTCCGAAAGTCTTTCTAGCAAATCATTATTTCCAATGTCTTGCGCATACACAAGAGGCATAAAAAGTACTGAAATGAGTGAGATATAGAGAAGTTTTTTCATAAATCTTTAGTCGTTAATTAAAGTGGGTATTATACACTTAATCAAAAAATTTATTACTTCCTTGATGAGCCCATATGAAGGCAGATATAAAGATTAAATCTACCCGAAACAAGTCTCCGAATAAGTATATTTATTATGACAATACTTGGTAACAATAGTTCATATAGTATTAAATTAATTATCAGGTAAATAAAATATTAACTCCTTGATAGTAAAACTTGATAAAATATCGGTTAGTTAATGCTTAATAATAAAAACATGTCCTTCATCTCATGAAATTTTCCACCGAATGGTTCCTTAATGATTCAATTTGCGAGATGACTCCTATTAAACATGGTGATGATCGCGGCTTCCTCTCTGAGACATTTAGAATTAAGTCTTTAGAGGAGCTGGGTATTTATGATGTTTTTGTTCAAGATAACCATTCATTCTCAAGGGATAAGTTTACCTTTAGAGGTCTGCATTTTCAAAAGCCCCCTTATAATCAGGCTAAACTAGTAAGGGTTTTAAAGGGAAAGATTTTAGATATCTTTTTAGATTTAAGGTCAAATTCACCTACATATCTTCAACATCATATGTTGGAAATATCTGAGAAAAAGTTTAACCAAGTATACATACCATCTGGTTTTGCTCATGGGTTCCTAACGCTAGAAGAAAATTGCGAGATATTTTATAAAACTTCAAACTATTATAGCCTCGAGCATGATGTCTCTTTAGCATATTTTGATAAATCTCTTAATATTGAACTTCCATGCTCTGCTAATCAAATGACTTTATCTAAAAAGGATGAAAATGGAATGTACTTTAATGAAATTGGAGAAATATTCTGATGCGGATTTTAATTACTGGCGGCTTAGGGTTCATTGGTTCGGCTCTGATAAGGGAACTTCTGAATCATGCAAACTTAGAAATTATGAATATTGATAAATGTTCTTATGCGTCAATGCCAGAAGCTCTTGAGGGAAAAGAGAATCAAGAAAATTATAAGTTTGAAAAAATTGATATCACTAATTCGCATGATGTAAATAAGATAATTTCTACATTTAAGCCAAACAAGATCTTTCACTTGGCAGCAGAAAGCCATGTTGATAGATCTATAGATGGTCCAGAAGATTTTTTACAAACAAATATTATGGGGACGTTCAATATTCTTGAAGCGGTTAGAAACAATCTGTCCAACCTTCCAGCAGATTTTATATTTATTCATGTTTCTACGGATGAGGTATATGGAAGTTTGCAAATGGATGAGCCTTTATTTGTTGAGTCATCTGAATATAAGCCAAATTCGCCCTATTCTGCATCAAAGGCAAGCTCAGATCTGCTTGTCAGGGCATGGAATAAAACTTATGGCATTAGATCTGTAATAACAAATTGTTCAAATAATTATGGGCCATGGCAGAATCCAGAAAAGCTTATCCCCAAAACTATAATGAATGCATTGACAGAAAATCATATACCCATCTATGGCAAAGGTATCAATATAAGAGATTGGCTGCATGTAACAGACCACGCAAATGCTCTAATAGAGGTCTCTAAGACGACACAAAATTTCATCAAATATAACATTGGTGCTAACCAAGAAATGACAAACATTGATTTAGTAAAACTAATTTGCAATTATCTTGATGAAAAAATGCCTGGCTCCTCATCATACTTAGATCTTATTACTTATGTAGAGGATAGATTGGGTCATGATTTGAGATATGCTGTCAATGCTTCAAAATTAGCATTTGATTTTAATTATCAACCTAACTTCCTCCTAACTGAGGGAATAATCAATACAATAGATTGGTATATAGATAATTTAGAATGGGTAAAATCTAAAGCTACAAATTAATCATTCATGGATATCCTTATTATCGGCGGATCAGGGCAATTAGGAAAAACTCTTTATAATTCTCTAAAAAAAAATTATGAAACTATTGCTTTTTCAAAATTGCATCCTATTTCTTCAGCTGAATATGATGGCAAAGTAGATAGACCTAAATTTTCTGTTTTATGTAATGACAAACTTGAGAAAGAATTTATAATTCCAACTGATAGTTATGCTGACTACTTAAAATTGGAATTAAAAGAGATTTATAAACATTTATGAAAGGAATTATTTTAGCCGGTGGGCTCGGAACAAGGCTGCATCCCTCAACAATCAGTACCTCTAAACAACTACTGCCGATTTATGATAAGCCACTGATATATTTTCCAGTTACAACGCTTATGTCTGCTGGAATTGAAGAGATTCTTATGATTTCAACCGAGGAATGTATTCCACTTTATAAAAAGCTTTTTGGGAATGGTGGGAAATTTGGAATAGAGATAAGTTATGCGGTTCAGGACGATCCAAAAGGCATTGCAGAAGCATTTATTATTGGTGAAGAATTCTTAGAAAAGTCACATTCAACATTAATTCTTGGTGATAATATTTTTTATGGAGGGACTCTGTCTGAGCAACTGACAGAAATTAGAAAGAGTCCGAGTGATGGTGCCAAAATATTTGCCTACAAAGTATCTGATCCAGAGCGATATGGGGTAGTAGAATTTAGCGACGGGTTAAAAGTACTATCTATTGAAGAGAAGCCTGTTATTCCAAAATCTAAATTTGCTGTTACTGGATTATATGCCTATGATCCTGAGGTCGCGCAGCTTGCAAAATCTTTAAAGCCCTCTCATAGAGGAGAGCTTGAAATAACGGATCTAAATAATTTGTATTTAAAAAATGGTAATCTAGATGTAACACTAATGAGCCCTGGAGATGCTTGGCTCGATGCTGGTACTCCTGATTCATTGCTAGAAGCCGCCCATTTCGTTCAAACGATTCAGAATAGCCAGTCTATACAAATTGGCTGCCCAGAAGAAATAGCCTTAAAACAAAATTTTATTTCGAAAGAAGGCTTTGCCAATCTAATTAAAACAGCTCCAAAAAATAAATATGGTGACCACTTGCGATCCCTATTACTCGAGCTTTAAATTACTCTGTCTGTCTCGCCTTGCAACATAATATATGCAGAGTAAGTAAGGAAGAAATAATGTAAATCTATACCTTGTAAAAGTACTAACGTTAGACACTAGAAAGGAATAAGCCAATAGTCCTATCCCAAGGCATCCTATCAAAAGTAGTATCTCTTGATTTTTGGAAGCTTGATACTTTGTAACTATATAATAGATAGCATAGAGACATAAAGTGGCGTCAAGAAAGGTTGCAATATGAAAAGGGTTTGACCACTCCCATGGAAGGGGCATCAATAAAAAGTATGGTAACCCTACTATAGCTGTTAGCATGACTCCTAACAAAGATGACTCCTCGTAGTCTGAAGCGTCACCAGCTCCAGCAAAACCTATGTAACCGCCAGCAAAATTTTCAGCAACAAATCCAACGCGAAAATAATTAAGGTACTCTAGAAGCCAATCATGGTTTACCAAAATAATTGCTGCAACTGAGATGAATAGTACTATCATTCCATTAAAGCTTTTATGTGCTCTAAAAACTAACTTCCCGAAAAGATAAATACCAATAAATAGAAACATTTGCATTTTTAGTAGCAGCAATGGTGCTAAAAAAAGGATTCCTAAAAGATATCTTGAATTGGCGAGATGAATCATTGTAATCATTGAGGTTAGAATAACTAGGTTATCTCTTAAACCCAAAGAAGAGTAAATAATGAAACCTGGAAGAAGGAAAAAAAATAGTAACCTGTGCTGTTCTACGTAGCGTGACAACCAAAGAAACGTAATCAAGGCAAAGAATTTATTAGCAAATGCAGTGGAGGTAATGGTCATAAAGTTAGGTATTGGGGCAAGTCCAAGAATCGTAGAACCAAATGTTACCCCGGAAAGCTTTCCATCTGCTAGAAATTTTTGTCTAGCTATATACTCTACCGATTCGCCAGTTGTTTTTAGAGATGTAATTTCATGAAAGTAGACAAATTGATCTCCAAAAGCATGTGGGTCTATTAACAAATAATTAATTCCCAAAGGTACAAGGCATAACCCAAACCATACCCACATTGAAACTGGGCTCAACATTTTTAGTCGATATGCAATCATGACAAAAAATGCAAGTACAGCAAAGTTGGCTAATTCAAAAATATAAAATATGATTGGATTGCCTGTTAAATTATGAAAAGGAGACCCTTCTCCTACGCAATAAGTAGGGCAATAGTCTACAAGTGTAGCAAACTCATTTACCATATATCATCTTTATTCTTCTTCCAGAAGTTCATAGCCACGCCTATAAAAATAAATAAAATTAAGTTTGAAAATATGATGGCTAAAACATTTGGGCTTATCGGATATGGGCTTGATCGAGGCCTATCTATGTAGGTAATGTAATAAGGCAGGTCATTATCAAGGGTTGCAATCTTATAGTATTCATTATTAATTTTTTCAGAAAAGATGCTGATAATTGAAGAGTTCTTAGCGTTTGTGAGATCTCTTTTTAAAGTTTTTATAAGTACATCTGATTTAATAATTTGCTGTTTTTTAGCTACGCTATCCGCGACCATGATAACGTCATCAAGAAATTCTATAGTTAAATCTACATTACTAGAATACATCCTTACATTTATCTCGAAAGCTTGAAAATCAATCGTAAAACGTATCGCACTTCGGATATAGCTCTGTAAATCTAAATATGTAAGGTATTCCGGAAGATCATATCCCACCAGCCATGCTGTGGTTCTTTGAACAATAGAATGTCTTTGTGGTATTTTATCAACATCCTTGTTTTTAGGATCGGCATTAAACAGTCTTAAAGCCCATTTATCCCATAAGGCTTTTGCTGTGTCTGAGCTTTTTGCAGAAGAAATAAATTTTGCATTTTTTTGACCGCCTTCCTTTGCACCAGAGGTAAATACAGAGGCCAATGTTTCCATTTTAGAGGCTGTTTGCGGTTCCGTATCAATTGGAAGTATGACAGCTGAGACATAAAAATTTGGTACGGCTGTAGAAATAAAATAAAGGCTAAAAGGCAAAGAAGCCAATGCAAGCCACAATACTTTTTTTGTAAGAATGTACTCGAGCAGAATAATCTTAAATTCTTGTAATATTCTTATAATTATTGTCTTTGCCTGCTTAATATCCATACTAATTAATTTTTTATATAATGATAGTATCTATTATAGTGTTTGTTGGTAAAAAAAAGGTAGTGAAGATGTTTTTATTTAGATGATTGATCTAGCCAGCTTTGAAACATGAGTATACTCCAAAGTCTATTAGTCCAATTCTTTTTGCCTTCAAGATGTTCATGCCAGATTACCTGAATATAGCTAGAGTTTAAGTATCCTTCATTATCTATTCTAGAGGGATCAAGCAATGCTTCGGCCCACTCTCTTAGAGGATCTCGTAACCATTGAGCAAGTGGGATGCTGAAACCAGCTTTAGGTCTCTCAATTAATGATTTTGGAACATTTTTATAAAGTATTTTTCTAAGAATACTCTTGCCTTCGCTGCCCTTAATTTTCATACTCAACGGAATACGCCATGCTAGTTCAACTATCTTGTGATCTAAGAATGGAACTCTTGTTTCCAGGCTAACGCTCATCGCAGCCCTGTCCACCTTGCATAGAATATCATCTGTAAGATATGACTGAATATCTCGAAACATCATTCTGGAAGATGGATCATCCATCTTTATCAGCGGCAATGGATCATCGAGAAAAATAGGATAGCTTTCAGTTGAATCTAAGATTAATGAATCTATATCAGGTTCTTCAAGCAGACTACGATATAAATCATCTATTGATCTTACGTTGCTGAGTCGAGAGGCGGTTTTGTGAACTTTATCCCCAAAATGCACAAAAGATTGCTTACTTTTGCCTAGCAAAGAATTAATAATTCCATCCCACTTTGATATTGGAACACTCATAAGGATTTTTCCTAGAATCTTTCTCGCAGGAAAAGGAAGCCAATTAATCTTATTCCAAAGGATGGGAGCACTAATATGGCGATTATACCCTCCAAATAACTCGTCCCCGCCATCCCCAGATAAAGCAACTGTCACTTCTTGTTTTGCAGACTTACATACAAAATAAGTAGGTATTTGTGAAGAATCTGCAAAAGGCTCATCATAAATCCTTGGTAAATCCGGAATAATTGATAAGGCATCTTCTGAAGTAACTATTAGCTCTGAATGATCTGTACCAAGATGACTTGCTACTTTTAAGGCATGTTTGGACTCATCATATTCTGGATCTTCAAAGCCAATAGTGAATGTTTTAACAGGCTGAGTAGACTCTTGCTGCATAAGGGAAACAATTGCAGAAGAGTCCACTCCACCAGATAGAAATGCTCCTAAGGGAACATCTGAAATACTCTGCAAAGAAATTACATTTTTTAATTCAGCCTCCAAGGCATCCGAAGCTTCAACTTCATCGCTAAATGTAATGCTATCTTGGTCAATAATATTTTTTAAATCATACCAACGGTCAATAGATAGATTCTCATATGTGATAGTTAAATTAGATGATGAGTGTAAAGGAATATCTGAGGGTTTTGATGTTGCTTTTTGATCGATTGTCAGCAAGCACCCAGGCTCTAACTTAAAAATATTTTCATAAATACTGTAAGGACATGGAACATACATATACTTAAAATATTCCTTTAAAGCCGGTTTTGAAATTTTATTACTAAAACCTTCAAAGGACGATAAAGATTTTAACTCAGAACCAAATGCAAAAATATTCTTCGTGCCAGATTTAATCCATCCATAATATAGGGGTTTTTCTCCAAATCGATCCCTGATTAATGAAAGTTGATTATTTTTTTTATCCCACAGAGCAATGGCAAACATTCCTCTAAGTTTCATTAAAGTAAGCTCAATGCCCCAGGTAGTAAAAGCAACCAATAGGGTTTCTGTGTCAGAATTACCTAGCCAAGACTTGGGACTTACCTCTTTATCAAGCAGTGCTCTTAGCTCCATATGGTTATAAATTTCTCCATTATAAGCAATAGCATAATTATCATTGATGCTCATTGGTTGATGCCCAGCAGAAGAGAGATCAAGGATTGATAACCTGCGATGCCCTAGCGCAATGACTTTATTGTCATCAATCCAGCTACCAGAATCATCTGGACCCCTGTGAGATAAAGCGGAGGTCATAGAAT
>Ga0209816_1001834_pt1 | contig 15538 bp, 8 predicted proteins | sample CoawatmetaG01DNA_FD_187509 | JGI IMG/M metagenome (GOLD analysis project Ga0209816, IMG submission 187509) | Marine microbial communities from the West Antarctic Peninsula - Coastal water metaG017-DNA (SPAdes) (version 2) | ecosystem: Environmental > Aquatic > Marine > Coastal ... | reverse complement strand
ATACTTAACAGAATTGAAGAAGAAGAAAACTTGCTTGAGGGTAAAACACCTGAAGAGGCAAAGGAAAAAACTTTTAAAGGATTCGCAGAAGGTAGATCTAAGTAATGTACGAGCAAAGTTTAGTTAAAACGGTTGAACCGATAAAACGTACTACTATAAGCCGAATGAACAAGGGTAAGAAGTGGTTATACGGATATAACAAAGAACACGATTTAATAGTGCTTTCTCACGACGGTGTTATAGGAGAAATCATAGAGATACAAAACTTAGTTGTTGCTCTACCTAAGGTGCCTAAGGAAGTGTATAAGGACGTTAAAAACAAATGGGTTAAGTTTGAGCAGCCAAAGGAATTAGAGCGCTTAAAAAATATATTTGACTGGAGAAGTTACCCGGAAAGCAGTAAAGAAAAATGGCACGATTATATAGATGAAGAATTTAGAAGAAGGGAAGATGGATTCTGGTTCACAAATAATGGTAAACCAACCTGGATAACTGGTACGCACTACATGTACTTACAATGGAGTAAGATAGATGTAGGCGCTCCAGACTTTAGAGAAGCAAACAGATTATTTTATATATTTTGGGAAGCTTGTAAAGCAGACAAAAGATGCTACGGTATGTGCTATCTTAAAAATAGAAGATCTGGATTTTCTTTTATGTCAAGTGCAGAAACAGTTAATTTAGCAACTCTTGCAAGTGATAGTAGATATGGAATATTATCTAAATCAGGCGCTGATGCTAAAAAAATGTTTACCGACAAAGTTGTCCCTATATCGATTAACTACCCATTCTTTTTTAAACCTATACAAGATGGTATGGATCGCCCAAAATCCGAGCTTGCTTATCGCGTACCCGCTAGTAAGTTTACTCGAAAGAAAATCACGGCTAATGAAAAGCTGGAGGACATACAAGGGTTAGATACAACGATTGACTGGAAGAATACTGGTGATAACAGTTATGATGGTGAAAAACTAGCTTTACTAGTACACGATGAAAGTGGTAAATGGGAAAGACCTGATAATATTTTAAATAACTGGAGGGTTACAAAAACATGTTTACGATTAGGTTCTAGAATAATCGGTAAATGTATGATGGGATCAACCTCAAACGCATTAGACAAAGGTGGAGAAAACTTTAAAAAATTATATAACTCATCCGATGTCACAAAAAGAAATAGAAATGGTCAGACAAAATCTGGCTTATACTCTTTGTTTGTCCCAATGGAGTGGAACTACGAGGGATTTATTGATGAGTACGGAGTTCCAGTTTTTACTACTCCTGACGTCAACAGACTCGCACCAGACGGTGAACTAATAGATGTAGGTGTAATTGATAACTGGCAAAATGAAGTTGATGGTTTAAAAGATGATCAAGATGGATTAAATGAATTTTACCGTCAGTTTCCAAGAACTACAGAGCACGCGTTTAGAGATGAGACTAAGGGAAGTATATTTAATCTAGTAAAGTTATATGAGCAAATAGATTATAACGAAGAAATGTCTAGAACTTTAGGTGTTACTCAAGGTAATTTTCAGTGGGTTAATGGGATTAAGGATTCTCAAGTTATATTTTATCCAGATCCAAAAGGTAGGTTTAAAGTAAGTTGGGTTCCACCTCAACAATTGCAAAATAGAGTTATACTTAAAAACGGTGTCAAGCACCCGGGTAACGAACACATGGGGGCTTTTGGTTGTGACAGCTATGATATATCAGGAACAGTAGATGGAGTTGGATCTAAAGGAGCTTTACACGGTTTGACTAGATTCTCAATGGAAGATGCCCCGGCTAATAGTTTCTTTTTAGAATATTTATCAAGACCACCAACTGCTGAAATGTTTTTTGAAGATGTTCTAATGGCTTTGGTTTTTTACGGGATGCCGATATTAGCAGAGAACAACAAACCACGTCTTTTGTATTATTTAAGGCGAAGAGGATATAGAGGGTTTAGTATGAATAGACCTGATAAGATATGGAACAAATTATCTGTAGCAGAAAAAGAAGTTGGTGGAATACCCAATTCAAGTGAAGATATAAAGCAAGCGCATGCTGCTGCTATTGAGATGTACATTCAAGATCACGTAGGTATTAAACAAGATGGTTCTAACGGTGATTGTTACTTCAATGAGCTGCTAAATGATTGGACAAAGTTCGATATAAACAAAAGAACAAAACACGATGCGTCTATAAGTTCTGGGCTAGCTATCATGGCTAATAACAGACATTTATATGCGCCAAACGCAAAGGTTGAAAAACAAAAGTTAAACATAAACGTTTCCAGATATACGAACACTGGGAGTAATTCACAAATAATCAAGTAATAAATATGGCAGAGTCTGGCATTAAAAGTTATTTCCCAAGTCAAACCGTAAGTGACGCTGAAAAGATAAGTTACGAGTATGGTTTAAAAGTTGGTAAAGCTATAGAGCAAGAGTGGTTTAATAGTGATAGAAATTCTAGTAGATATAAATCTAACCAGAATGACTTTCACAGTTTAAGATTGTACGCTAGAGGCGAGCAGTCTATTCAAAAATATAAGGATGAGTTATCTATAAACGGTGATTTGTCCTATTTAAATTTAGATTGGACACCTGTGCCTATAATCTCAAAGTTTGTTGATATTGTAGTTAATGGTATGTCTGAAAGAATGTATGATATAAAAGCTTATTCTCAAGACCCATACGGCGTTAGCAAGAGAACAGCTTACATGGACTCTATCTTGGCTGACATGCGAACAAAGGAATTAAATGCTTTTACAGAAGATGCTTTTGGAATTCAAATATCAGAGCACGATGAAGAAACATTACCTGATTCTGAAGAAGAGTTAGCATTGCATATGCAGCTTTCTTATAAGCAAGCTGTGGAGATCGCTGAAGAACAAGCTATAAATACTTTGTTAGATGGTAATAAGTTTGAGTTAATAAAGAAAAGATTCTATTACGATCTAACGGTACTAGGCATAGGTTGTACTAAGACTGGATTTAATACTTCTGAAGGCGTTACCATAGACTATGTTGATCCAGCTAATTTAGTTTACTCTTACACTGATTCGCCTTATTTTGAAGATATATACTATGTCGGTGAAGTTAAGACTATTCCAGTGAATGAGTTGGCAAAACAATTTCCTCATTTATCGGGTGAAGATCTAGAAGACATAATGAAAAACAAGTCTAATAATAGATCTAATTATAACTCAACGCATACTTACAATAAAGAAGACAATAATACCATACAAGTTTTATATTTTAATTATAAAACCTATATGAATGAAGTTTATAAAGTAAAAGAAACTGGTACTGGTGCAGATAAAATTATACCTAAAGATGATTTGTTTAATCCACCGGAAGATATGGAAGGTGGTTTTAGTAGAATGTTAAGGTCTATAGAGTGTTTGTACGAGGGCGCTATAATTCTTGGTACAGATAAACTGCTTAAATGGGAGATGTCTAAAAACATGATGCGACCTAAAAGTGATTACACTAAAGTTAAGATGAATTATTCTATCGTAGCTCCTAGAATGTACAACGGTAAAATAGATTCATTGGTTAAAAAAATAACTGGCTTTGCCGACATGATTCAGTTAACACATCTAAAACTACAACAAGTGATGTCACGCATGGTTCCTGATGGAGTTTATCTTGATGCAGACGGATTAGCTGAAATAGATTTAGGTAACGGAACTAACTATAGTCCGCAAGAAGCTTTAAACATGTTTTTTCAAACTGGTTCTGTTATTGGTAGAAGTTTCACTTCTGAGGGCGATCAAAACCCTGGTAAAGTTCCAATTCAAGAAATACAGTCTGGTAGTGGTGGTAATAAAATGCAAGCTCTTATTGGTAATTATAATTACTATCTACAGATGATAAGAGATGTAACCGGGCTTAATGAGGCTAGAGACGGTAGTATGCCTGATAAAAATGCTTTAGTTGGAGTTCAAAAGTTAGCGGCAGCAAATTCAAATACAGCCACTAGACATATGTTACAAGCTGGTTTGTTTTTAACAGCAGAAACATGCGAGTGTTTATCACTTAGAATATCTGACATACTAGAGTACTCGCCGTCTAAAGATGCTTTCATGCAAGCTATAGGTGGTCACAACCTAGCTACGCTTAGCGAAATGTCTGAATTACACTTGTACGATTTTGGTATATTTTTAGAGTTACTACCGGATGAAGAAGAAAAAGCTTTGTTAGAAAATAATATTCAAATGGCTCTTCAACAAAAAATAATAGATTTAGAAGATGCTATTGATGTTAGAGAAATAAGAAATGTAAAACTTGCTAATCAAGTACTAAAGATTAGAAGAAAAAAGAAGTTGGAGCGAGATCAAAAAATGCAACAAGAAAACATACAAGTACAAGCTCAAGCTAACACTCAGGCTCAACAAGCAGCCGCTCAAAGTGAAGTACAAAAAAATCAAGCTATATCTCAGAGTCAAGCACAATTAGAACAAGTTAAAGCTGAATTAAAATCTAAACAAATGGAATTAGAAGTTCAGCATAAAATGAAGCTAATGCAGTTTGAGTTTGAAATTAATCAACAACTTCAAAAAATGAACATGGAGCAAGTTGACATGAAAGACACGGTAAAAGAAGACCGCAAAGATAACAGATCAAAAATGCAAGCATCACAACAAAGTGAGCTTATAGACCAAAAACAAAACAACAAACCACCTAAAAACTTTGAGTCATCAGGTAATGATATACTAGGTGGTGACTTTAGTTTAGGTAAATTTGATCCTAGTTAGAATTATTAATTATTATTATATTATATTATGGAAGAAGAAAATGAAAAAGTAATCGAAGAGATTACAAAAGAAACGACTGAACAAGTTGATGAAAGTAAATTTGAATCTGCTGGAGACGACAGTATTATGAAGGTAGATTTAAGCGCTCCACCACCGGAGCAAAAAGTAGAAACTGAAGCTGTGGCAGAAGAAAAACCTGAAGAGGCAGTGACTGAAGTTACTAGCGAAACAGAAACACAGCTTGAAACCGAAACACAAGAAACTCCAGTATTAGAAGAAATTACTGAAGAAGAGGTTTCTGAGGTTGAAGAGCAAGTTGAAGAAGCTATTGCTGAAGCCGAAGCTACTGGAAAACCTTTACCAGAAAACATACAAAAGTTAGTAGACTTTATAGATGAAACTGGTGGAGATATAAATGATTACGTTAAGCTTAATCAAGATTACAGTGATATGGATAATGATGATCTATTACACGAATACTACAAGCAAACAAAACCTCATTTAAATAACGAAGAAATTAACTTCCTTATGGAAGATACATTCTCATTCGACGAAGATACAGACGACGATAGAGAAATACGTAGAAAGAAATTAGCGCTTAAAGAGCAAGTTGCCAGCGCTAAAAGCCACCTAGACGGGCAAAAGTCTAAATACTATCAAGATATTAAAGCTGGATCGAAGCTCACGGAAGAGCAACAAAAAGCAGTTAACTTCTTTGATAGATACAACAAGGAGTCAGGAGAGACTCAAAAGATAGCAGAGGCACAAAAATCTACTTTCTTAAATAAAACTGAACAAGTTTTTAACGATAAATTCAAAGGTTTTGAATACAACGTCGGAGATAAGAAATATAGGTTCAATGTCAATAACGCTGGAGAGGTTAAGGATAGTCAAAGCGACATTAACAATTTTGTCAAGAAGTTCTTGAATAAAAATAATGAAATGTCAGACGCTAAGGGTTACCATAAATCTCTATATACAGCTATGAATCCCGATGCTGTTGCTAATCACTTTTACGAACAAGGTAAAGCAGATGCTATGAAAAATAGTATTGCTAAAGCCAAAAATGTTGATATGAATCCAAGACAAAGTCATGGTAAAATTGAAGCAGGTGGTATAACATATAAAGTGTTAGGGCAAGATTCTTCTGATTTTAAGTTTAAAATTAAAAACAATAAATTTAAAAATTAAAAAAACAAAATTATGGCAATTACTGCAAGAACGTCGTTTCAAGCTGCACCAATACAGCAAATAACGTCGGACAATTATTTAGACATCCAAGATAATGGATGGGCACAACAATATCTTCCAGATTTAATGGAAGCAGAAGCTGAGGTTTACGGGAAACGTACAATTTCAGGATTCTTAGGACAAGTAGGGGCGGAAGAAGCTATGTCAGCTGACCAAGTGGTTTGGTCTGAGCAAGGTAGATTACATTTATCTTATCAAGCGGACTGTTTAGACGCTTCAGCTAGTACAATTAACATCACTAAAGACATCGATGGTGTAGCTCAAACTACAACTCATGGTGTTAGAGTTGGTGATCAAGTATTAATTTCAGGTGGTGGACAAACTGTTACTGCTTTAGTAACTGTAGCTGCTGCTGGAAATGCAACTATCACAGCGTTACCTTATGGTGGAGCTCACTTGAGCGACATGGGTTTTGCTGATGCTGACAATGATCTTAGAGTTTTGGTATTTGGTTCTGAAAATTCAAAAGGAACTGATTATTCTGGCGCTAGATCTGTTAAACCAGCATTTACTACTTTCACTAACAAACCAATTATTCTTAAAGACCAGTATGAAGTTTCAGGTTCTGATGCTTCTCAAGTTGGATGGGTTGAGGTTTCTGGTGAAGATGGTCAAAGCGGTTACTTATGGTACATGAAGGCTGAAGGTGAAACTAGATCAAGATTTGGAGATTACTTAGAAATGAGTATGATTGAGTCTGAGAAAGCTGCTGATGCTTCTACTATTTTAGGTGGTGCAAATGGATTAGTTGGTACACAAGGTTTATTTGCTGCTATCAAAGATAGAGGTCATCAAACTTCTGGTGTTACTGGTGTTAATGCTGCTACTGATTTAGCTGAATTTGACGCTATCTTAGCTGAGTTTGATAAGAATGGAGCTATTGAAGAAAACATGATGTTTGTAAACAGAGCTACTTCGTTAGCAATGGATGATATGTTAGCTTCTATGAATTCTTACGGAGCTGGTGGTACTTCTTACGGGGTATTTGACAATTCTGAAGATATGGCATTAAACTTAGGTTTCTCTGGTTTCAGAAGAGGTTCTTATGACTTCTACAAGTCTGATATGAGATACTTAAATGACAAAGCTACAAGAGGTGGTATTAACGCTGCTAATGCTGCAAATGCAATTAGAGGGGTAATCGTTCCTGCTGGAACTTCAACTGTTTATGACCAAATGTTAGGGAAAAACTTAAAACGTCCGTTTTTACACGTTCGTTACAGAGCTTCTCAAACTGATGACAGAAGAATGAAGACATGGGTTACTGGTTCTGTTGGAGCTGCTACATCTGCTTTAGACGCAATGCAAATCCACATGTTATCAGAAAGATGTTTAGTTACACAAGGTGCTAACAATTTCATGTTAATGAAATAAGCATTATTTATATTTAAGAGGTTGGGGGTAATTCCCCAACCCCTTTTATTTTTATTAATTTATATTATATTATATTATGGCTAAAAAAGCAAAAACAAAAGTCTCACCACAGGCAGATCCTGGAGATGAGCATATTGAAACAATGGAAGAAGTGGTTACAGAATTTTTTGAAGAAACTGTAGTTGCAGAACCAAAAGCAAGAGAAAGAGTTAAACCCAACAACGAGTGGGAAATAAAAGATAGAGCCTACTACTTAAAAGGCAATAAAAAACCTTTATCTAGAACAATTAAAGCTGCAAATATTTATTATTTTGACGAAGAAAAAGGATATGAAAGAGAGTTGAAGTATTGTTCAAATCAAAGAACTTGTTTTGTAGACGAAATGAAAGGAGATCAAAGGCTAGAGCATATTGTATTTAGAAGTGGCATGTTGTTTGTCCCAAAAACAAAAACAGTTTTACAAAAAATGTTAAGTTTGTACCACCCGCATAGAGAAGAATTATACTTCGAACACAAGCCAGCAGCAATAGCAGCTAGTGAGATTGACATATTAAATATTCAAGTTGACGCATTAATTGCGGCTAGAAACATTGACATAGATATGGCAGAAGCTATCATGCGAGTAGAGAAAGGATCTGAGGTGTCTAGCTTGAGTTCTAAAGAACTTAAAAGAGATTTATTAGTATTTGCTCGTAACAACCCTAAACTCTTCTTAGAGTTAGCAGATGACGAGAACGTAATGCTAAGAAACTTTGGTATTAAGGCTGTTGAAAATGGAATACTAAGATTGTCCACTGATCAAAGAAACTTTTTGTGGGGTAGTAATGGAAGGAAACTAATGGTTATACCATTTGACGAACATCCTTACACTGCCTTAGCACATTGGTTTAAAACTGACGAAGGTATGGAAATCTACTCTAACATAGAAAAAAGATTAAATCAATAACAAAATAATATGGTTGCCCTTCGGGGCGACCATTTATTACAAATCTAATTAAATGGCAAGATCAAAAGGGTTGGGCGACACAATAGAAAAATTTACTACAATCACAGGCGTTAAATCTTTTACACAAGTTTTAGCTAGAAACGGTATTTTGGGAAAAAAGAAAGATTGTGGTTGTAACAAAAGAAAAGAAGCTTTGAACAAAAAGTTTCCTTATAAAAAATAAAAAAATATTATGGCAGTAAGTGTAGATACGGTATACCAAAGAGTTTTAACTTTAGCTAATAAAGAGCAAAGAGGTTATATAACACCTCAAGAGTTCAACTTACTTGCTAATCAAGCACAAATGGAAATATTTGAACAATATTTTTTTGATATAGCTGCATTTAATAAAGTGGCTGGTAACACTCAAGAGTTTTCAGATCAGTTAAGCGTTTTGTACGAAAAGATTGGAGAGTTTGAGGTTGATCAAGGCGATGGTTGGATGACTGTAAATATGGCACCAATAAATAATATATTAAATATACCATGGAATTTAATATACAAGCTTGGTACGGTTAGAGTTGATGGGAATCAGGTCGAACTATTAAACCACAAAGATTTTAATGCGGCTATGCTTTCCCCGTTAACAGCCCCATCAATTAGCAGACCAATATGTACTACCAGTGCTCTTGGGTTAAGGGTTGCGACTGCTGCAAATCAATTTGCGACACCTGGAACTGGAGCTAATATGAGTATAAGTTTTATGATGAGACCACCTAGGATTGAGTGGGCTTATGTTATTGTAAACGATAAGGCTTTGTACAATGATAACATAGCTATAGACTTTGAATTACATTCTTCGGAAGAAACAGAGTTAGTATACAAAATATTAAAACTAGCGGGTACAAACTTAAAAGCACAAGAAGTAGTACAGGTTGGGCAGACGCTAGAACAGACTAACAAACAAACAACATTATAATAAATGGCATTATTAAATAACACACCTCAAGAATATTACGATGGAAATGATTTTGGTAATTACCAGTTTGTATCTTTAGTAGATATTATAAATCAATTCATGCTTGTTTATGTTGGCGAGGATAAGATTATACCAAAGGCAAAAAGAATAGATGTAGCTTTTCATGCTCAAAGAGCGTTGGCTGAGTTATCGTTTGATACTTTTAAATCCTACAAATCACAAGAGTATTTAGTGCCAGCTTCGCTTCAAATGATAGTACCACAAGATTATATTAACTACACTAAGATTAGTTGGATTGATTCCGTTGGTATAAAACATCTAATGTATCCAACTTCTAAGACGTCAAATCCATCGTCAAATCCTCTACAGGATTCTGATGGTTTGTTTAAATTACAAGCTATAGGTAAAATATTTAATAGTTCAGCCTTACCAGGTGTGATTACGTTAGATGGAGAGTATAAAGATATTTTAGTTGGAATGAATATTTCTGGTCCTTATATAGATCCTGGATTACAAGTTATAGCGGTTACAAATGCCGGTGGTATAACCACTGTAACGGCTGGAACAATTGTAGGTACAATATATACGGCTGTTATTCCTAATGAAAGTTTTAGCGGGGCAACGTTAACTTTTGAAAACAATGATGGTTCGTTAATCTTACCTCAAAAAGAATCTTATATAGTTGAGGATTTAGACTGGACTGGTGTTGACTTTAAAGTAAACTTTAATGCTCTTGCTGATATGGATAACATAAAAATTGGTATGTTAATACATCACGAAGATTTTTTACCAGGAACTTTTGTAGAAGATGTATCTACAATCGATTTATCTATTAAAGTTTCACAAGAAGCGATCAACCCAGTGTTAACTAATCTTGGTGAAATAACGTTTATATCTCCGGATCCAGTAGATACTGAAGCTTGGTCTAGTTACAAATCAGCAAACATCAATCAATCAGACCACCACAATCATTACGCTCAACACGACCACGAACACAGCCACACACTTAATGGCAGGTATGGGTTAGACCCTCAATATGCCCAAGTTAATGGGTCTTTTTATATAGACGAGGTAAGTGGAAAAATACATTTTAGCTCTAATATTTCTGGAAAAACTGTGATCTTAGATTATATAAGTGATAGCCTTGGTACGGATGCGGAGATGCAAGTTCACAAATTTGCTGAAGACGCTATGTACAAGTGTATAGCGCACGCTATATTATCTGGTAAAGCTAATATTCCAGAATATCAAGTAAATAGATTTAAAAAAGAAAGATTTGCAGCGATAAGAACCGCTAAACTTAGATTATCAAATCTTAAAATTGAAGAATTAACTCAAATACTTAGAGGTAAGTCTAAGTGGATAAAACACTAATACATGCCAGAAATTAAACATCAGTTTACCGGTGGAAAGATGGATAAGGACACCGACGAAAGACTTGTTAAAAACGGGCAATATAGAGATGCCATGAATATTCAAGTAGCTACGTCGGAAGGTTCTGATGTTGCTACCGCACAAAATATATTGGGTAACGCAAGGGTTGGTAACATAACGTTTCCTAACGCTACCGTTGTAGCTGCTTTAGCTGACGAAAAAGTTGACACACTATATTGGTTTGTTACAACTCCAACCGTTGACTATATAGTTTCTTATGTTAGAAATGCTGCTTTTGCAGAGTTTATCTTTGTGGATATTGATAAAGATGTTTTAAAGTTTGATGAAAACACAATAATTACTGGGATAAATATTATTGATGATATGATATTCTGGACTGATGCCAGGACAGAACCTAAAAAAATAAACGTTAACAGATGTAAGCAAGGAACAAATCCAAATGGACTAGCTCAAACACTATTAATCAATGGAGATGCAAATATATCAATAGGGAGTCAGATAAAGCTTGAAGAAAAACATTTAACAGTTATTAAAAGAACTCCAATCAAACCGATGGGCATAGAGTTAGTAGGAATTAGATTGCCTCATTTGCTTTACACTGGAGTTTTAAATGTCGAAATAGATGACGATGCTGCAAACACTTCTGATTTAGGTGTTGCTGGTCAACTTGATATGTATAATTTTAGTGGTACTTCTATCGGAGACACTATTACAATAAACATTGATGAGTACGTAGATAATTTTGGAGTCGTAACTACACTACTTAACGGAATTAATGATTTTACTGGTTGGCATACAAGTGGGGTTCTTGAAGTTGGTACTAAGCTAGTGTTAAAACAATTTGACGCCCCGGGTAATCCACCAGCAATACCTATCACTGATTACACATTAAAGTGTGAAGTGGTAGCATACGATCCTGATAATTATCCTGGTGTTGCCATTGACACTGTCAATGCTCCTTTCCACCTTAAACTTAAAGTTACCAGTATAAGTGGTTACCCACCAATCCCCGATTTGAGCGCTGGTGAGCTTGATCTTCAATATGCTATAGATCTTTTCACCGAAGAAGACAAGCTTTTTGAGTTTAAATTCCCTAGATTTTCTTATAGATACAAATATGAAGATGGAGAGTATTCATCTTTTGCTCCGTTTACTCAAGTATGTTTCTTACCAGGATCATTTGATTACCACCCAAGAAAAGGTTATAATTTGGGTATGACAAATACCTTAGAATCAGTAAGGTTAACGAGGTTTATTGACGAAAATACACCTAAAGATGTTGTGGCTGTTGATATTTTATTTAAAGACGAACCCTCTTCAGTTATATATGTCGTTGACACGATAAGTGCTAATGATAGCCTTGGTGCTAATAACACAAACAATTGGTTGACACTTTTAAGTGGTGAGCCGTTTGATATTTATAGGGAAACTGTTAACAACGTTGTTCCTTCTAACCAACTGTTAAGGCCTTGGGATAATGTTCCTAGATCCGCTTTAGCACAAGACGTAACTGGTAATAGAATCGTTTATGCAAACTACTTGCAGGGCTACAATCTTAACACGTCAGAGAACAAAAAATACTCCGTTCAATTTAATACTGGTTGGGGTGAGTTTCCAGTGGGGCTAACAGAAGCAGCTAAATCTTGCAAGACTTTGAGGGAGTATCAGTTGGGTATGGTTTTTACAGATCAATACGGTAGAGAGACGCCGGTTATATCTAATCATACTGGTACGATAAAGTTGGAGAAAGATCGTGCTGCTAATAAAAATAGAATAGAAGTACAACTATCCGGTAATGCAAACAAGCGACCTGGTAACGTTTCTAGCATGAAGTTCTTTGTAAAAGAAACTTCCAATGAGTATTACAATATGGCTATGGACCGTTGGTATCACGCGGAAGATGGTAATATATGGTTGTCTTTTCCTTCTTCAGATAGAAATAAACTAGATATAGATACATTTTTAATACTTAAAAAAGGTTCTGATCAAGATGTATTGGTTACGGATGCTGCGAGATATAAGGTTTTAGCAATAGAAAACGAAGCACCTGATTTCATAAAAACAATCCCGCAATTACACTCTCAACTTAAACATTATTCTTCTGGAGTTGCATCAAGTGATGGTGGTGGTACGGGGAATCTATTTGGGACAAATCTTTCAGAAGCACCTTTACAGGGTGAAACTGAATTTAAAATAAATTACGCACCTTACTTCGCAACACCAGGTAAGTTACTACACGAGTATGATAAAGGTGATTTACACATGGAGTTTGGACAAGTAGGTGAAGACGAGGTTTCTCAAAGATACAAAGTATCCTCAATCACGTGTACGTATGACGCTGCAAACCCGATGTCCGATATTACTCCTGATGGTGAAGACACTTACAGTATATCTGTAGAAAACGCTCTTGATTCAGATGTTAATTTTATCACAGATTCTCCTAGCGGAACGGCACCAACTCAAATTGTTGACGGAACAATAGTTAGTTTCTATAAATATAAACCTAGAAACTTACCTCAGTTTGACGGTAGGTTCTTTGTTAAAATATATATGGACGATACGTTTAGAGCCAACATTGAAAAATCTTATAATGTAGGTTTAAAATATAGAGTTGACAATGAAGAGTCGTTGTACTACATGCGTGAGGACTGGTTTGAGCAATTCACCCAACACATGGGCTGGTGGTTTACACCTAATGCAGACGGCAATGAGTATGGAGGGATAGGTAAAAGAAGCTATGGAGTAGGCAGGGAGTATAGTTACAGAGATAATATTCAGGATTCAGAATCGGGTGGAATTTTAGGAGAGAGTAAGATGCGTTGGGATGATGCGGCACAAGTTGCTGATGTAGGTCCGACGCTTGGTTATTCTGATGAATACACGGGCTCTGCTGGGACTGGAATTAGTAATAACATGAGCCCTGGTAATAATGGTATTTTTGGGCCTGGAGGTACTTGGTGGGTTGGGCTTACAGGTGGTTTAGGTGTTTTTTGGGCGGACCAACTAACGGAACTTTATTTTGATGAGTTAGATAGTCCTGGGTTTACTAGGGATAAATATGGGCACTACGAAAACGATAAGTACTGTGCGTCATCATTATTTTTTAGAAGATATAAAATGATGGATTGGGATGGTGTTTCTCCATTAGGTATGCAACAGAGAACATTGAGGTGGAGACAGTGCTACTTGAAATATTCAAATGGATCTGGAGATAAGTCTTTAGCATCAAATTGGAAGCATGTTCCTGAAACTGAGTCTGAGGAATATAGTGGCATAGGAAGTCACTTTAAATATTACAATTTTAGAATTAACGATGCTCTTTTGGGTAATTGGGTAGGCATGGCTGGAAAGGTTTATACTGGGCTTATAGAAAGCACAAAACCGGGTAGTGGGAATTGGAATAAATTTATAAACGTATCACGAGACGCACAAACATGGTTTGTTGATGACGGTAGGGCTGCAGGTAAAGCTAAATCCACCAATAACTTAAATCTTGATAGTGGTATCACAAAGAATAAAAATAGTTGCAACAAAGATGGCGATGCAGGTGGTCCTATGGGTGTTGAGCCTGGTACGGATAGTTGGAACATGGCAATTGGTTTTGGGGGTATTTTTGGTGCTCAAAATGGGCACGATCAAACTACTTCCGCTGCTACTGTATATACAGGTGGCACAAGTGATACGGGGATAGATTTTTGGGGAGTTGGTGGATGGCAAGGAGAGGGTATGAATCCGTTTACTGATGGGCTGCAACAGGTTGTGGGTAACTTAAACCCAGGAGAAATGTTTAGGTTTAAAGAGGATCCACTTAAAGTTGTATACACTTTCTCTCCAATTATTGATGCCAAAGGCTATATTAACCATAGTACTATTAATGGATCTATTGATTCCGGAGAAGGGCCTGGAGATGAATTGTTTGAGTACCAGAGGAAGCAAAAGGAAGGAAAGTATATGGGTAGGAATATGGAACCAACTATCCCTCATAATTTTAGAAAAACCTGGGAAGCTCAATCAATTACGCCGGCTATAGATTGGAATCCGTTTGAGGATGGTCCGATTTCAAATGGTATTCACGTGGATTTAACGGTTTGTGACTCATTAGGATTTACAACATCGACAGCGGGAACTATTACAACTGGAAATCAACCTGGTCCAGACGGTAATGATGTTTCTATTTTTGTTACTGATATTTACGGTACAAACACAAATATTGAGTTGGATGTTACAGACGTTGTACTTCACGAGGGTATGGCTTTAAAAAGTTTTATGGAAAATGATAGCAGCAATATTGTAACCATACAAAGCATTAGTGGGTTTGAAGATGGTGGTAGCGTGCATAATGGTAACGATTACCTAGCGATTAGAAAAATAGTACCTCATTACAGTGATAATACTATAATAGCTAGTCCATCTAATGTTGTAACACATTACGAGCTTATATTGGGTGGTTACAATTTTCCAATGCAAGTAAACGATCATAAATGGTTACAGGGTAGTAACACTGATTATCCTAAAATTTCATCAAACTATACGTTCGTCCAAGTTGGTGCCAATGGACATAATGCAAATACTGAGTTTAACATAAACCATTGTGGTTACGAGCTTTCACTGGAACAATCACTTAATGGAATGAAAATGGGTAAAATTTGTGCCGTTGGTGCAAAACTTCAATTAATTTCAGAAATACAACCATTAGAAGTTTTATCTGAAAACCCAGCAATATGGGAGACAGAACCAAAAGAGTCTAAAGATCTAGATATATACTATGAAGCAAGTGGCGCAATACCAATATCGGTGAATCCTAGCAACATACACGAGGCAATACCTATTGGTTCTATTGTCCGGGTTGGAGGGGATACTAGAGAGGTTC
>Ga0209816_1001833_pt1 | contig 15543 bp, 17 predicted proteins | sample CoawatmetaG01DNA_FD_187509 | JGI IMG/M metagenome (GOLD analysis project Ga0209816, IMG submission 187509) | Marine microbial communities from the West Antarctic Peninsula - Coastal water metaG017-DNA (SPAdes) (version 2) | ecosystem: Environmental > Aquatic > Marine > Coastal ... | reverse complement strand
AATCTTGCGGATTATAACTTTGTATTATTGCTGGAAGCGCTAGAAAAGTCACATTTGCTAAACATTGAATCATGATTTCATATTGTAATGAAATATCAATATTAGAATAGCCTGATTTTTTCCATCTAAATCTTTGGTATTCATACCTAGAAAGTTCTTTATTTAAATGTCCTTTTTTAAGCAATATGATTGCTCCAATACCCATTCTTAGCCCAGCAATAATATACATTCCAGCAATAATATATTTTCTAATCCAATACCCTTCTCCAATCATCAAAACTATAACACCAATACAAACAAGCCCCCAAGGCCAACCAATATCTACGTAAGACATTCTTTTTGTAATAAATGCAGGAATACAAACTACAATTATAAAAAGTATTAATTGTGTAATTCCATTAACAGAAGTTATTGAATTAAATGTTTCACTCAAATAAAGAATAATGAGACATATTATAAATGGCAGGTATCCTAAGGTGCGGTCAAATATTTTTTTGTACGTAAACATTAATTATTTACAACAAGTAGGCTTAGTCCAATTATTGAAATTATAAAATATACAGCTAGGGTCATTGCACCTGCATAATCCTTTGCAAGACGCTGACCGATTAGTAAAAAAATCAAACTTAGTGCAGAAAGTTCTATACCTAAAATCGCCATTTCTTTTAATTCAGATGTGTATAATTGATAAACTCCAACAATCATTAATAAACTAGCAACAATTTCAAGTATTAAAATAACAGCTAATAAAAGTGGAACTGTATTTTTTAATGGAGAATTTTTAAAATGACCTTTTATAAATGATAAATTTCCTTGCCAATCAGTTAGTTTATCAATCCCTGATTGTAAAAAAGTTACAATTAAAAATAATAGAATTAAAACCTCCGTAGGGTAATTAGAAAATAAGTTCATAAATATTTTAGTTTTTTTAAAGGTAATAAAATAGTTTATAACGGTACTTGTCTATTATTAAAGCATCGTTATTTGCTCTTGTTTTATTTCTGTGATTTCTTATATTTAAAGAATCAAGTTCGTAAATTTAGTTTTTCTTTAATATTAATTTTTTTTAACTTTTCATATGAGAATTGATAAATACCTATGGTCTGTCAGGCTCTTTAAAACTAGAAGTATTGCTACTGAATGTTGTAGAAAAGGACATGTTAAGATGGATGATAAAAGTTGCAAGCCGTCAAAGGAAGTCTACATAAATGAGGTGTTTTCTGTGAGAAAAAACCAGATAAATTATAAAATCCAGGTACTTGATGTCCCCGAAAGTAGGGTTGGTGCAAAAATAGTGGATTTGTACAGAAAGGACATAACTCCAAAAGAGGAATTTGAAAAGACAGAAATGTTAAAATATTCTAAAGATTATTATAGAAAAAAAGGAGAAGGAAGACCTACTAAAAAAGACAGAAGAGATATTGATGATTATTACGACACTTCTTCTAATTAACTAATAAGACTGTCTTGTAGTCTTTGTTTAATTATTTGAATAATTCTTCTTTTTAGTTCAGAGGGGTTTTTTGTAAAAAACGTTAACTCATCTATAGAAAATTGACCAAGAATAGTCCCTAAAAGGATATTTTTAAAGTTTGTGTCTTTTATTAAAGTTATATTAATTTTTTCTATCTGTTTTTCTTTATTCAGATTGACAAAATCAATTTTTCTCTGTTTCGTGTAATCTTGAAATAATACTATTAATAGATTATGTTGCATTTTTATAATAGGTCGAATAACTTCATTTTGAAACCTTTCAGTATTTGAAGTTCCAGCATTCACTAGGTCTGATAGTATTGGTCTTTCTTTTTTAGTCATCTAATGATTGATTTCTTAAAACTTCTATTTATTTCAGCATTTTTTTTTCGTAAAGTTTTTCAACTTTTTCTCTAGCCCAAGGAGTTGTTCTCAAAAACTTCAAACTTGATTTTAGACTTGGATTGTTTTTAAATGCATTCAGGTTTAGAATAGCCCCTAACTCCTCCCAGCCGTACTTTTGTTGTAATTGCTCTAATATAGTTGTCAGTTTAATCCCATGCATAGGATTATTAGGTTGCTCTTCACTCATTAGCTGTCTTATTTTTTTGGATGTTATTATTAGATAACTGAAGTATAAAATATTATAAAATTCACTATCGCATAAAAAGTTGCTGGTAAAACATTAACGAACTTATCTTTGATTTGGATTCTTACTAAAATTGCACCTATCATTAAGACGGATAATAAAAAAGAAGCAATAGGTATTAATATTGAGTAGTTTAATCCAGCTAATAATCCAGCTCCTCCAATAAACTGAAATGATCCTATAAGTTGACGCTGGTTCTTGTATCCCCATCGATCAAACTCAGATATCATTTTCTTAGAAGTAAATGAACCTACACCATATATAATAAATGAAATGCTCGAGAAAAGAGTAATTACTATGTTTATATCCATTAACTAAACTAAACCATAGTTAAATGCTGCTATAAATAAAGACAAAACTAAAAGAATGAAAGAAGGAACATATTTAGGCCACGGATTCTTTACTTTTACGTGAGCTAACTGTGCACAGACCATCAAAAATGCCATGGCAAGTGAAGACCCGATTAAAAGTTCTTTATACCATATTCCTAAAATTAACATTGTCGCTAATGATATTTTAGCTGCTCCAACAATGTTTCTTAACAAATCGGACAATTTATATTGTTTAAACTCTATAACTATATTATCATATCTAAAAATCCATACTATGATTACAGATATTGAAACTACGAGTTGAGATAAAAGCGATATATTTTCCATTTTTTGGTTTTAAATTATAATCTAAAGATATAAATTATCTTCATAGTAATTAAAGTTATAAAATTATTTTTCATTGAATTTTATTAATTTTTAATTTTGTTAAATTAGTTTATGTTTAATTAATAGTTAGAATAACTTTATAATTATGATTTGTTAGATTTGAAATAAAATTGAATTATTATGAAATTTAAACAGGTTACTCTTTTTGGTGCGAGTGGACTTATTGGAAGCTATTTATTAAAACATCTTCTTAAGGATTCTGAGGTTCATTTAATAAATGTCATTAGCAGAAAACCATTTTATTTACAACATGATAAAATTAATAATATAGTTATTGATTTTACAGACCTCAACTCTTTTTCTAGTTGTATACAAAAAAGTGATGCCGTTTTTGTTTCTATAGGCACAACAATGGCCAAAGTCAACGGAGATAAAACTGAATATCGAAAAATAGATTTTGATATAATTTATAATATTGCTGATGCCTGTAAGAAAAATAGTATTAAAAATCTATTATTTGTTTCATCTTTAGGGGCAGATTCAAACGCATCTTCTTTTTATCTCTCATTAAAGGGAGAAATTGAAGATTCGGTAGAGATATTAAAGCTAGAATATACCTCAGTTTTTCGTCCATCTGTACTTTTGGGAAATAGAAATGAGGCAAGGTTTATGGAAAGAATAGCTCAGTTTGTAATGTATCATTTAGCATCCTTAATTCCTTCTAAATATAAACCGATAGATGCGGAAATTGTAGCTAAATCTATGGTTAATATATCTAAAGACCCTAAGGCAGGATTTAACATTTATCATTATGAGGAAATGATTTGTTAATTAATTTAACCAATAATCAAAATTGTCCATCAGCTCGCCTCTAATTATAGCACGATAATTTTAGTGAAGTTTTTTAAGTATCTTTATTGTTAATTAGTGTTTTTATGAGAACAAACGATTTAAAATATCTATTTGCTTATACTATTCCTATTGCAACACTAATTTCAATCACATCAGATGGTTTGTTAACGTACACAACCCTTTTGTATGCCTTTATCTTTATTCCAGTTTTAGAGTCAATTTTTAAGGATGTCGAATCCAAAAAGGAGGATTCAAAGCCGCAATTAGAAAATAAAGCTTCAAATATATTTTTTGACATATTATTATATCTAAATATTCCATTTGTATTTGGCTTGTTAATTGTTGGTCTTTATAATTTAACTCATTCTCAGTTAGGTTACTTTGAAACCACTGGTATGGTTTTATCTCTAGGGATTCTACTTGCTACAAACGCTATAAATGTAGGGCATGAGCTGGGTCACAGAAAACCTATAGTTGAAAGATGTTTATCCAAGTTATTATATTTACCGTGTTTATATATGCATTTTTATATTGAGCATAATTTTGGACACCATAACAATGTAGCTACACTAAAGGATCCTGCTACTGCAAAATTTAATCAAACGGTGTATAGTTTTTGGATTACATCTGTCTTTGGTCAGTATATTAGTGCATGGAAACTTCAATTGCAGCTCTTAAAAATAAATAAGAGAAGTTTTTTTTCTTATAAAAATGACATGTTTTATTACACTATTTTTCAAATTACTTATTTGTCTATTATTTATTTATTTTTTGGCATCTACGGGCTAACTCTTGCCGTAGCAATAGGGGTTTTATCTTTTTTACTCTTGGAAACCATTAATTATATCGAGCATTACGGATTATTAAGAGAGAAATTACCGTCAGGCAGATATGAAAGAGTCCAATCTCACCACTCATGGAACTCAAATCATTTTATAGGCAGAATTGTATTGTATGAATTAACTAGACATAGCGACCATCACTTTAAAGCTTCTAAAAAATATCAGATTTTAGAAAATAAAACGGAAAGTCCGCAGCTTCCATATGGATACCCCACATCTATACTTTTAGCTCTTGTACCCTGGGTATGGTTTGCACTAGTTAATCCCCTTCTCGAAGAAAGAAAATAATCATATCATAGATAAAATGCTTACTTTTATTTAAATATTTTGACTTCACAAAATTAAAATATAGCAAATAACTCATGGACAAATTAAACCTTTCAAGCTTTGATAAAATATCATTAGATGAGATGAATGGAGTTTCTTTAATGAAACGAGTTGACACCAAATTTATACTAGCAGAAACTCAACTATTAAAAGTTTTAGCTAAACTTCAAAAAGATTACAGGGTTCTAGAAATAGATAATGAGAGACTAATGCAGTACTCCACATTATATTTTGATACTCAAAACAAGAAATGCTTTAAAGAACATCACAACGGTAAATTAAATAGATACAAAATTAGAATGAGAAAATATTTGGTATCAGATATTTGTTTTTTAGAAGTAAAGAAAAAAAACAATCTTGGGGTAACTAATAAAACTCGAAAACAAATTAAAGATTTTGAAACTATCTTATCTTCTGATTCCAAAGAGTTTATTTATAATAGTCAGATTAATGATTCATTACTAGAGCCGGCTTTATACAACAATTTTAATAGGATAACTTTGGTAAATAAGAATCACCCTGAGCGTGTAACTATAGACACTAATTTATCTTTCAAATCAGCAGACAAAGAAAAAATATTTGATAATTTAGTAGTTATTGAAATAAAGCAGGAGGGTAAAAGATTAAATACGCTAATAAATAAAGCGCTTAAATTAATGAGTATTTTACCGACAAATTTTAGTAAGTATTGTTTAGGAATAACTAATACTTTTGACAATATAAAATCTAATAGGTTTAAAGAAATTAACCTTAAAATAAACAAATTAAACAATTAAAAAATGGAATTTTTAGACATACCACTATTTGATGATGATTTTTATAAAATGATATTAAGATTCTTTATCAATTTATTCTTTTTGACAGGAATAATAAAATACTCATATTATAAAAATAACTTAAATAAAGATTATTTATTTACATTCTACTCCATAGGGATTGTAGTTTTCTTTCTTTGCTTTACCCTAAAAAAATACGAATTAGACCTTGGAATGGCTCTTGGCCTATTTGCAATATTTGGTATACTTAGATACAGAACAGTACCATTAAATGTTAAGGAAATGACTTACTTATTTGTAGTTATTGGAATCTCCGTGATGAATGCACTTTCGAATAAAAAAATGAGTTATATAGAAATTGTTACTGCAAATTCAGCTATTCTATTTGCTTTATATTGGCTAGAGTTTTACTGGGGAAACAACTCTGTTTTATCAAAAAAAATAGTTTATGAAACAATAGAAAACATTCACCCTGACAATCATGAAACACTTAAAAAAGATTTAGAAAATAGACTAGGGGTTAAAATTATAGATTTTGAAATTGGTAATATTAATTTTCTAAGAGATACAGCCGAGATTACAATTAGATATGAACCTTAATTTATGAATATGACTTTAAAAAATTTTCAACTTGTTTTTTTAATTTTTGCTTTTCAGTTTGTTGCTGCAAACTCTGAATCTGATATAAGAGTATCTCCAGTTTTTGAAGAACCAATTCCTGGTTACCAAAGTATTTATAAAGGTTTAGAAGGCTGGGGAATAGCCGAAGTATCTTTAAAAATAACTAAAAAGTTTTCAATAGATTTAGCTCAACATGTAAGATATAACTATGGTATTGCATGGCTAGATAAATACTTTACTCAGGTTGGGTTTAATTATGAGCTTTTTAAAGATTTTAAGATTGCCGTAAAAGGACGTTTTATTTCCGACAACGACACAGAAGGAAATATTCAAGGAATAGATTCTAAGTTTCGCTATCAAACAGACATCAGCTATAAGCATGATATTGGAATTGTTGATCTTACATATAGACTAAGTTATCAAAACTCTAATGAGCTAGGTCTTTCTGATATTCATAATCAATATGCTAGGTTTAGAACAGGAGTTAATTATAAAATTAAGCCGATTAAAACTGTTCTTAAAATTGAAGGGGAGTTATTTAATCAGTTTAAAAAAGAGAATCAAGATAATGGGATAAACCTTTATAGATTAACGATGAAATTAAATCGTAAAATCAAAAAAAATAATGAAATAGGGGTGTTTTATAGAATTCAAAAAGACATAGACAGAGCAGAGTCAGTGAGTAGAAAAATTATTGGATTTAAGTTTGCTCATAAATTTGACTTAACTAATTAACACTTACTAAATATGAAATATTTATTATTATTTACTTTTTTTCAAACTATTAGTTTCTCACAAAATACTAGTGATGTTTTTACGTATTTAGATGTTTTTGACTTGCAGTATGTTTCCAGCCCGCAAATAAGTCCAGATGGATCAGAAATTATATATAGACGAATGACTTTTGATATCTTAAAAGATAAGGCAGTAGGAAATTTATGGACTGTTAATGCAAATGGCAGTAATCATCAAAAATTAACCTCTAGAGAATCAGAAGAATATGGAGCAACTTGGTCACCTGACGGAGATAGATTAGCATTTATCAGTTCTACAGAAGAGGGATCAGAAATTTATATTTACTGGAAAAACACTTCTAAATACGCTAAAATATCTCAATTGGAAGGAAGCCCATCAAATCTGTCCTGGTCTTCAAATGGTACAGATTTAGCATTTACTATGAAGGTTAAAACTCTAGCTCCAGTTTTAGTAAAAATGCCTAAAAAACCAAAAGGCGCCAAATGGGCTAAAACTGCTAGAATTACCGATCGTCTTTATCACGAATCTGATGGAAAGGGTTATATAGAGCCTGGATTTACTCATGTGTTTTTAATCTCTTCCGAAGGATCAGGAGTTAGTAAATTAACATCTGGGGACTTCAACCATAGGGGTCCACTATCTTGGTCTAAGGATAATTCAAAAATTTATTTTACTTCCAATAGATCCGAATCTTGGGAATATGAATTTAGAAATAGTGAGATATATTCAGTTAATGTAATTGATCAAAAAATTAGTTCACTAACCGACAGAGATGGACCAGATTCTAATCCTAAAGGATCTCCAAATGGAAAACATATTGCTTATTTAGGTTATCAAGATAAAGTTCAGGCTTATCAAAATACGCAACTTTCTATAATGGATACTAATGGTGATAATACTAGTGTAATCAGCTTTAATATTGATTCTAGCATTAATGATTACCATTGGGATTCAAATAGTAAAGGAATCTATTATAGTTATGATAAATTTGGAGACACTAAAATAGCATACCTTAATCTAGATGGAACTTCTGAAGATTTAGCTGAAAACTTAGGTGGAACTAGTATAGGTAGACCGTATGGGAAGGGTTCTTTCACTGTGTCAAATAATGGAGTTATAGCATATACAAATACCACTTATAAACACCCCTCAGAACTTACTGTAGTTAGTGGTAAAAAATCAACCCAAATAACTAATATAAATTCACATTTATTAGAAAATAGAAATTTAGGGTTTGTTGAAGAAATTTGGTATAAATCAAGCTTTGATAATCGTGATATTCAAGGATGGGTAGTCTATCCACCTAATTATGATTCTTCAAAAGACTATCCATTTTTAGTGGAAAATCACGGCGGTCCAATATCAAATTATGGTAGTAGATTCTCTGCCGAAATGCAACTGTATGCTGCCGCTGGATATATAGTTTTTTATCCAAATCCAAGAGGAAGCACTAGTTATGGCGAGGAATTTGCAAATCTTCTACATCACAATTATCCAGCTGAAGACTACTTGGACGTTATGGACGGAGTTGATTTTTGCATAAAAAAAGGTATTGCTAATGAGGAAAAACTCTATGTTACCGGAGGAAGTGCAGGAGGTTTAATGACCGCATGGATTGTAGGGAAAAACAACAGATTTGAATCTGCAGTTGTTGTCAAGCCGGTAATGAATTGGATTAGTAAAACACTAACAGCCGATAATTATTTTCAATATTCTGGAACTAGGCTTTCTGGTCAACCATGGGAAAACTTTCAAGAATATTGGGATTTCTCTCCTATTTCACTGGTGGGGAAAATTGAAACACCAACAATGGTTATGGTAGGAATGGAAGATTTGAGAACACCACCGTCGGAGGCAAAGCAATTATATCATGCGTTAAAACTTAGGAAAATACCAACTGTATTAGTGGAAATTCCAGAAGCTAGTCATGGAATCGCAAATAGGCCTAGTAATTTAATAACTAAGGTAGCTCATGTTCTAGCCTGGTTTAAGCAGCATCCCTAATTTTTAATGCTTCTAAATTAGAGCACTCAAGATACTTATCATATTAAATCAATAAGTAGTTTAGATTTAATTAATAAATTTGAATATACATTTTATTGCAATTCTGTATATTTAAAAAAGACTTTAATTAAAAAATTAATTTAGATGGAAAACTTATCAAACTCAAATGGTGAAGGATCAGGCAAATGTCCTTTTGCTCCTGCATCAAAAAAACATACTACTGCTGGAGCTTATTCAAACTCAAGTTGGTGGCCTAATCAGTTAAATTTAAGAATATTACATCAAAATTCAGCAGTAACTAGACCAACGGATAAAGATTTTAATTACTCTGCTGAATTCAAAAGTCTAGACTTAGATGCGTTAAAGAAAGATCTTTACGATTTAATGACAGACTCACAAGATTGGTGGCCCGCTGATTATGGTCATTATGGCCCATTTTTTATTAGAATGGCATGGCATAGCGCAGGTACATATAGAATTGCTGATGGTAGAGGTGGTGCTTCTGCAGGAACGCTTAGATTCGCACCCTTGAATAGCTGGCCAGACAATGGAAATTTAGATAAAGCACGTCGTTTACTATGGCCTATTAAACAAAAATATGGTGAAAAGATTTCTTGGGCTGATTTAATGATTCTAACGGGCAATTGTGCTTTGGAATCTATGGGTTTTAAAACTTTTGGTTTTGGTGGTGGTCGTGAAGATATTTGGGAGCCAGAAGGAGATATTTACTGGGGTCCAGAAACAGACTGGCTTGAAGACGAGAGGTACAAAGGAGACCGTGAACTCGATAACCCACTAGGGGCTGTTCAAATGGGACTTATTTATGTTAATCCACAAGGTCCTAATGGTAAACCAGACCCGCTTGCCTCTGCAATAGACATAAGAGAAACTTTTGCTAGAATGGCAATGAATGACGAAGAGACCGTAGCATTAATAGCAGGTGGCCATACTTTTGGTAAAACACATGGTGCTGGTGATCCTTCTAACGTTGGTCCTGAGCCTGAAGGTTCAAGTATTGAACAAATGGGGCTAGGGTGGAAAAATGAATTTAAAAGTGGTAAAGGGGTAGACACAATAACAAGTGGGCTTGAAGGAGCTTGGACACCAACCCCTACTAAATGGGATAACACATATTTTGATACGCTATTTGGTTATGAATGGGAACTTACTAAAAGTCCAGCCGGAGCTCAACAATGGGCCCCTAAAGACGGAGGAGGAGCTGGCTCTGTTCCAGATGCTCATGATAAATCAAGAAGTCACGCCCCTATGATGGCGACAACGGATATAGCTATGATTAAAGATCCTAGTTACCTTAAAATATCTAAACGATTTCATGAAAATATTGAAGAGTTTGAAGATGCTTTTGCAAAAGCCTGGTATAAACTAACGCACAGAGATATGGGACCTATTTCTAGATACTTAGGAAAAGAAGTTCCAAAAGAAGTGTTGATATGGCAAGACCCTATTCCAAAAGTTGAACATGACTTAATAAACAGCAATGATATAGATTCTTTAAAGGCTTTAATAACCAAGTCTGAAATTTCAAATTCTCAGCTAGTTTCTACAGCCTGGGCTTCTGCATCTACTTATAGAGGAACAGATAAAAGAGGTGGTTCAAATGGAGCTAGACTTCAATTATCTCCACAAAATAAATGGGAGGTAAATGAACCAAATAATTTGAATAAAGTTTTAGATGTATTAAAATCTATTCAGTTAGGGTTTAATCAATCAAATTCTAAAAAAGTTTCCATGGCTGATTTAATAATATTAGCAGGAAATACAGGAGTTGAAAATTCTGCAAAAATTGCGGGTCATGATATTTCTATATCTTTTGTTGCTGGCAGAAATGATGCGACACAAGATCAAACTGATGTTGATTCATTTTCTGTACTAGAGCCTAAAGCAGATGGATTTAGAAATTACATGAAACCAAATCAGGATAGGCACGCTGAAGAATTACTTCTTGATAAAGCACATTTATTGACTTTAAGCGCTCCTGAAATGACAGTTTTATTAGCTGGAATGAGAGTTTTAGACACTAATTATGGTGATACCAAACATGGACTTTTAACCAATAATCCAGGTTCATTAACTAATGATTTTTTAGTTAATCTATTAGATATGAATATTGAATGGGAAGCACAGTCAAATTCAGAAACTTTGTTTAATGGAGTTGATAGAAAATCAGGAAATATTGTATGGACTGCCACTCGAGCGGATTTGATTTTTGGATCAAACTCTCAATTACGAGCTCTTGCTGAGTCGTATGCTTGTAATGATTCAAACGAAAAATTTGTTAGTGATTTTGTTGAAGTTTGGACTAAGGTTATGAATCTAGATAGATTTTAGATCTGAAATCAGTTTTTAGATAATACATTTTTGACTATATCGATTTAGTTAGTTATTGCATAATCTTCATTGATTTATCTTTTTAGATAAATATCTTATACTTAATGTATTGGTTAGCTTTGGATAGTGTAATTCAAGAATGTTTCAAACATTTAAATATCTAGATATTGTATATTGTTAATTCACTAATAGTAATCCAAAATATCATGTTTAAAAATACTCTTTTAAGTGCCTTTATTCTTTTTACACTTAACTCTTACTCTCAAGTAACTTTTCCTATAGATTTTGAAAGTGGTATTACAACAGAGAATTTTACTGATTTTGATGGTGGAATTGGTTCTGTTGTGGACAATCTATATTCTGATTCAGAAAATGAAAGCTTACAAGTTGGAAAAATTATAAGAGACGGAGGTCAAATTTGGGCGGGAAGCTATTTAGTTCTAGATAACAATATTGATTTCACTACTAATACTGGTATTACTATGAAGGTTTATTCTGTGTCTCCCGGTCTACATGTTAAATTCAAATTAGAGAACAATGATGGTGCTGCCACTGAAAGAGATGCATATACGTCTACGTATAACCAGTGGGAAACTTTAACTTGGAGTTTTGCGGGAGAGCCTACTAATACATATGAGAGACTTGTTTTAATGTTTGATTTTGGAAATACAGGTAACGGAAATGATAGCTCGACATTTTATTTCGATGATATAGACCAATTTGATCCAACGGGAGGGTTAGCTCAAATTGATATGCCTATTACTTACGATGATTCATCAATCTACTACTCATTAATTCCTTTTGGTGATGAAGAGGGGTCAACTGATATTATATATAATTCATTTACTAACAATAGTTCTGTTTATGTCGCAAAAAGTAGTTCGGCTGAGAATTGGGCTGGTGTAACAGTTAGTAATGAGAGTGGTTTAGAAAACAATATTCCGGTAACTTCCTCAAACTCAAAAATGTATGTACATACCTATGTGACTGGAAGTTCAAATACAGGAATACCTGTAAGACTAAAGATTGAAAACAAAAACGATCCTACTCAGTCTGTAGAAACAGAGGCATATACAACAGTAGTTGATGCTTATGAAGTCTTAGAGTTTGACTTTAATAATGAGGCTACAGGAACAGCAGCTCTGAATGATAGCTACCCATTTAATATGGCATCCTTATTTTTTAATTTTGGATCTGCAGGAGATGACCAAACTGTATATTATTTTGATAATATTTCTTTTGGATCGCCAATTTCATTAGGTTTAGATAGCGTTTCTAATGAGAGTTTTAAACTTTATCCAAATCCTGTTGAAGATCATTTATATATTCAGTCATCGGATACAACTATAAAAAATATTGATATTTATAACATACTAGGAAAAAAAATCTACAGCACTAGCTCTGAAAATAGATTGGATATGAGTTCTTATAGCGCTGGTATATATTTTGTAAAAATTAATAATTCTACATTTAAGATTGTAAAAAAATAAGCGAATACTTATAATATATAAGGTAAAATAGCTTTTCTCTTTTTAGGGTAATTATCAAATTTTTCTTTATACCATTTATGATGATTAAGTGACCTTGGACTTAAATTACAAAATGTCCATATAGCAAAAGTCATTGAAGGTAAATTACAAGCTATTAACATAAACCCAATCCATTCTATTACCTCCCCAAAATGGTTAGGACAAGAAATATATTTAAACATGCCTCCATAAGGAATTTGATAACTTTCATTATTTGTTCTTAAAGATATTAGATGCTTGTCTGCAGTTTTGTTAATGTACATTCCAGTAAAAAAGACAACAAGACCAATCATTACATTTAATGATATTACAGATGATATTTCTGTGTTTATATATCCTAGATAGTATCCATTTAAAAAGCCATTTACAGAATTAAATAGTATAGCACTAGCAGCAATTAATAAGGGCATCTCTTTATCTTTTGTTTTAAGTTTAAAAGGGAAAATAAATGTTCTATTAAAATAATGTAAGACCCATAAACAAATAAGCAAATAAGTTAATGCTCCTTTTTCGCTTGGGCCATACAATGAAACTATTGGCATGATTAAAAAAGCTGGTAACTCCATTATAAACCATCCCCACTTATTTGGAATCATAACACCCCATCTATTATTGCTATGTCTTCCATATGGTGTTTTAATCTTGAAGATTACTAAAACAAGAAAAGTTATAACGGCTATAGCTATCCAAGAGTAATTAATTAGTTCAAAAGTTTCAAGGTTAAGCAAATTATTTTTTATTAAATATAATGAAAGTTATTGCCAATTATTTAATAGATTTATAGGATGAACTTAGACTCCACCGCAAAAGAACTTATTGAGTATCTTGAAAATCGAATTGACAATAATTTAGTTAAGAATTCTGTCCATAAAGTAAAGTTTATGACCGCTAGAGATATGTTAATTGAAATCACTAAAATTTGATTTAAAAAACATAGTATGAGATGCTTTCAATTTTTTATTTTTTATTTTATTGTAACGTATTCTTTAAATGCTCAAAATGGAAATTCTTGTGTGAATTCAATTGAAATCAGCACTGGGTCTTATTTTGTAGACACCATAGCAGGAGATTCCTTTTCTTCTAACTGTACAGAGTTAGATGAAGATAATGGAGATCTTCAGTGGTATTCTTATTCCACGGATCAAAATATATACCTTACAGTTACATCTGACTTGGATTCTAACCAAAACGACGATACTAGGCTTCATGTATATGAAGGAACTTGTGATAATTTGACTTGTGTAGTTGGTGATGATGATGGTGGAAGTTTAAATAACGGCTTTTTGTCCACAGCTACTTTTGAGGCAATTGCAGGCGTTACTTACTATATAGCATGGGATAATTTCTGGTCTAACTCAAGTTTTGATTTCGAGCTTATTGAATCCGATACACCTCCTGCATCAACCTATACTAGCTTTACACATCAAGGAATAGAGAGGGATTATATTTATTATGAACCTGAAGGGTTAGTAGAGAACTCTCCGCTAGTTTTTGTTATGCATGGCTATAGCGGAGACGCAGAAAATATTAGAAACTATTCTAATATGAACGATATAGCTGATGAGTATGGTTTTGCTGTTTGCTATCCAAGAGGAACTGAGGACGATTCAGGGGATAGATTTTGGAATGTTGGATTTGATTTTCATCTTAACGAAACTGTTGATGATGTAGATTTTTTAAAAGAACTTGCATCTTTTTTACAGACTTCATATAACTTAAGTATAGACAAAACATTTGCAACAGGCATGTCTAATGGAGCAGACATGTGTTACATGTTAGCCTGTGAAGCTACAGAGACTTTTAGTGCTGTTGCACCTGTAGCAGGATTGATGTTACAAAATATAGTAAACACTTGTAACCCCACTAATTTAATATCACTTTTTGAAATACATGGAGTAGATGATAATGTAACTTTTTATGAAGGTGACCCAACATCTTCAGGTGGTTGGGGAGTGTATCCAAGTATTCCAGCCACAATAAATTATTGGGCTGAGTTAAATAATTGTACTGAATTTTCCACAGAAGATTTACCTAATATTAATACTACTGATGGTAGTTATGTTGTTAGTGAGAAAAACTTTGGAGCAGAAAACAATAATGAAGTTTGGCTTTATACGGTTTATGGTGGAGGTCACGATTGGCCCGGGTCGCAAGGATCTAACATGGATATTGATGCCTCTCTAGAAGCATGGTTATTCTTTGATCATATAATGAACAATAATCTGGGTGTTAATTACAACGAGGATATTAATAACTTTCTATATCCTAATCCTGCAAAAGATTCCTTCAGCATATCTTCTACAAATGATATAACGTCTTTTGTTGTTTATAATATCTCTGGAAATAAAGTTTTAGAAGGTGACAATAAAATTAATATTGACATAACTAGTCTTAGCAGTGGGGTCTACTTTGCGAGTATCACAACCAACAATTCAAAATCTGTTAAAAAACTAATAGTTAAGTAAATTACTTTAGTTTTTTAAATCTGCAAAAATTAAAGTTTTGTATTGTATCAAAAGGAGTTGTGTGATCGGTATTTAAATGCTCTACTAGATCAAAACTTTTTGTAAATAGCAGTTTTAAATCCTCTACTGAATATCTACTTATCTCTAATCCACTACATTTAAGTGGCCCATTTTCTGAAAAGGTTCCGATAATTAACGTACCTCCTTCTCTTATGTGATTTTCTGCAATTTTTATATAATT
>Ga0209816_1001832_pt1 | contig 15555 bp, 24 predicted proteins | sample CoawatmetaG01DNA_FD_187509 | JGI IMG/M metagenome (GOLD analysis project Ga0209816, IMG submission 187509) | Marine microbial communities from the West Antarctic Peninsula - Coastal water metaG017-DNA (SPAdes) (version 2) | ecosystem: Environmental > Aquatic > Marine > Coastal ... | reverse complement strand
GGCAGAAAAGTGGATAGACGAAACTTTAGATATTAAATATCAATTTGATAATGTCCATGCAGGTGGTGGAAATAGTTTTTTTGCAAACAGAAAGTTAGATATAGGTGACGATACTATATTTAATGAGTTTTTAGATACTGATCTAGACCGTGTTATGACAAGTTATTTTTCTTCAGCAGCTAAAGCAATAGCTAAGAAAGATATATTTAGTGTAAGAAATTTAGAAGAATTTAATCAACGATGGTTGCCAGCTATAGAAAAAGAAATGAAGCTTAATGGTGCTAGTGGTAGTCAAATTCTAAGTGCTAAAAATAATGCTGCTTATTTATATAAAAACATAACAGGCGAAGGCATGGATCGCTACGGCAACCTTGCACAGAATACTATAGAGGGGTACATGCTCGGTAATAGAATGGCACTGTTGCCCCTGTCTACGCTGTCTAGCATCACAGAAGTATTTATTAATATGTCTACAGCAGGAACAGGCACATTCTTTAGGGGCTTAAAAGATGCTTCAATGAATGGCTCAAGAAAAATGTATGACGATAGTGTAGACGTACTGACAAAAGTACACGGTATGTCTAGAGCTGAAGCCACAAGAGAGCTAAGAGAAACAGGCAGAGCTTTAGAACAGGCTGCTGCTGATGGCATAGAAAGATTAAGTGGTGATCAATTATCTAATGCAACAATGAGGAAAATTAGTAATAGATTTTTTAAACTTACATTATTAGATCAGTGGACAAGGACTGTACAACTAGCTTCTTATACAACAGGTAAAAGATTAATTACAGAACACATAGAAAGCCTTGCAGCTAAAGCATCCTTACTAGATACAAATCAAATTTCTAATAGAATGCAAAGACAAATAGATGAGCTTGCTGATTTAGGTATAGATTATAAAGATGGAATTGCATGGTATGACGCAGGAGCTAAACTAGACGATGCCTTTTATTCAAAAGTAAAAAGCGGTGGTGGTAAATATACTGACGGAGTAATTCTTAATCCTTCAAGTGCCTCCGGTTTAAAACCTACGTTTATGTCTAACCCCAAGACAGCAGTATTTGGTCAGCTACTAGGTTATCCCGCTGCATTTACTAACACTATACTAAAGGGTATGGCAAAACAAACAGCTCGTAATCCAGAAACTTTGTTTACTCAGCATATACCTGCTGCTGCTGTAATGACAGGCATTGCTGCTTTTACAAACGGAGTAAGGACTAACGGAGAATCTTGGGAAGACAAAGAAGGTTTTGAAATAGCAACAGATGGTTTTATTAGATGGGGCGGTAACGGAGTACTAGCCGATATGATGAAGAGAGGCAGTGAGTCTGCCCAATACTATCAGGAACCTATGGCTTACTTCACAGGCGCAGGCGTAGTAGCAGGAGACGCATACAATCTTGTTAGACAGGGTGATCTTTTAACTTGGTTGGGTAGTAAAACGCCCGGAAGAGGAGCTATCAACGCTATCTTTGGCCCCTTTGAAGCCACTGAAGATTTTGCAGAAGACTATACCGATTGGCTCCGCGCTATGGATAAGTGGCTGGCCGACTTTGTTGTCCCCGAAAAGAAAGCAACAGGTGGCATAGTAGAAAACGTGGCTCAAGTTATTGATGAACCTGACGAACGTATAGATAGGATGACAGGACTGCCGTATAACATACAAGCAGGCGGGGCTTTTATAGACGAAGAGGAAAGGACAATACAAACATGAAATATTTTACTAAAGAAGAACTTACATGCTCTCACTGTGGGGCTGATAATGTAGATGAAGTTTTTATGGCAAAAGTAGAAGTCCTACGCGAAGAACTAGGGTTTCCCTTCCCTGTCAACAGTGCCTACCGTTGCAGAGATCACGCCATAGAAGCTCGTAAGAAGGCTCCGGGCGCACATACTACAGGTAACGCGATAGACATTGGAGTCTCTGGAGAACAGGCTCTCAAGCTTGTAGAGGCCGCTATAAAGTCTGGAGAGTTTGGTGGTATTGGTATTAACCAAAAAGGTAAGAATAGATTTATACATTTAGACGATATTGAAAACACACCTGAACGGCCTAGACCGTGGATATGGAGCTATTGATTATGAAAGATCACTTAGATGAATTGTTTCCTTTGCTTGTCACTACTTTCTTAATAACATGGATGTGGACATCGTTAACTTATGCTGATGAACCTACCTATGTAGATGACGTAGCTCAAATCATTAACGACAACTGCGTGGTGTGTCACCGTCAAGGTGGTATTGGGCCAATGACGTTTGAGACTTACGAACAAATAAGACCTTGGAGTCCTCTGATACAACATAAAGTAATAACCAGAGAGATGCCCCCTTATGCCTATGATGCAAATATTGGTATACAAAACTTGCATGGCGATTGGAGACTATCCCAAAAAGATATAGATACTATAGCTGAGTGGGTAGATACAGGATCAAAGTATGGAGATAGAGACATTGTAGTACAAGCTCCTATCCTGTCCGATCCTAGCCAATGGAGCTTCTACGAAGACTTCGGAGAGCCTACATTAGTCATACCCTCTACGCCCATAGACATCCCCGCAAGTGGTAATGACCTTTGGCACAAGCACAATGTAGCTAGTGGGTTGACTGAAGATAGATGTATTAAAGCTGTACAAGTTAAACCCAGAGGGGATGCAAAGAGCGTAGTACATCATGCAAACTCTACAGTAATGTTAGACGGTGAGAGATACGGGATGCTTACTGAGTATGCTATGGGTAAGTGGGGCGAAGTTGTACCTGAAAATATATGCAGAACCTTACCTGCTAATGCTGAAGTAGCTTGGGACATTCATATGTTTCCCGGCGGTCTGGGTGCAATAGCCCCCGGAACAGTAATTAAAGATAATGTAGTAGAAATAGGTCTATGGTTATACAGCGCAGAAGAGTCTAAAGCACTTGCATACAAGCAAGACTTAAAGCTTTACAGAATTGGTAATCAAGACGATATAACTATACCACCCAACGGTCACTATATGACCCAAGCCTTTCACAGTTTTGATCATCCGGTACGCATAGACTCATGGCAACCCCACGGTCATTTGCGTATGAACGCAGCAAGCTTTGAAATATTCTATCCAGATACAGGAGTCACAGAATCCATCAGTCAAGTCTCTAACTGGAGTGCCACATGGCATCATAGTCACCTGTACGATAGTGACTACGCTCCTTTGTTACCTACTGGTGCAGTACTGGTACTAAAGCAATGGTACGACAACACCTCTGATAACCTTAACAACCCTGATCCAGACATGTGGGTTATGGGTGGAAGCCGTACTGGTGATGAGATGACCCATGCTTGGATTGCAGTGACCCACTTAGACGATGGAAAATATCAAGAGCTTCTAGATGAGAGAAAGAATAGGCCGTTACTAGCACAATAGGATAAGCATGATTGAAGTAACGCTGGCTCTAAACGCTGCGGTAAAAGCCGTGGGGATAATAAAGAAGGGACTGTCTCTAGGTAAAGAAGCATCCGAGCTGTCTTCTCAGTTCGGAGATTTCTTTGATAACAAAGATAAGATAGCTACGGCTAGAGCAGAAGTAGAGAATGCTACACTTGGTAGTAAAGTCTTTGCTAAACAATCAGTTGAATCTTATGCACTAGAGGTTGCTTTAGCAGAACACAAGACTAAAGAACTAGAGAAACAACTACGCGAACTATTTGTTTATTCAGGACAGACTGAAATATATACCTCAATGATGAGGATTCGCGCTCAAGAACGTAGACGTAGAAGTATTCACGCTAGGCGTATTGCAGAGCAAAAGAAATTTGTTGCTGATATAATGTTAATATCAGGAGCAGTTGTTGTAACTCTAGTATTACTAGGTCTTCTAGTAATGTTAATAGTAAAAGGATAATAATGGTGGTGTTATATACAGAAGATCAATTAGGGGCTGCTTTTCAAATCTATGCCCGTACACATGCAGCAAGAGATATGGACAGTATGCCCTTTGAAGAATTCAGAGATATGTTTGAGTATCAATATTACGCTATGGCTAATCCTGATGAAATCTTTGATGGCGAAGAAATTACTAAGCACTAAATATCTGTGCCTCTCTTTCTAGATGAGAGTGTAGTCCTTCTAATGACGAGCAACCCTCCTGCACTATCTTCCTAATGATAGGTATCTCCTCCGTAGGAAACAACCTGCTTATATCTTCTAATGGCAGGTGGCTAAACTCAGAAATTACATTCCCATCTCGCGCTAAAAATACTCTGAATGAAACTAGATTCCCTTCTTCTTTATTCTTATCCATGTTCTCCTCCTACTTATACTACTAAGTTTGTAAATTGGACAGTCTCTATATTGCCTTTTATGCCGCCCTTCATATAAGTAGTAGCCCTGCCTTCAAAAAAGTTCTGATGCTCCACTCCTAAAACGTCATCTAACCAATTAAGTGGGTTGTCCTTTACCCCATAATTAGGTTTTAAACCAAGCTGCAATAAGCGCCTGTCTGCTATGTATCTAATATACTGTTTCATTTCTTCTTTAGAAAGACCTTGTATGTCTCCCATTTTAAATACTAAATCAAGAAACTTATCTTCTAACTTCACCATCTCTCTGCATACTTGATATATTTCTTTCTTGAAATCGTCAGTCCATAGGTCTAGGTTTTCTTTTATAAACTCTCTAAAGAGCTTGGTCATTGCTTCAACATGCAGGGACTCATCCCGTATGCTGTAAGTGACGATCTGCCCCATGCCCTTCATCCTGCCGAACCTAGAAAAGTTTAATAAGATTACAAAGCTACTGAAGAGCTGTAGTCCCTCAGTAAAACCGGAATAGATAGCCAGATTTTTAGCTATAGATTTCTTATCATTTAATTTTAAAGGTGAGCTATTAACGTATTCATGTTTAGCAGCCATCTCCTCGTAGTCAGCGAAGGCCTTATACTCTATCTCAGGCATCCCTACAGTATCAAGCAGTAGGCTATAAGCATGCTGGTGTATAGACTCCATGTTGGCAAACGAGGACATCATCATCCTAGCTTCAGGCTTTTTAAAAACCCTCATATACTTATCTATATAGCCAGAGGCTACGTCTACATCTGATTGCGTAAAGAGTCTAAAGATTTGAGTAAGAAGATTAACTTCCTCTACGCTCATCTCTTGCCAATCTTTTACATCGTTGTGCAGTGGCACATCTTCGGGCAACCATAGCATTTGATTCTGTTGGACGTAGTAATCAAACATCCACGGGTAATCAAAAGGTTTGTAATAATCTCTTGTGCCTAGCAAACTCATGTTGAAACTCCTATTTCTTTTTTGTCGCTGTAAAATTCTTCGTATTCCCAGTACTCTACGATCATACCCTTTGGTACGACCATAATGGCATTCACATATGCCCTTTCTTTTTTGCTGTGAAAAATATCAGTAGAAAGAATAAGCTCATGCTCATTGTCTGCCACTAACCAACCGACAGTTGAACGCAAAATTGGTTTAAGTTTCTTAGCATCAGCAATTAGAACATCGTCAGTATCTATCCAAGCATCTTCCCATTGGACTTCTATTACTTTATTCTTAACCTTCACAACTTAAACACCCCTCTTCTTCTAGATTTAATCTTGGTATTTTCACGTTGACATTCTCTGTGTTTCTTGCCGAATCAGAGCGCAAGTAGTATAGAGATTTAAGTTTATGCATACCTGCCCAATGTACATCATTTAGATATTGTAAAAAAGTATCGTGTGTTTCTTGGTCTGCCTCTATTGATGGCGGCTTGAAAAACAGATTAACACTTTGGCTCTGACATATATACTTCTGTCTTTGATGGGCGTGTTCAATGATCCATATTTGATTTATCTCAGGAGCAGTTTTAAATATTTCCTTTTGATCATCATCTAAAATATCTAGGTGCTGTACTGATCCCTCGTGTGCCGCTATATCTTTCCAGACTTCTTCTCTCTTGTTTTCAGAAGGTACTAACTCTACTAACAACTTCTCCAAGTATTTATTTCTAACTTTAAAACTGCCTGTCAGTGTTTTATGTGTGTATACATTGGCTCTGTTAGGCTCTATAGAGGGGCTTGTGCCTCCACATATAATAGAACTAGAGGCATTAGGAGCCACTGCTAGGAGGTGTGCATTTCTTTTACCACTCCCCTCCATGTCAGGAGCCTCACCTCTTTCCGCACCTAAAATTCTTGTAGTAATGTCAGCTCTATTTTTAATAAAAGAAAAAGCTTTGTTGTTAAAAGATGAGGCCCACATACTTTCAAAGGCAATGTCATTCTGCTGCAGATAACTATGGAACCCCATAGCTCCTAGACCTATAGACCTCTCTCTCATAGCTGAGTAAGCAGCCTTGTCATACCCGCTCTTATCTTTTACAGAAGAGATAAAACTATCTAATACATTATCTAACATAGTAACAAGATCAGATATAAAAGAATCTTCTGTAGACCATGTATCAAAATGCTCTAGGTTGACACTGGACAAACAACAAACCGCTGTCCTCTCTTCGTTAGTGGGTAAAGTTATTTCAGAACACAGGTTGCTTTGCTTTATTTCTAATCCTAATTTCTTTTGTTCTTCTGGCAGAGCTTCGTTACATGTATCAATATTGACTATGTAAGGCTCTCCGGTTTCTACTCTGGCTTGTATTATCTGGAACCACAAGTCCCGCGCCGAGACTATCTTAACTGCTGTCTTAGTCTTGGGATCAATCAACCGCCACTCTTCATCTGCTGCTACTGCCTCTAGAAACGCATTAGTAATGTTAACTGCATTGTGGAGGTTCAAACATTTCCTGTTTAAGTCTCCTCCTGTAGTTTTTCTCATGTTAATAAATTCTTCTATTTCTGGATGTGATATATCTATGTAAGCTGCATAGCTACCACGCCTAGTAATGCCTTGATTAAAGGCTAACATCTGAGAGTCTACAACATGCATGAAGGGGATAGACCCAGTGCTGCGACTACCGTTAGAAGTGTCCACACCATTGCTGCGAACATCACCCCAAAATCCACCGATGCCTCCACCTCCACTTGCAAGCCATATGTTTTCATCGTAATGAGCAGATAGACCATCCCTAGAATCAGGTACATAATTAAGAAAACAACTGATAGGTAAGCCGCGAGATGTACCCCCGTTAGAAAGTATAGGAGTACTGAAGCTAAACCAACGATTACTAGCGTACTCGTAAAGTCTCTGTCCAAGATTGAAATCAGTGTGGCCTTTATAAGTAGCACCAAATATAGCGGCCCTTGCAAAAGCTTGTTGAGCATGTGTCTCCCCTTCCCATAAATATCTATCTGTAATTGTCTGCCTACTAAAATTATTTAGTTCTTGCTCTCTATCATAATCAATATGAATACCTAAGTATGGCTGGACTCCGACTTTCTCAGTCATTTTTAAAACTCTCCTTACGTTTATCTTTTTCAGTAGCCTGTTTATTAGGTTTAGTTTTTTCTTTCTTTTTCTTTTTAAGATACTGCTCAGTTCTGTCTGCTTTACGATCCCACATTTTAGTTGTCCGTAGTATCCAGAGCAGCGATAAGTCTTTCTAAATACCACTTAGCTTTTTTTAAATCTTTTACTCCATCTTTATATTTGAAACGCCAGACGTATTTCATTACGTTGCCCCGGACATACCCTTCAAATTCTGTTTCACTGAGCATGGCTTCTATTGCTTCAATACATTCTACCTTACCATTGTTGTAATGCACTGGATGATTTACATCATCTGTCTCAGTTGATTGCGTTGTCTTCTTTACAATACGAACTGTGCTTGTAACGTCATCCCACTCTTGAGGTGTTGCGTCATCAATACTCATGGTATCTCCTATTCACTTTCAATGTTTAAAGTATTATCTTTTCTGTACTTAACATCTACCCAATAATCTGGCAACGAATCTTCACTGTACCATGTAAAGCCATTCGCTGATGCCCATTCTCCATGACTTCTTTTAGTACCATCCTTTCTACGCTTTGCTTGTGGCATAGGAGAAGAGGGGTTGGCAAATAAAAATATTAATTCTGTATTCTCAGGCAGTGCTTTCCTAACCCATATGTATTTACTGTACTCAGCAAAATCCCAGAACCTCCCTTTAGCTTCTAAAAGAATTAACTTACCATTCATAGTCGTAACAAAATCAGGCTCATAAGTATGCTTGATTATGTAATCAACTACTTCAACGTGATGTTGCCAGTTTTTTAAAAGACCTTTGTGTAGATCGTGTTCCCAATTAGAATCATAGCTGGCAGGAACATCTTTCTCTACAGGTCGTTTAACTCTAGGCTTTCTGAATCCTTTTCTAGCCAATGTCTTTTAACCCCACTGAACTAACGTCCATATTAGTTTTCTTTATAAGAGTCTTTACTTTCTTAACTACCCACTTAGGCGTGTAGGCACTTAAATACATTTGCCCTTCAGTAAAGATATGTGTCTGTAGTGACAGGTAAGTAAATATATTACTTTCATCTACATCTTTAGATTGCTCTTCAGATACTAAAGTTTTAAACCACTCAACTAATATAGTCTTAGATTGTTTCCGTATCTGCTTGCAAAGTTTTGAATTCATGGTCTACCTCCTGCACCTTAGGTTCTGCTACAACTTTAGTTAAGAAAGTATAACCTTTAGCATACTGAAATACACGCAATCCTTCACCATCATTAGAGTTTTCAAAGCATTTAAATTTGTGTGAACACCATCCGCAATTTTTATTTATTTTTTCATTACCTTTGATGCCATCAAGGATAGGTTTAAAACAGTAGTCAGATGGAGGGGCTTTAGATTTTAATGCCAGCTTTATATTTTTTATTTTATTTCTAATATTAGGCTTGTCTAAATCTTCTGGTTGATAAAAACATAGCTCACCACTTTCTTTATTGATAACTAATAGGCCACCCTTGTTAGTACCCTCTGACTCTTCATACCCTGCAAGCTGCCCTAAGTAACCAAAGGGATCGTCATCTCTCAATGTCCCATGTTTAAACTTATTGAATGCAAAGCTGGATGCAGTTTTAATATCAACAACTTCTTCATCTATAATACAATCAATGTGACCTACTACGCCGTCAACAACAACCTCCTTTTGCTGTCCTGTTAGATCGTGTCCCGATATAATTACAAATAACTTAACCAGTTCTTCTAGCATGTGACCATAGAGAAATTTGATTTGCGTTGGAACATTTATTGTTGACCGAGCATCTGTACTTTTAGAATCAAACCAAAGTTTGCGGGGATGCTTCCCAACATTAGACATCCTAATAGAAAAGTTAGAGTCCCGTTTAGTTGGGTTGGCCCACGAACGCATCACTTCTTTCATGGCCTCACCGAAGTCATCTATCTGTTCTTCAGATATATTTATAGGTTCGCCGTTTGATAGCGGCTCTATAGTCTTGTATATATCTTGAACTAAGCTGTCTAAGTCATCCACTTTTTATGCTCCACGAATCTACATTTACGACTCTTTGAATTATAATGTAAGTACTGTACGTTCAACTCTTTTTGTAATTCAGTTTTCCCTGACAGGTTACTAGCCTTGTATGACTTAACATCTATTAAAGTTATCTCTCCTTCGGGAGACATAGCTACAATATCTACTGGGCCTGTACAACCACAGTTTTTAAATACATGATAGCCATTATCCCACAACCATGTAATAGCATAGTGTTCTGCTAGATCACCTATTCTACTTGGGTTATCTTTAATGTGTTTCATTAGCAATGTTCTCTGTTAATTTATATTCCCAAAGACCTCTATTTCTGCCACCCCTAAGTCTGCGATCTACAATATGCATACCATATTGTGCTTTTCTAAAATCTCTTAGTGTAGCAGAGGCACTTGCTTCAGGTGATCCTGTCGCAAAAGATATTTCTCTAAGAGTTCTCCATTTAGAATCTTGCATTAAAGCATATACTTTATCTCTCGCAGTTTTTAACCTAGAAAAATCGTACTTAATTACATACGGTGCTGCATTTAAAAACAAATCTTGCTGCCTAATATTAGTGTGTTTCACTCCAGTTCGCTCCTATGTTGTATTCACCATCTAAGGGACACTTCATATCAAACTCTAGTCCCGCATTTTGTATAGCCAAGATACCCAACTCACCTACCTTCTGAGCATCCTTCTCTAACACTTCTATCTGCCACTCATCATGGATGTTAGCTACAAAGTGTGCGTCTAAATTATTATCCTTAATGTAACTGTTAAGCAGGTGTAATGCTTCCTTCATAACTATGCTGCCTCCTCCCTGCAATAAAGAATTGAGAGCCGCATGAGCTGACCTTATGTATATCTTCCGACCATCTAATCCTTTGATGAAACCTTTTGCTGCTGCTCTTGTAACTCTATTTTTAAGATTCCTAAGTGATGGGAGATTATCAAGGAAAGATTGTTTAAGTCTCTTGCCGTCTTTCCTACCTCCTCCGACCACTGTTCCAAGCTTCTCATCTCCTGCTCCGTATATGAAGGCATAGATGAAAGTTTTTGCCTGACTTCTAGATTCAAGTCCTGCAAATTTTTGATTAGCGGTGTGTATATCTCCGTGGAGAATTTCATTTGTAAACTCCTTATCGTCCATATAATGTGCAAGCATTCTAAGTTCTAGTCCACTTGCATCTATACCTACAAGTTTATAATCTTTAGGAACTGTCCAACAAGCCCGACATTCTGTGCCATAAGGTGAGTTAGAGTTAGGCACTTGGGCGAGGTTAGGTTCTCTATGAGTCATACGCCCTGTGATTGTACCATTAGGATTGACGAACCCATGCACTCTGTCTTCATCGTCAATGTTTTTTAACCAAGACTTTATCTGAGCTATGCGTTTCTGTACTGTTAGATACTCAGCTATGAGGAGAGCCTCTGGTATATCCTTTATCTTTTTAAGAGTAGACTCATCTACTATAGGCTGTCCGGTAGGCGTAAACTTAGTAGGAACCCACCCAAATTTCTTTAGGTATTCACCTATCTGTTTACGGGAACCCAGATTAAATTCTACTCTAGTTGTCCTAGCTATTTTATCCTTGTCGTGTAGATCATCGTACTCATCTGAGTTCAGTCTATACTTAGTACCGTCTGCTGCAATAGCCATTTTAGATAGCTTGTCAGCGGAGGTCTTTGTAGGATATAAAACTAAAACATTTTCACTAGGCTTGAATGCCTTATGTACTTCTGCAACAGTAGCATCTAGCTTATCTTCTAACTCGGCAAGCAAGAGAGTAGTATATTTTACATCTAGTAAGAACCCCTTCTTGCTCTGCCTACTTACTATCTCGGCTACGCTCTGTTCTAAATCTATACACTTTCTTGAGAAGCCTAGCCTCTCTTGATTTAAAACATCATAGACTTTCTTGTTAACCAGTACGTCCCTCTCACAATACTCCACCATCTCTGGTGAGAATGTACCGTAGTCTGTGAAGTCTATCTTAGGTAGGCCCACTCTATAACCCCAAGACTCTAGGCCGTGGTTACCTTCTCTGATTGGATTGAATAAGCGTGACAACACAAGAGTATCTATTAAAGGTTTGTTAGACAAATCAACACCCGTTAGATTCTTTACAACTGGAATATCAAACCCAATTATATTATGCCCAACTAACTTGTCAGCATCCTTCAGTATTTCAAGACCTTCTTCTAGGCTGTCGCCATAGTAAGAGTTCAATTCTTCTGTATGAATATCACATGTACTAATACACCAGATTTTAGTAGCGTCTAGCCCATCAGTTTCTATGTCAAAAACTAAAGAACTCATAGTTCATCTCCATCGTATTGATAATCTTCTGCATCTACTTCACTGAGTCTACCTGTCTCCTGATTGTATAGCAAGTGAGTAGCTATCCCCACATCACCAGTATACCTAGATTTTAAAACTCTTACGTGAGTAGTCTGCGATTCAATAGCATCATCAGACTGTTGGTTACGCTCTAAAGCTATGACGCAATCAGACAACTGAGCGATAGATTGAGAGCCTCTGAGGTGGTTAAGACCCACAGTAACCCCGTTCTCGTGTCCTCTGTTGCCCTCTACCCTACGCAAATGGGAGACTAGTATCATCCCAACCCCTGTTTCTTCAACGATGCAGCGTAGCTTAGTCATAATGCTATCAATAGTACGGCGCTCGTCACCCTCTGTTGAGGAGGACACAAGCATATGTAAGTGGTCAACGACCACCCACTTGCAGTCACAGCCTATAATCATAAACCTAATCTTACTGAAGATTTCATCTATATCATTAGCGCCAAAGTGAGCATGTATCCACACCCTGCCGTTGTCGTATATCTTACTATAGATTTCATCCAAGTATTTCTGATCATAGCTATCTCTGATATGGTCTACATACAGTCTGTCATTCGCCTCTATAGACATGAGACAGTCAAGAGTTCTAAGGTCATGCTCTTCAAGAGCCACGATGCCTATGTTATCTTCTGTATTATTGATCAACCAGTGTTCTAGTTCTCTAGTGATAGAGGATTTGCCAAGACCTGTGCCGCCTGTCAGAGTCATCAACTCTCCCTGTCTCAAGCCATACAGTTTCTTATTCAACCCCTCCCAAGGATAGGGAACTGAGTCTTTCTTTTCTCTATTAAAGTATTTATCTTTTAAGTCTTTAGCATTGACAACACCACTGGGTGTATAAATCTTAGCGTTCCACCATGCTGTGACATAGCCATGCTTGTTGCCCTTCTTGATCATGTCGTTAGCATCTTTAAAATCATCTGCAAGATGCACTATCTTTGCTTTGCCGGGAGTCAAGAGCATTGCCACTTTTTTAGCTGCATCTTTTCCGGGCTTATCATTATCAAAGTTAATGACTACGCATTGAAACTTCTCAAGAAATTCTATTGAGTTCTTTACATCCTTAACAGCCGCCGCAGCCCCATTCTTTATAGAGACTACAGGCCACTTGGAACCTAGCATTTCATAAGAAGCCATTGCGTCACACTCACCCTCAACAATGGTTATATACTTACCTCCTGATTGGAATAGCTGCTCACCAAACAAGCCGCTGCCCTGTCCACTACCTTTCCATGTGAACATTTTATTTTGTTCTCTTACTTTGTAACCTACAATTTCATTAGCTACATAGTAAGGATACAGATGCTTAATGATCTGCCCCTTAGAATCCTTTACAGCTTTGACACCATACTTCTTAGCTGAGTCTAAGGATATACCCCTATCTGTTAAGGCTAGAAACTCTCCTTCTGCATTGTTCATAGCATTATTTCTATAGGGTTGTATGTCTACAGGTTTAGATACACTAAGCGGCGCATCACATTCTTTATCATAATCTTTCATAGTCGTAGAACAACTAAAGCAATAAGCAGAACGATCTTCGTGCATTGATACTGGATCGCTTCCTCCACATTTAGGACATGGTAAGTTAAACTTAACAAATTCTTTGTGTTTAAAATCAGGCATACTAATCCTCGTAGTTAATAGTATAGTCAGGCGCTTTCATATACGCTTCGTTTATATCAGGAGTTGAGGGGTCATCAGGTTTGTACTGCCCCGATGTTGTTCGCGCTCTTACAAGCTTAACTTTATTTTCTTCTGTACATTCAATCTCTAGAATGGCTGAGTGCATAGCTGCTATAGCTTCCTTTCTTATGACCATCTGATCAGTCAAATCTTTCAGCTCCGCTATGGCTCTCTGAGCTATTGAATATTTTAGTTGCCCATCAGTACTGAAAAGGGAGACATCATAGTCCCCCTCCCCAGTCCGAAAGATAACTGTATCTTCTTCCGGAGTTCTGATCATAACTCATCGTCCTCTGCTAGTGATTCTTCTACATCAAACTCATCGCCTGCTTGATTGAAGGAGACAAGATCAAGAATCTGTACAGCCTGTAGGTCAAGACCGCGAAAGGTTTCGCCTTGTCTTACAACTTCCCACTCTTTGTACTGGACTTTACCTATAGTCCCATTACCTACAGACACATCTACTTCGTTCTTAGCCTTATCAAAAAGCTTAGGTGCTGCCCTTGTCATTCCATTAGGGCCGCCGACTTTACGCTTGATAACAATTGCTGGGCCTTCGTCCATTTCTTTGATACGGAAACCTCTCTGTTTAAAATCAGTAGCAGTCTCCTCATCTAGAATAACATTGACAGAATACACCGGCTCGTAAGTAGTGTTAGGGTTAGTGATTGATGCCCAGTAAAGTGGGCCTTGTAGTACTGACATAGTATACCTCCAAAGGTATGTTATTAATAATAAGTTTATAAACGATTAAGTCTTTATTGCACACTGCTTTGTCCAACTATCTAGTATATATCTCAAGCCTTGTGACTTAGTTAACTTGATTCCAAGATCATTAGACAGTGAAGATACAGCATCGCTAAGTTGCGTTGCATTTTCTCTACTGATTGTGATATTAACTACTGTGTTACGCTGACTTAATTTAGCCTTCTTAGCGTTATCAAACCTCTCTATTTTTTCTGCGTCTGTGAGATGCAAAGGAGGTCTTCCAAGTGTATTACCTCTGATTCCTTCTGTCATAATCTTTCCTCTTATTTAAATTTACTTACAGTTAAATAACATCCTTGTCTGGTTTTCCTTTAACTAATCTAAGTATAACCTAGACTTGTTAAATTTGCTAGTACTATGGTTCAAAATTTTCATAGTGATAAACGATTAACATAATAGCCTGTATATATTCTGCATCATTTTTATTATCCCATGCAACACCTGCTACATCGTCAAGTATGCTTTTTAAATCTTTATAAGTCTCTATAGTAATCATTATTTTTCCTTAGTTAGTTCTTCAGATATTAGTCTATCTCTTTCTGAGTCAGCCATAAACTCAGCCCATTCCTGCTTGTATTCTGCTGAGTTTCTGTAGTCTTCTTCAGACTCTAGCATATATTCTTCTAAGTCTACTGTTACTCTGTCTCTTGCAATCATTACTTTCTTCCTTTTGCTTTACCTAAAGCCACTTGTCTTTTAGTACTCTTTTCTTTTGCACCAAATGTACAGGGAGTACAGTGTTGTATCTGACCTCCAGAATTTATATAAGCTTGCACATGCTGACCTATGTTTTCTTTTAATTCTATTCTTTTTTCTACGGACATTACATCTTTTATTGTTCTCTTTCTAAACATAAATGCTTCGTTTGTACTATGCATTGTCTTGCTCCTTAGACAGATATACTGTCTGCTCTTTGTCTATGTTGCCGAGTGAGGACATGCTTTTACAATTGGCAGCATTACATTTTCAGGAAAAGTGCCTTCACAGATTAAACAATGTATCTCTTCTAGTTCTTGTATGCTCATTGTCTTGCTCCTATAATTAAAAACGGGGGGCTTTTACACCCTTTTTGTATGCTCGTAGAGCGTCTAATATATAGTCTTCTAACACATCCCAATCAAGGGGGGTGTCACATTTACTATTTATAACAGCATTCCCATTTGAATGATCAATTGCTGCTTCTTCTTTTATCCAGTTGTATATATAGTTTGCTTTAATGTCTAACATTAGCCTTGCTCCTCTATTTAAAAAGAGGGGGCTTTTACACCCCCTAAAGTTACTACACCATGTAAGTTATGCTGCTATAAAGTAAGGAGTGTCAAGAACTTTCTGTATTACAGCCG
>Ga0209816_1001831_pt1 | contig 15556 bp, 15 predicted proteins | sample CoawatmetaG01DNA_FD_187509 | JGI IMG/M metagenome (GOLD analysis project Ga0209816, IMG submission 187509) | Marine microbial communities from the West Antarctic Peninsula - Coastal water metaG017-DNA (SPAdes) (version 2) | ecosystem: Environmental > Aquatic > Marine > Coastal ... | reverse complement strand
GGCGGCGGAGGCGGTGGAGGCGGAGGCGGAGGCGGAGGCAACACCGGCGTCGTCGTTCGAACGCTGACGATTCCCAAGTCACAGGACGCCAGCCTGTTGCGCGTGCTGGTCAGCGCCGACCTGTCCAGTCCCGACGACCTTCAGCTGATCGCCTACCTCACGATCGGGGGCGTCATCCGCAAGGTGACGCCGGTGAACCTGATCTTTGATGGCCTTGCTAGCAAAGCACAGGGGCCGCTCACGATGGTGACGGCCGTACCTGGGCTGCCTGCCGGCCAATACGAAGCCGTTCTCTCGATCCGCAATCTGGAGCCGGACGGCGCGCTGACCGTGAAGGCCGGCCTCTACATCGAATTCGTTGAAATCAAGCGCGCGGCGCTCTGAGCAGAAGGAAGAATCATGACGTGGTATCAGAGCGGCAGCGTGACCGTGACGCAGGGATCGGCGACTGTCACGGGCGCCGGCACCGACTTCATGGCGCCCAACGTCTTCCCCGGCGACGGCTTCGTCGACGAGGCGGGCTACACTTATGAGGTGGTGGGCGCGCAGTCGTCGACGCAGCTGACGATCAGCCCGGCCTATCGCGGCGCGAGCGGCGGGGGCCGCGGTTATAAGATCATGCCGCTTCAAGATTACCAGCGATTGCTCGCCCAGCGCGCGGCCGATCTGATCGGCAGCTTTGCCTCCGTGCGCGATGGTGTCGGCCAAGGAATGTTCCCCGACGGCACTGCGGCGGCACCTGGCATCCGCTTTTCCGCGGACCAGGACTCTGGGCTTCGACGCCTCGGTTCGAACATTATCGCCTTTGTTGCCGGCGGCGTCGATCGCCTGACGCTGGATGGCGACGGTGCGACCGTCAGCACGGGGGGTGGGCCAGCCAGATTGACGATCGCCGCTACTGCGGAAGCGGGTCGGGGTGGCTCCATTCTCTTCACCCGAGCCGGGGCGGCGTCGGGCTTCATCGGTGACGCTGGCGCGGCGCTCGGCGGCACGGAAACGACCGGCTTGGTCTACTATACGTATGGCGGTGATCCTCATCGCTTTTTCGCAGGCGGTGCGGAACGCATGCGAGTTACCAATGCGGGGGCCGTCGGGATCGGCACCGCAACGCCCGCCGCCAAGCATCACGTCAACGAATCGAGCCCAGCACCCTGTTACTCGATGATTGGCAATCCGAGCGGCATGACACGGGTTGGAGTGCGAGCGGATGGCGCCTCGCAGTTGCTGTCCTACGCGGGCCAGCCGCTGTTGCTGGGCAGCGACAATCTAGGAGGTGTCGTCACCGAATGGGGACGCTTCGACGCAAGCGGCAACCTGCTGGTCGGCGGGACAAGTGGGAGCGGGTATCATCGCATCTATAAAGCTGCGGCTGAGGGTGCGGCGATACTAGACGTTCTAGGCAGTGGCTACGGCTCCATTCGCCTCTTCTCAGTCGCGTCGGAGGGCTGGAATGGCGCCGCTTCCGCCTGCATCATCGGGCGCAATACGGTGACCGGGCGGTCAATCAGTTCGGGTGGCACGGCCAATTTTGCGGGTGCTGACTACGCCGAGTATATCGCAAAGTCGCTGGCGTGCGGCACGATCCTGAAGGGGGACGTGTGCGGGATCGACAGCAACGGCCAGCTTACCCGGACCTGGGCGGACGCCCGCCGCTATGTCGTCAAGTCGACCGATCCCAACCTCGTCGGCGGTGACACCTGGGCGGCGCACCTCGGCCCGCGCCCCGAAGAGCCGCTGTATGCCGCGCCGACCTATGGCGGGTCGGCCGAGCCGACCAAGCCGATCGATCCGGCCGCCTTCGTGCCGCCGGTGATCGAGATGCCGGTGCAGCCCGTGCGCGCCGATGGCGAGGATGACGACGCCTATCTGCTGCGGCTCGCCGCTTTCCTCAACGCCCAGGCCGCCACGATCGCCCAGGCGGAGGCGGCCGCTGCTGCCCAGATTGAGGCCGCAAAGGCGCAGGCTGCCTATGCCGCGGCCGTCGAACAGTATCAGGCGGACCTCGCCGCCTATCGGGACGCGCAGGAGGCATATCGTGCCGCGATCGACGCGGCTGAGGCGGCGCATGCCGTCGCGCTCGCCGCGCATGGCGAAGCGCTGACCGTGTGGGAGGCCGAGCTGGAAGCCGCGCGCCAGACGGTCGACCGCATCGCCTTCTCGGGGCAGGTGCCGGTCAACGTCGACGCCGACACGCTCGCGGCGTGCGAGGCGGCGCTGGCGGATGGCGTGGCGGTCTACCTCGTCGCGGTCGCCCGCGGCGCCGGCATCGGCGTCACCGCCGTTCGCGAAGCCGACATGACGCTGCCGCTCTATATGCGGCGCGTCGGCGCCGTGTGGGCGATCCGCGACGGCCGCCCCTGGATCGACGTGCAGCATGGCTGACGCCGCCGTCTCTGCCGGCTTCGCCGCTTGGCTTAAGGCCGAACAGCGCATGCTGCCCGTCGCCGTGCCCGGCGCCACTCGCTGGCCGCGCGGACGCACGATCGCGGTCGCCACCCCCTTCGCGACGGTGGAGGGCGCCCAGGCGGAGGGCACGCGCCTCGCCGCCTTCTATGCCGCCCCGCTCGTCCAAGATCGCGCGATCGTCGTCGGGCGTCGCGCTGACCTGTGGGGGCGCTGCATCGCGGTCGATTACGCACGCTACGGCTATGCGCCCGGCGACCTCGTGTTCGTGATCGGCGCGCAGGAACTGGACAACGGCACCACCCAGCTCACCGTGCTGCGCAGGCTGGCGGCATGACCCTCGCGATCCTCCAGCCGCTCGCCCTCACCCTAGACGCCGCGCGGTCGAGCGCGGGCAGCGGCCTTGCTAACCTGGCGACGCCCAACCCGCGCGAGGCGTTCGTCGCCGCCGGCACCGCCGCGACGATCATCGTCGACCTGGGCAGCGTGCAGGCGTTCGACACGGTGCTGCTGGGCTTCACCAACGCCGCCGCCACCGACCGGATCGCAGTCGCGCCGGGGCTGGACGCCGAGGCGGTGGCAGGCAGCTTCGCGCATTCCTTCCGGCGCGCGCCGGTACTGCGCCATGGCCTCGCGATGCTGCCCGCCCCGGTGCGGTCGCGCTACCTGCGGCTCCAGGTCGAGACGGCCGCGCCGCTCGTCGCCGGCATTGTCGTCGTCGGCGAGGCGCTGCGCCCGAACCACGACTGGAACGCCGGCCGACCGATAATCGACACCGGCCGCGTCGAGCGCCTGCTGGGCGGCGGTTTCGGGAAGGACCGCGGCGTGGCGGCGGGCGGTTGGCAATGGGTGATGCCGGACCTGTCGCCGGACCTCTCCGAGCGGCTCTACGCGCTGGCGCTCGATGTCGGCCTCGCCGGCGAGCTGCTGGTGATCGAGGACCCGGCGGTCACGCCCGCGCTCAACGAGCGCATCCACTGGTCGCTGTTCGGCAAGTTCGAGCCGTTCGAACGCCAGCCGGACGGCACCGCCAAATGGGCGATGCAGGTCCAGGACTGGGCCTGATCGTCCGCGCGCGGAAGCCGAACCCATCCGCCGCGACGCGATACCCCGCCACCCATGCCCGCCCCTTCCGATCCCTTCGCCCTCGCCGCCGCCCACACGCTCGGCATCGAGGGCGGCTATGCCGACGACCCCGCCGACCGGGGCGGCAAGACGCAATGGGGCATCACCGAAGCGGTCGCCCGCGCCGACGGCTACACCGGCGACATGCGCGCGCTGCCCAAGGCGCGCGCGCTGGCGATCTACCGTCGGCTCTACTGGGATCGCATCGGCCTCGACTGGATCGCCGCGGTCGATTCCGCGGTCGCGTGCGAGGTGTTCGACACGGGCGTGAACCAGGGCGTCGCCATCGCCGGGCGCTTCCTCCAGCGCGTGCTCAACGTGCTCAACCGCGCGGGTCGCGACTATCCCGACCTCGTCGTCGACGGCGTCGCGGGTCCCGCCACCGCGGACGCGCTGCGCGCGCTGATCCGCGTGCGCGGGCGCGAGGGGCGCGACGCGCTGCTCGCCTATCTCGATGCCCTCCAGGGCGCCCGCTACGTCGAGATCGCCGAGGCGCGTGCGGCGAACGAGGCCTTCACCTTCGGCTGGGCGAAGCGGCTCGGCACCCTGTTCACGAGGACCCCCGCATGACCCCTGCCTTCCGCACCGCCGGAACCCCTTCGCCGCTGGCGGCAGGGACGCACGACGACGACCGGCTGGCGCCGGCGATCCCGTTCGACGCCGACCGCGCCGGCACGCCCGAACCGATCGGCGTCATGGCGCTCGCCGGCGAGATCGTCGACCTCGGCGCCGACGCCCCGCGCTGGCTGACCTTCGCGCTGCGCTCGATCAGGCCGCTCTGCATCGGCGCGCTGATGGCGATCCCGACGGTCGGCGCGGCAAGCGTCGGGGCGGTGGCGCTCTTCAGCCCCGCCCGCGCCGACGCGATGGTCGTCGCCTCCACCGCGTTCCTGCGCGGCATCCCCGCCGATGTGCTGATCCTGATCGGCACGCTCGCGTCGGGCTACGGCTTGGCGAAGACGGTCGAGCGGCTGCGGGGCACGCGGCCGTGACCGGCGCCTTCAGCGGCGTTGCACGGCTGTTACCGGGCGGCTGGCCGGTCGCCGGGGCGGCGCTCGTCGCGCTGCCGCTGGCGTTCGGGCTGGGCCGCTGCACGGTCGACACCTCCGCCCGCTGCGCTGCCAGGACCGCCGGCCACGCGGCCGAAACGCTGCGCACCGACCGCGCCGCTGACGCGCAGGCCACCACCACCCGCCGCACCGACGACCAGACCATCGCGGCCAAGTCCCGCGCCATCCAAGAGGCCACGCATGCGCTTCCCGACCACGCCCCTAGCGCTCGCCAGCATGCTCGCGCTTGCCGCCTGCTCCACCAGCAGGGTGCCGCCCCAGACCTTCTCCGCACCTCCGGCTGTTGACCTCGCGATCGAGGCCGAACCCGCCATCCCGCCCACCGCCGCCACCAGCGAAGCGGCCTATGAGGATTACAATCAGGCGATCCTCGACTGGGGCCGCCGCGGCTGGTCAGCCCTCCAGCGCATATGCCGCTGGACCGCCGACCACGCCGTCCCGCTAGGCTGCACCCCACGCTGAAGGTTGGCCAAAAACTCACCTGACAAATCGCGCCGACCGCGCCGAGCGCGACTTTTTGGCCAACTTTTTTGGCCAGCTACACCGCCTGGGACGAACAGGCGGTGATCGGCCAGATGCTCGCCACCGCCGTCGCGCGCATCGATCATCCCGATTACCGGCTCTATGTCGGCGTCTATCCCAACGATCCTGGCACGATCGCGGCGGCGCGAGCGGTGGCGGCGACCGACCCGCGCATCCGCGTGATCGTCGGCCCCCGCGACGGCCCGACCACCAAGGCCGATTGCCTCAACAGCCTGTGGCGCGCGCTCGTCGCCGACGCCGCGGACGGCCCGATCAAGGCGGTGGTGCTGCACGATGCCGAGGATGTCGTCCACGCCGCCGAACTCACCGTGTTCGACACGCTGATCGAAGGAAGCGCCGTGGTACAGCTGCCCGTGCTGCCGCTGGTCCGCCGCGGATCTTTGGTATCCGGCCATTATGCCGACGAATTCGCCTATGCGCATATCGTCCAGCAGCCGGTACGCGCGATGCTGGGCGCCGCGATGCCGCTCGCCGGCACGGGCTGCGCGATCGCGACCGACATGCTCGCGGCCATCGCCGCGGATCGGGGCGGCGCACCGTTCGACGACACCAGCCTGACCGAGGATTACGAGCTCGGCCTCCACATCGCCGAACGCGGTGGCCGCAGTCGCTTCGCCCGCGTGCGCGATCCCCGTGACGACAGCCTGATCGCGGTGCGCGCCTATTTCCCCGACAGCGTGCCCACCGCCACGCGGCAGAAGGCGCGGTGGATGACCGGGATCGCGCTCGCCGGCTGGGATCGCACCGGCTGGGGACGGCCGCAGGCGCTGGCCGATCACTGGATGCGCTTTCGCGACCGGCGCGCGCCCGTGTCGGTGCTGGTGCTCGCAATCGCTTATGCCGCGATCCTCCTGTGGCCGCTGTCGGTCGGCCTGCACTGGCTGACCGGAACCGCGGTGGCGGATGACCGGCTCGCCGACTGGCTGCTGATCGCAACCACATTGCTGCTCGTCTGGCGGCTGGGCATGCGGGTCGGCTGCACCGCGCACGACCATGGCTGGCGCCAGGCGGGTTGGTCGCTGCCGCGATTCTTCGTCGGCAACATCATCGCGCTGATCGCCGCACCACGCGCGATCCGGCGCTACCTCACGCTGCTGCGCGGCGGCCCGCTGATCTGGGACAAGACCGCACACGCCTTTCCGGAGCCAGGCACGCCGCTGGCATGACCGGCGGGCGACCCTTGCGCTTTCTCGCGATCGTGCTCGGCGGCTGGATCGGCATGCGAACCCTGGCCTTGTTCCAGACAGGCGACCTGCCGCTGGCGCCACTTACCAACCCGGTCGAGCATATCGTCGCCGCACTCGGGATCGGACCGGCGGAGGCGGCCGCACGCCCCCCGCTTCCGACGAGCGGAGCCACACCGGTCCCACGACCGAACCGCCCGCCGATCGCGCCGCCGCCAGCACCGTCGTGCATCCCGACCGCCGCCGCCCGGACGGACGGCGACCGCCCCGCACCCGCCACGACGACGACGACGCTCCACGCCACGCCGCCCCCGCCCCTGCTCCCGCTCGCAACGCCCGCGGCGATCACCCCGCGGGGACCATCGCGTCTTGCCGGCAGCGTTTGGGGCATCACCCGCGACGGCGGGATCGGGCAGGCCAGCGGCGGCCAGCTCGGCGGATCGCAGGCGGGGATCCGCGTCACCTATGCGCTGGGCGCATCGCGTCGCATCGCGCTCGCGACGCGGCTCTCGACTCCGCTCGCCGGGCGCGGTGCGGAAGCGGCGCTGGGCCTCGACTGGCAGCCCACCCGATTGCCGATCCACCTGCTCGCCGAACGCCGCATCGCGCTCGACGGCGGCCGCGGCGGCACGATGCTCGGTCTCGTCGGCGGCTATGGCCCCGCGCCCGTCGCCGGGCCGGTGACGGTCGAGGGCTATGGCCAGGCAGGACTGATCGCGCGCGACGGCACCGAAACCTTCGTCGATGGCGCGCTCCGCCTCGCGCATCCCGTCGCGCGCCGGGGGAAGGTCCGCCTCGACGTCGGAATCGGTGCATGGGGCGGGGCGCAGCGCGGCGCCGCACGACTCGACATCGGCCCGTCGCTAGGTTTGATCTTGCCGGTCGCGAACCGCAGCCTCCGCCTGACCGCCGACTGGCGCCAGCGCATCGCCGGCGATGCCCGCCCCGATTCGGGTCCCGCCCTCTCGATCGGCACCAACTTCTGACGGCGAGCCCCGAACGCCCCCCTCCCGTCACCCCGCCCTCGAGCCGGGGCCCCGCTTTTCCGGCGGTGGATCCAAAGCGGGACCCCGGATCAGGTCCGGGGTGACGGAATAAGACTGGTCGCCATCCAGCGCGGTGACATCATCCTCCCCCGGAATGACCGCACGCACGAGATACCGATCGGGCGCCGAACGATCCGCCCAACCCCTCCCGTCACCCCGGCCTTGGGCCGGGGTCCCGCTTTTGCGGCGGTTGACCCAAAGCGGAACCCCGGATCAAGTCCGGGGTGACGGAATAAGACTGGTCGCCATCCAGCGGGTCAGACACTCCTCCCCCGCAAGGGGGAGGTGGCGCCGCCGAACGGCGGTGACGGAGGGGGCGGAAAGGAACGTCGCCGGTAACATAGCGCCACCCTTATCTGCCCCTCCGTCATGTCTGCGGCATGCCACCTCTCTTGGCGGGGAAAGGAATGCACTACCGCCGCGCATCGATCGGCCCGCCGACCCGCACGATGACGATGGTCCTAGTCCCGCGGCGCCAGCCGCGTATAAAGCCTTTCGTGGACCTCTACCTCCCCATCGCCAACCTGTCGGTCAACGCGCTGGTCATCATCCTGCTGGGCGGCGGCGTCGGGCTGCTGTCGGGCATGTTCGGGGTCGGCGGCGGCTTTCTGACGACGCCATTGCTCATCATCTACGGCATTCCGCCCACCGTCGCCGCCGCCTCCTCGGCCAGCCAGGTGACGGGCGCGAGCGTGTCGGGCGTGTTCGCGCATTTCCACCGCGGCGGCGTCGACGTGAAGATGGGCAGCGTCCTGGTGGCCGGCGGTATCCTCGGCAGCGGGGCGGGCGCGTGGATCTTCCAGCTGCTCAAGGCGAGTGGCCAGATCGATACGGTGATCGGCGTCGTCTATGTCGCGATGCTGGGGTCGATCGGTACGCTGATGGCACGCGAATCGATCGGTGCGATCGGCGTCGCCAAGGGCCGCGTCCGCCCCCGCGCGCGCAAGCGGCGCCACCACCCGCTGGTCGCCGCGCTGCCACTGCGCACGCGTTTCTACGCGTCGGGCCTCTACATCTCGCCGCTCGCACCGCTGCTGCTCGGCTTCTTCACCGGCATCCTCACCATCCTGCTCGGCATCGGCGGCGGCTTCATCCTGGTGCCGGCGATGATCTACCTGCTCGGCATGGCGACCAGCGTCGTCGTCGGCACCAGCCTGTTCCAGACGCTGTTCGTCACCGCGGTCGCGACGATGGTCCACGCCACCACCACCAAGGCGGTCGATATCGTGCTCGCCGGCCTGCTGCTGGTCGGATCGGTGACGGGGGCGCAGCTGGGCGCGCGCTTCGCCAGCCGGGTGAAGCCCGAATATCTCCGCCTCGCGCTCGCGATCATGGTGCTGCTGGTCGGCCTGCGCATCCTGCTCGGCCTCGTCTGGCGGCCGGAGGAAATCTTCACGGTCGAGCTGACGTGAGCGCCCGCGCGGCTCTGCTGCTCGTCGCGCCGGCGCTGCTGGCGTCGTCGGCGCCGCCGGGCGGCTTTGCGACGGCGAAACCGGTGCTCGTCCCCGACGTGTCGCAGCGCCAGATCGAGATCGCCTACAGCTTTACGGGCGCGGAGCTGCTGCTGTTCGGCGCGATCCTCTATCCCGGCGGCCGCCTGCCCCCCGGCGAATCGCCGACCGATATCGTGGTGATCGTAAAGGGCCCGACGCAATCGGTGCTGGTCCGCGAAAAGGAAAAGATCGCCGGCATCTGGGTCAATGCCCAGCATCAGCGCTACAGTTCGGCGCCCAGTTTCTACGCGCTCGCCTCGTCACGCCCAATCGACCGGATCGTCGACGAACGCACCCGCGCGATCTACGAACTGGGACTCGACAGCCTGCAATTGTCCCCCGGCTCCAATGCGGTCAGCACGGTCGAGCATCGCTTCCAGCAGGGCCTCGTCGACCTGCGCCGCCGGGCCGGCCTGTATGTCGAGGCGCCGCGCGCGGTCGAGATCACCGACGACGTCCTGTACCGCGCGCGACTCACCATCCCGGCGCGCGTCCCCGTCGGGCGGTTCACCGCAGAAACCTTCCTGATCCGCGACGGCCGCGTGCTGGCGGCGGCGGTACGCGACATCGATATCCGCAAATCGGGCTTCGAACGCTTCGTCGCACGCGCCGCCGAACGGCATGCGTTCCTCTACGGAATCGCGGCGGTGGCGCTGTCAATCGCGCTCGGCTGGGGCGCGGGCTGGGTCGCGCGCCGTGTGTGACGGTTCCCAACGCTAAATTAACCAGCGCCCTCTACCTTTGGTCCGGTATGAACGGGGATCGGGCGTGATGAACGATATGGCGGGGGCGGGTTCGTTTTCGCAAGGTACGCCGTTGAGCGCGGCGGACGTGCAGGAAACGATCGGCCTGTCCGGCGCACCGATCGGTTGCGTCCTGACGATCGCGGGCAGCAGCAGCCGTGTGCTGTTCGACCGCAATGCACTGGCCCTGTCCGCGCAAGGATCCGATCCGGTTTCCGCCGGCGCGGGCCAGGTCGGCACTCAGATCAAGATGCGCATCGGCCAGTCGTGGCTGGTCGCCAACGTCCGCAGCCTGACGCTGCGCGACGGGTCGAGCGACTGGGTCGCGGCCGAGATCGACTTCCTCGGCGAAGGCATGGAGGAGCAGCTGACCGGCCGCCTGTACGGCTTCCGCCGCGGCGTGACGCGCTATCCGATTCCGGGGTGCGAGGTCTTTCCGATCACCACCGCCGACCTTCAACAGATCTATTCGGCCAGCAACCGCGCGCATATCCAGATCGGCACCGTCTATCCGACCCGCGACGTGCGCGCCTCGCTCTACATCGACGCGATGCTCGGCAAGCATTTCGCGCTGGTGGGCTCGACCGGCACCGGCAAATCGACCAGCGCCGCGCTGATCCTCCACCGCATCTGCGAACTGGCGCCGCAGGGCCATGTGCTGATGATCGATCCGCACGGCGAATATGGCGCCGCCTTCGGCAACAACGGCGCGCTGTACGACGTCAACAATCTCCAGATGCCCTATTGGCTGATGAACTTCGAGGAGCATTGCGAGGTCTTCGTGACCGCCCGCGGCGAAGACAGCCAGCTCGACCGCGACATCCTGGCGAAGTGCCTGCTGATGGCACGCGGCAAGAATCGCCTGGGCCAGGGCGTCGCCAAGCTCACCGTCGACGCGCCGATCCCCTATCTGCTCAGCGACCTCACCAATTTCATCAGCCTCGAAATGGGCAAGATGGATCGCGCCGGCGACACCGCCCCCTATCTCCGGCTCAAGACCAAGATCGAAGAGATCAAGGCCGATCCGCGCTACGGCTTCATGTTCTCCGGCATGCTCGTCGCCGACTCGATGGCGGATTTCCTCGCCCGCATCTTCCGTATGCCGGGCGGCGGCAAGCCGATCTCGATCATCGACGTGTCGGGCGTGCCGTCGGAAATCACCTCGGTCGTCGTCGCGATGCTCAGCCGCATGACGTTCGACTTCGCGATCTGGGCGCGCAACGAGCCCAGGCGCCCGATCCTGCTCGTCTGCGAAGAGGCGCACCGCTACATCCCGAGCAGCCTGGGCGCCGACGGGCGCAACGCCTCGGTCGGCCGCATCCTCGGCCGGATTGCCAAGGAAGGGCGCAAATATGGCGTCAGCCTGGGGCTGATCACGCAGCGTCCGTCCGATCTCGAGGAAGGCGTGCTGTCGCAATGCGGCACGATCATCGCGATGCGCCTGAACAACGAACGCGACCAGGCCTTCGTCCGTGCGGCGATGCCGGAGGGTGCGCGCGGCTTCCTCGATGCGATCCCGGCGCTGCGCAACCGCGAATGCATCGTCTGCGGCGAAGGCGTCGCGGTGCCGATCCGCGTCAGCTTCGACAACCTCGAACCCGCCAAACAACCCGCGTCCACCGACCCCATTTTCTCGCAACTCTGGTGCGACGCCGGTGGCGAAGACGATATCATCGCCCGCACCATCCTCCGCTGGCGCGCCCAGGGGCGGTAAAAAGGAAGTGACGGCAAAGGTATAGGAGCAATCGTCTGGCCGTCTCGCCAGTTTACTACCACATGAGGTCTTGGCGGCGAGCCCGCTATCGGAATTGTCCCAGCGGGTGAAATGACCTGCCAGCGGACATTCTGCTTTCGCTCACTTGCGGACATCCATGCACGCGGGGCACGATGCGGCATGACCATCGAGATGCTACTGATCGGGGGCGCTCTTACCGGCCTCGTGATTGGATTGGGCGCAAAAACCCCTAAGCTCGGATGCGCGGCCCTGTGGATCGTGCCCCTTGCCATGATCGCATACGTGTATGCGTGGCAGAGCGCCCATCCTGACAGCCTCAGGTCTACAAGCGGCCTCGACTTCGTGTTCGGGCCACTATGGCCGAGCCTAGGGGCAATGGGCGGTTACGTCGTCGGAACAGCGATCCGCTACTTCATCCTTTTCAAGCGGAACGGCAGCTAACCCCAGGTTCCGACACACCGACGCCAATCGGCACTCGAACCCCTACCGCCCGCCCACTGGCACCGCGAGCAGCCCCGCCGCGTAGCTGCGGAACCGCCGCAGGTCGCTGCCCGACAGCGCCGCGACGCTGGCGAAGCTGATCGAGCGCGGGTTTACCGTCTGGCCGTTGCGCCATACTTCCCAGTGCAGATGCGGCCCGGTCGACAGGCCGGTCGAGCCGACATAGCCGATCACCTGACCCTGCCGCACGTGCTGGCCGCGCGTCACCGCGATGCGGCTCATATGGCCATAGCCGCTGGCAAGGCCGCCGGCATGGCCGAGCTTGACGAAATTGCCGTAGCCGCCCGAGCGCCCCGCGCCCTGCACCACGCCATCGAGCACCGCATAGATCGGCGAGCCGTAGGGCGCACCGATGTCGACGCCCTTGTGCATTTTCAGATAGCCGAGCAGCGGATGCATGCGGAATCCGAAGGACGAGGTGATCCGCCCCGCCACCGGCATGCCCATGAAGCCGCGGCGTTCGCTCTGCCCCTTGGCGTCGAACCAGCTCGCATGGCCGTCCGCATCGTCCCAGCGGACGAGTTCGACCTTGCGGCGTCCCTGGTCGATGCCGGCGAACAGCAGGTCGCCGAGCCGCTGTTCGCCGGTCGCGGCGCGGTCGCGCTGGATGATCAGGTCGAAGCTATCGGCGGCCCCCACATCGCGGCCGATCGACAGGCGCGTCGCCAGCGCCTTGATATAGCTTTCCACCACGCGCGCCGGCGCACCCGCAGCGCGCGCCGAGCGGTACAGGCTGGAGCCGACGAGGCCCTGGATGCGCAGCGGCGTGCGGTCGACCGCGATCGGCTGGCGCGTCAGCACCAAGCCGGTGGCGGCCCGATCGAGCGTCAGCGCCAGATCGAAGCGCGCGCGCAGCGACAGCTTTTCGAGCGGCCGGGCGACGGTGCGCGTCGGGCGGCGGCCGAGCGTCAGCGACAGGCGGGTGCCCGGCTGGATGTCGTCGAGCGATACCGCCTGCGCGATCAGCTCCGCCGCACGCGCCGCATCGGCGCGGCCGACGCCGGCACGGGTCAGGACGTGCGCCAGCGCATCGCCCTCGCCCAGCGTCGCGCTCAGCTCGACATGCGGGCGTTCGGGTGCCTCGGCGAGTGGCGAGACGAGGTCGTTCGCCGCCATGCGATGGCCCGTGTCGCCGCCCCAGGCCAGCGGCGCGATGGCCTGGCCGCGCGCCTCTTCCCAGGCGGTGCCGTCGAGCACCGCGGGCGCCGCGCCGACCAAGGGGCGCACGCCCGGATTGAGCGCCCAGACCGTTGCCAGCAGGCCGGTCAGCGTTGCGAGGCCGCGCCACCAGTCGCGCGTGCCGATCTGCGCGCCAAGGTCGGGCGCCCAGTCGATCGCGCCCCAATCGATACCGAACAGCCCCGGCTTCCGCACCGCCGGCCGCGCGCCGGGCACGCCCGGCAGGCGCACGAACGGGCGCGCCGCGGTGCCGCCGGCCAGCTCATAGCCTTGATCGTTGCGCAAAAACACGCGGGCGGCGCCTCATGATCCGTGCGCCGCGTCCCCCCGGCGTCAGGGTGGCAGCGTTGTGGGGCCAAAGCGCTAAAGTCAAATTAACCGCGGAATGTGCGGGTTACGCCTGCGACGAGCCGGTTGCCCGCTGCGGCAGACAGGGGCCGGATTAGCGCAGCAGCGCCAGCGCCGCCATCAGCAGCGCGGCGACGCTGGGGTAGAAGGTCAGGCCGAAGCCCAGCGCGCGCGCCGCCGCGCCGTCGCGATAGCCGCTCCAGAACAGCAGCCGCCCGGCCGAGAAACAGGCCGCGAACAGCGCAACGGCCACGCGGGCATGATCGTCGAGCAGCGTCAGCGCGCCATAAGCGATCGCGGCGAGCAGCGCCTGTTCGGCGGTGTTGCGCAGGATGGCATTGGCCGCATCGACACGCGGGTCGACGCCGTCGCCGCCATCGATCGCGCTCGCCGAAGCGAAGCGCCGCCGCGCGACGTCGCCGATCGCCGCCGCCACCCACAAGCCCAGCGTCAGCAGCGCGACGCCCAGCGTCCAGCCGCGCGCCTCCAGCATCATCGCATCGCCGCGGGCGTAGCCGATCAGCGCCAGCGCCACCGTCACGACGACGGCGATGCCCATGGCGCGCGTCACGCCCGCCTGCGCGCGGGCAAGCGGCGTCGCGGGTGCCCGCTTCGCCGGATCGACCGGCGTCTCGCTCACACCAGCAGGCCCTGCAGCAGCTTGGGCAACGTGCCGCTTTCGCCCCGCGCCTCGGCCATGAAGCGATCCTTCAGCGGCGGCAGGCGATCGACCGCGGAAATGCCGAAGCGACGCACCGCGCGCGCCGTCTTGCCCGGAATGCCGAACAAGCGCGTCAGCGTATCGGTGGCGGCGGCAACCATGAACGTGTCGAGCCCACGCCAGCGCTGATAGCGTTCGAGCAGCGCGGGATCGCCCAGGTCCAGCCCCAGCCGTTTGCCCTCGACCAACACTTCCGCCAGCGTCGCGACGTCGCGCAGGCCCAGGTTCAGCCCCTGCCCCGCGATCGGATGGATGCCGTGCGCAGCGTCACCGACCAGCGCCAGCCGCTCCGCAGTGATCCGCGCGGCATGGTGGAAGCCCAGCGGATAGCTTGCGCGCGGCGATGCTGCGCTGAGTTCGCCCAGGAACCCGCCCATCCGCTTGGTCGCCTCTGCCAGGAAGGCGCGGTCGCCCAGCTTCATCATGCCGGGCCCATCCGCGCCCTTCACCGACCAGACGATCGCCGATCGATGGCCGATGTCGTCGTCGGGCAGCGGCAGCAGCGCGAACGGGCCGGCGGGGTAGAAGATTTCGTAGGCGACGTCTTCGTGGGGATATTCGTGGTGGAAGGCGCCGACGATCGCGGCATGGTCGTATTGCCAGCGTGCCACCGGAATCCCCGCCGCCTCGCGCGTCGGTGAATTGCGCCCCTCCGCCACGATCACCAGCGGCGCGGTGACGGTGGTGCCGTCGCTCAACGTCGCGGTGACCTGATGCTCGCCGCGTACCAGATCGGTGGCGCGCGTCTGCATGCGCAGGTCGACATGGGTCGCAGCGGTCGCGGCGGCGAACAGCGCGGCGCGCAGCGCCTTGTTTTCGTACATCGTGCCGAGCGGATCATCGTTGTCGCCAGGCCGGAAATCGAGCTTGCCCGGCGCCAGCCCGTCGCTGACCCGGATATGCCGGATCGCACAGCCCTGGCCCGCCAGCGCCTTGCCCACGCCGATCGCATCCAGCATCCGCCCGCTCGCGCTGGCGATCGCCGACGCGCGCCCGTCGAAGCCCGGGGCGTGGACCACCGCGGGGTCGGCGGGATCGACGACGATGCTCGTGACCCCATGCGCGTCGAGCGCCAGTGCGAGGGTGGCGCCGACCAGGCCGCCGCCGAGGATGATGACGTCCGAATTCATGTGCATCCCCCTACAGGTCGCCGCGCACCGTGCCAACGCTCCCTACGGTCGTAGGGCAGGCGTTGTTCCCGGCGGGGGAGCGGTTCGGAAAGTCACAAAAGTCACGCCGACGCACGTGTTTTTCGAAACGGGGGGCCTGCGGTGAGACAGAGCCTGGGCAGGGGTGACACGGATGGGGCGTGTAGGACAGCGGGAATGTGGTCGGCCGGGTAGCGTCCGCGGTCGTGGTGTAATTTCCCGGTGTAGATGACGGTGTATGCCGGGGTGGGGCCGAGGCCCCACCCCGGCGTCGGCGTCTCGGTGGCCACCGGGCTCATCGGTTAAGGTGGAAGTGT
>Ga0209816_1001825_pt1 | contig 15589 bp, 14 predicted proteins | sample CoawatmetaG01DNA_FD_187509 | JGI IMG/M metagenome (GOLD analysis project Ga0209816, IMG submission 187509) | Marine microbial communities from the West Antarctic Peninsula - Coastal water metaG017-DNA (SPAdes) (version 2) | ecosystem: Environmental > Aquatic > Marine > Coastal ... | reverse complement strand
CACATTCTATACCAGTGTTTCCCAATTCTTGTGAGATGTTTGGTTCATAAATTAATTTATTGCTGTCTGTAAATTTTATATCTTGGCTGAAAGAAAGATTAAAATAATCGAAGTTAAAATTGAGATGATGCCACCACTGGGAGTCTCCTATACCTTTGAAGTAAGTTGTATCTATCTTCATGACGTGGGATCTATATGTTTTTCAATAATAGATGCAACAACTTGGTGACCATGTACAGACCAGTGTCCATCTTCTTTGCTTATCGCCATTCTCGGGTCTTGAAATTCCTTTGTATCAATGTCCATGAACACAAAATCATGATCGCAAAATTCATCAAAGTTTGTTGCGGCAGTCTGATCTCGGTATCCAGAACAAAGTGCCATATGGAAAAAGTAGGTTTTAAAATTGTGTATCTTTCCTAGTCCCTTCGTGAGTAATATATTCCTATCATTATTGTCGAGATCTCCCAAATCAGTATTCATCTTCATGTAAGCATTATGCATCAAGCTGGAATAATTTCCTTCGTCTCCATGTGCGCCAATAGTTAGATTCATCATAGAGGTAAAATATTGCCCCTGTACATCCGGATGGCAGTGATGTAATCGCCTATCCATAAATGAATATCCCACGATAACATATTCTATTTGTTTCGAATATCTATTGCACCAATCTCTTATTAATTTAGTTATTAAATCGTTTGATGCTCCTCTAAGTCCTACGTTAATAACCTTGTAATCTTTGAACATCGGGGTATCTTGTAACAACGCAGGCCAAGTATCTGTGTAGTACATTCCATCTCCGAACGTAAAACTATCTCCTACACACAATACGATTTTAGAATTTTCAAGTTCTTCTTCGTCTAGTTTAGTTCTGGTAACATTAGCACTGTCCCAGTGGTCGCATATTTTATAGTATCCATCTTTGCATAGCGGATGAGAAGCAATTACTTTCTTAGTCATTTCATGTACTTCTCAAACATACCATGTAGTCTTGGAAATGTCAGTTCGAAACTTTCATTTCTTAGTTCGTCTAGCGTAGCAGTATAGTCCATTGCCTTTTGCATCAATGCGATATTAGTGGGTTCTTTCTCATATTGTCTAAGACCTTTTATTTTATTAGGATCAGGATCGTCTTTAAATGCTATTGCAAGTTTGTCATTTATTTGTTTTCGGACCTCTAGTGGTAATACATTTGGAGTATACTCTTCGGGTTGTGTTACAAAATTATGATGTATCCATAATCCTCTAGCGTTTGCCCATGAATGCATTTCGTCAAGATAAGGATAATTCATCCAACTAACAGTCTGTGTTACTACGAATCTAAATTTATTCTTTTCATAGAATGGTAAATTTTCTTTTGCTTCTAATAACATATCAACTGTCTCGCAAACTTTATTCCATTTTGTCGGATGTCTTATATATTCATTTCTGTCGCCAATGTCATCTATGCTGAATCCAATTTCTATTTCATCAAACTGTTTCCATATCTCAATGATCTCTGGTGTCATGAGTGTCATATTGATGTTGTACCAAAGTTTAACATTAGTTCTGCCTGCATCAATCATTCTTTGTAGAAACTTGAAATGTTCTTTTATTAGGGTGGGTTCGCCACCGTTTATATAAAATACTTTTGCACTCTTTGAATTCTCAAATAGATCATCCCAGAACTTCTCTTGTTCGGGCCAATCGAATTGATTTAACTGTTTATCAAATAAATCTAATGTAGTGAATTTCTGACGCATCTTATTGTAATCTGTAATCCATTTACTACTACTCCATGGATTACATGTTCTGCATTTGACATTACATGTATTACCTAGGCGCAGTTCTATAAATTCTAAATCAACTACATTAAGAGATCCATCTTCGTTAGTTCTTTCTTTGGCAGACTCAACGGTGAAATGTGAATACAATTTGTTTTCTCTAGTTCTCTTGCTCCATATGCCAGCATCTTCTTCTCGATAACATCTCTTGCACATCTCGGGCTTTTTACCATCGAGCATTTCTAATCTAAGATCATTGAATGAGTCTCCATTCATAACTTCTTCTATAGAATGATTTTTCAAATCTAAGAATACATCGCCACTTACACTTCGAGGATCGTTATCAGATATAGCAGTATAGTTTCTAGACCTAGATATGCCATTCGTATGATCTGCTACACAACATACAGTTGTCCCGCCATGGGGATGAGTTGCTAGGTGTATCCACGGAAGTGTACAGAATGTTTTACTCATTTATTATCCTTTTATTCTTTATTAACTATATAGTTATTTATATTTAATCCAATTCGGTACTATTTGTTTACTCATAGTTATTTTATGCCCGATATAGTAAATCGGTCAAAGACATTAAGTTGTAGTGTAGTGCTATATTTTATTTCTCTAAGGGGATATTTACTTTTAAAATCCTCTAATGATTTACAATTATTTATGTGGTCGTCAATTACTAGATTGTTACTTTGCATAATAAGTTGGGTTCCAGATTTGATTCTGTCGTACCAGTCTGTGGTCATATGCTCACAACTAAGATTGATAATAGTGTCGAACTCTTGTTCACGACCAAAACTATCAATGTTCATACTTTGATGTCCTAGATAATTTTTAAACGTGTAATTGAATCTGCCACTTATTTCTTTACATCTCGTGTCCATATCAACTTCTTCGAAATCTATATTAGGATATTTTTCAATCAATACACGAGTGAGAAATCCAAGCCATGAGCCAATGTACAATACTCGTTTTGCGTTACCACTAATCGCATCAAAGGCAAGGCATGCTTCTTTCTTACTTTGAATTTGATTCGTATGAAACGCATCCCGTATCTCATCAAGGGGTAGTTGTTTTGCTATCTCTTCATCATACATCATATCTAAGAACAATGGAATGTATTCTTCTATGTTATTCTTTTTCATATTCCATCCACCAGTCATATAATTCTGGACAATATTCTTTATATATTTCTTCGATAGTGTACACGCCTGTTTCTTTGTCTTGTCTTATATCACTTAACTTTGCTTGAAATCTTCTGCCGCCAACTGATGGTTCATGATGACCATCTGGAAATTGCTCTGCGAATGTCGGACGTTTCTTCATTTCTTTTAATGTGTTAACTAATGTTTCTTGGAGTCTATCATATGTTGGAAGCATATAGGCTAAATTGTCATCAATAACTTTATCAAGAATGTGTCTAGGCCATGCAAACGGAGAGAACACCATATCAGGATGAAATGCGAACATCATCTTTGTTTCAATTCGAACATTCAATTCTTTACTCAAATCAAATAACTCTTTTAGTGAAAACATTCCTGGACCAGTGATTGTCAAATCTAATAACATCTTCTTCTCGCCGTCTGGTAACGCTACCCCCTGTTTGAAGTTAGCAAGCCATTCTTCCCAAACAAGACCAGTACGAATAAATTCACCTATTCTGCCAGTGCCATCTATACTAGCACACATCATCCAATCTTTAAATTGTGGAAGATAGTCATACAAGTTTTTGCCCTTGAAGTCTACACGTGATAGATTAGAGTTATATCGGACGTAACAATCTTTGGCAGTACCCGCTTGTGTCATCTTCTCCATTGTTTCCCAATGTATATCATACATAAGTGGTTCGCCACCAACCCAGTATATTTCTTCTACTATCCCATCTTCTATTGCTTTTCTAAATTCTGGTTCAACAACATCAATTTGAAACGCATTCATTTTCTTTTTCACATCTGTTTGCATAAATGGGTGTTCTTCGATTGACCACATGTTGTTTTTCTTTTTCTCTGCTTCCCAACTTGAACTCAATAACTCACCACACATTCTACATTTAAAGTTACAAAGATTACTGAAACGATAATCGAACGAAATAGTAGACATAGAAGTTCTGCCATCTAAGTCCGTACTGTCAAATGCTTCTTGTATTTTATCTTTAAAGAGATGACCAGTGAACCATTTCTTGTATGAACTCAAACTAAGAATGTCATCATTACATACGTCACACTGTGGAATAGTTTCTCCAGCCATAAGTTTCTTTCTTATGCCCATCATGTACTCGGAGTTCCAATGTTCTTCTAGCGTCAGTGGATTAAAGTCGTCTGCACTTGTTCTTATCTTCTTGTCTAATCCATATGCCTCGTCATTAGTTGCATCAATATATTGTCTTTGAAATTGGTGTTCTTCTCGGGATGCACAGCACATTCTACGTTCTCCTTGTGGAGAAATATAAGTGTGAGTCCAAGGAGCCATACAGAATGTTTTGTTTTTGCTTTCTTCAGCACATGTCCCGTCATCTTTCCATATTGGTATAATTTTCATGTCTATTCCTTGATACTGTCCAGTGTTTTTGTTATTTCTTCATTTGTTCCTACCCCACAAAATACAGAACAGGCTTTCAGTCTTTTATTTCTTATATCTCTGTCTTGAAAACTTTCAAGCCATCTATTAGTAAACAGATCACCATCGATGATATCCTTTAGCGGGCGTTGTGTTAGTGAGATATTTTCTTTTCCATAATTATTTATAAAGTTTTGCAATGGGGTCGACATCTGACTATGCGAATCATAATATATTCCTGCTGTATAACAGCATGGAAAAACCAAGCCCTCGCTAGTAATGAAAACCTTTTCGTCAGCGATTGCCTCGCACGAGATATCACATGCACTCAATTTCTTTTCATGTTCTGTAAGTGGGAGCGTCAGGTCTGGTAGAGAAGGTGTAGGATTATGTAAGTATCCGCCTGATCGCTTCCTAGAGTTTTTTAATTGTAATTGAATATCTTCGAGATATCCTAGCGTAGCGTGGGTGACATCCGCATTCTTTCCATCCTCGGTAGCAGTTCCAAGATCTCGTTTGTACATTCTTGAACTCCTATGAACAGAACTACTATCAATCGGAGGTCTTATATAATATTCGAATTGTCCTTCGTTTCCATAAACATACATTTTGTAGCCTGCTGTTGAAGTTGCATCTTGGTTGGTAAATCCCATCGCAGTCTTTTCAAAGAACTGATTTATTTTCATTTCTTTTGCTAACGCTCTTGCTTCCTCTACTTGATGCTGATTATGTCTGAATACGAGAAATTCCCAAACAGAGTGTGCGCCTGTTGAATTATAGTGTGTCATTGCCGACATGATTTTATCCCAATAAGTACCTCTGCGATATATCCAATTTGTATCTTCAAGTCCGTCTACGCTGAATACTAATATAGACTCTTCATGACCATTAAAAATCTCTCCTAACTCACGCCAGAATTCAGGATCTCTGCCACTAGCATTCGTATTCATGTAGAATTTCATTTTTGGATTTACAGACTGAATATATCGTAGAATAGGAATCAAGTCTGGATTAGTCATTGCGTCTCCATAATTACCACACATTGTGACCATTTTTAATTGTTTAATAAGATCTGTTGAAAACCAATCTTTTGCATTCTGTAATGTGATAAACCGCTCGGTAAACAACTTATTTTTAACACCACCCGATGCTCTGCGATTACATGACGGACACGTAGCATTACATAGACTACTTGCTTCTATGTCAAGGCGTGTTATATCCTTATAATCAATCATGTTCTCTTTCCTAGTATTCTGATTCGCCCGTTATTCCATGAATAGTTTTTAATACTATTAAAATGTTTAGTGAGAGTTTCTGGATGCTCAAAGAGTGCCAATTTATCTTCTAACGAATTCTGTTTTACTGTTTTAGTCACTGCTGTCAACTCACTTGTTATTTGTCCAGTCTTTATAATATCTTCATATGATACCGGTATAATATCGTACCTATCAAATAATTTGTCTTGATTATCGTACCATCTATCAAATGTATTCTTCAAATCGGCTACTACGTTACCAAACAAGGTTCCGTCAGTAGCAATTTTTTCGTATTCATGGTGTTCTATGCTATTCCAAATATTTGAACTTTTAGCAATAATATAACTTAAATACGTATCAAATATATCTTCTCTGTAAGAAAAATAGATATTATCAATTCTCTCTTTGGTTACGAAATATTGTAATAAATTTGCATTGTGCGATGATGACTCTCCAAAATCATCAGTCGTCTTAGATGATATTCCAGTATTGATATGCATCTTTAATGCCCAGTCATCTAGGTGTGCTGAACTTATTGTATCTGTTGTATCTAGGAAATTATCAGTGTGAAGTTCTGTCGCGCCTTCTCCAATAGGAGAAAGAGAATAGTGTGACATTATACTATTATGTATAATACCACTGCCAGTTCTTCCGTAAAATAATATCAGATGTTTCATACAATTAGACGTCCCTTTTCCCATGAATATTTTTTAAGAATATCAAAATGTTTTTCAACTATTTGCTTATCGTCAAAGAGTGATAACTTTTCTTCCAAGGTATTTTGTTTTGCTAATCTAGTTACTACTGGTATGTCATTTGTTACATTGCCAGTCATTATCATATCTTCATATGAAACAGGTATGATATCATATCTATCAAACAATTTAGATTGATTTCCATACCATCGGTCAAGTGTCTCCTTCAACTCTAACGCACAACTTAATAATATGTCACTGCTCGTGTCTATGTTGGTATACTCTTGTTTTGCATGACTGTTCCAAATATTTGAACTGTTTGCTACCACAAGACTTAAATATGTATCAAATATATCTTCTCTATAAGAAAAATATATCTTATCAATTTTTTCTTTATTTAGAAAATATTCTAATAAATTTGACCAGCCGGCATTGTCTATTCCACTATCAATGTGCATCTTTAATACCCAATCATCTTTATCTGCGATCCAACTGGCTGCTTCTAGAAAGTTGCCACTCTGTATCTCTGCCTGTAAATTCTTATCTTTATTTAACGAATAGTAAGATAACAGGCTAGTATACAACATACTGCTACCAGTTCTTCCGTAAAATAATATCAGATGTTTCATATACTATCTCAACTTGATTCGTGGGCATCATCGCCACCATCATACTCTTTTATGGTTGCAGGATCATCTATAATCTGTGTGATTGTGTTAGTCGCATTATTACCAAGTAATATTTGGTCACGACTTGGAACTTCTGCTTCAAGTGATGCGAACCAATCTCCTAGTGGACCGGCAAACGTAGTAGCAAAGTCTTTATCTCTACGTATATCATACTGAGCAAAGAATGCCTTAAAATCATTATACAACTTTGGAGTCTCTGCTGTATTCTTATGCGGAGTCTTTACGATGTCTAAGTAATCAACTAATCTACGAACACTCTCTTTTTCGCCATCACTTAGCATTTCTTGTGGACGTTCAGATAGATACCAATTATTGAGTTTATCTTTGTAGTGAGTTTTGATTTCTTCTGGTAATATTGCCGCACTTTGAAATGATGGGAATCTTAGAATGTTTAAAGACATAGTGGGCGACTTTTCGCCGTATGTTTCTCTCAAGTCTAACATCTCATCCATGAACTCTGTGATAGAATTTAAACATAAAGAGTTAATAGTCATCATCATATGTAACTTTTTTACATTAGATTCAGTTAATACTCTATGAATATTACTCATCCATAAGTCATAGTCTAACCCATCGCGAATGTATTCTCCTTCTTTGCCCGTTGCTTCCATGCTTGTGTATATCTCAAGATGCGGCACATGCCAAGATTCTTTAACAAGTTTGTCAAGAACTTTAGGAGTATCAGGACACATATTTGAATTGATTGCAAATCGCATGTCTCGTCCTCTATCGGGATTATCTTTGAACCATTGAAATAACTTCCATGTGCCTTTATGCATGATGGGTTCACCACCAGTGATACGAATTTCTTCTAAACAATCTGCTAAGTCGCTTTCCCACCACTTATGAAATGCTTGTATATATGGGTTATCTTCTTGCTTCTTAGTTGCTGGTTCGGCATACGGAGCGGTATCTTGGAAGTGTCCGCGTCCATCAGATTGTATATTCTGATAGCCACCATAATCATTGATGTCTTTCACCCATGCTGTGCTAAACGCTGGGTTACAATAAGAACACTTAAAGTTACATGCTCTATCAAATGATATCTCAAGAGTTTTTAAGTTTACATTCTCTTCCCATGGCATATCAACTGACTTCTGAATATCTTCATCTGTAAAGATTTCAGTTTTGAATACTCTATCTGAGATATGGTCTTTGCCCATGTCTTCTACTTTCCAACAGTACTCACACTCAGCAGGGCGATGGCCCTCTTGCATCTGTTTACGCATTTCTTTCTTATGTGGAGTATTATGAATTGCTGAAGGATTATCTTCCAGTTCTTCAAGAGGAATCCAATGCCCCGGCGGGTGATGACAACTTGTAGTTTGTCCATGTCCTAACCAGATAGTTGCATTATACCATTTTGCCGCACAATAAGACTTACTAATAGGATCAATTATTCGTTCTTTATATTGGTGAAGTGTTTCACTTTGTTTTCTGCTCATATTATTTTTCTCTACTTATTTGTCTACTAATCCAAGAACTAAGATTAGATCGTGTTGTACTCGCAAGTTCTTTGAATACTTCATGATTATGTATTCTTGCCTCTTTTGTGTCTTTGTAAATCTTTTTTATATAATTCTTATTATCGCCAATTTCTTTGACAAGACCACACACCTGCTCCATTCTGTTACTGTTATTTATTATACCGTCATACTCACATAAATAATCTTGTAATTCGAATCCAAACTGTTTTAGATATTCTACTTTATGTGGAGAATTATACCATATAAAAAATCTGCCGGTGCTTAATGGTTTACCAGTTTTTTCTGTAGTAAAATGAAGAGTCTCCCTTAGTGGGTTACTTTCAGACACAATATCAAAATGCGAATTATTATATATTAATTCGGGTGATATATGTGATATACAATAAGAGTTATCTTCTCTAATAGCACGTTCCATCGTATTTAATTTCATAGATAAATCTTGATTAGTTAAATTATTCCAAACATCATCGTCTTCTAAATGACCAGCAGACTGTAGACTATACTCTTTATGGCCGAAGTACGTTGAGTATACACATTTTTCATCACCTATAGATTCAAACATGTCCGTTCTGTAGTCTTTATCAGACCCCAGTAGCATATTAAACGTAAAATCTTTTGGTCTGTAATCGAAGTCTATTGTTGTGTTTGCTGATGTGTATAAATGATTTGGCATAAACCATGGCATATTGAAAGATTTCGATTTATCAATAGAAAAATGACTATCTTCTGATAGTGTTACATAAAATACATTAAGACTAGCAAGTTCTGTCATCATATCAGTTAGTACTTTTTCGTGAATATCAAAATACTTTGGTCTTCCTGCGTATAGTACTTCGCGGCTCACAAAAAAACAAATATCATGTTCTTTGACTTCAGATATTATCTCGTCTGTCGATAGGTTGGCTTGTTGGACAGGGTCACCATCGTCAAAGCCAGGTTGCTTCCTCAGCCATTCCCACCAGTCTACCACAAGAATCTTATGTGGAGAGTTCCGATGTTCTAGAGACACCTCTTCAAATCCAGGATAACCTCCCCAGAACTTCTGAAATTGAGGACCTATATGGTCTTTGCCTATTAACTTAATCATATTATTTTTCTACCTTGAATATTTCAATTGAAGGTGAATTATCTATAGTGTCATACCAATCTACCATAATAGGATCAAAGGTTGCTCTAAAATCTTTGCCACGTCTTTCATCGTACTGTGTATAGAATGATTTAAAATCATGTTGTCTCTTTTTTAGAATTTCATCTGAATGGGGCACACGTATTGCTTTGTCCATGTGGTTGATTATACGAGTGACATATATATTTTCCTGGACCGATAAGTCTGTTTGTCTTTTTTCATACCATACTTTTAATTTATTATTGTAATGTTCTATAATATAAGTCGGTAACGTGGTGATACTCTGAAACTCGGGGTTGTATACTAAGTTCAGTGATAACATAGGTGAACGTTCTTCTCCATATATCTCACGCAGTGCTAACATATCATCCATGAAATCTGTTATTGTGCCTAGACATAGTGCATTTATAGTCAGCATTACATAAAATCTATTTACTTTTGGCTGGTCTAATAATCTCTTAGAATTATTCAACCAAGTGTCATAGTTTAATCCATCACGAATGTATTCTGCTTGTACTCCAGTTGCTTCACAACTTGTAAACATTTCAAAGTCTGGTACATATTGTACTACTTCTAATAATTTTTTAAAAGTCTTTTCTTTTTCTGGAACAAGATTCGAGTTAATAGAAAATCTCATACCTTTACCACGTTCAGGATTATCTTTAAACCATTTGAATAGTTTCCACACACCCGGATGCATAATGGGTTCACCACCCGTCACTCTGATAGACTCAAGTGTATCTGCTAATCCTCCTTCTTGTTCCCACCATTTCCAGAAGGCTCTAATATATGGATTATCTTCATCTTTCTCTGCGGCGTTTGCGGCCCAAGGTGCAGTATTGATGTAATGTCCTCTTTCATCTGATGTAAGATTCTCATAAGGCCCGTTGTCTTTAATGTCTTTAACCCATGCGGTGCTAAATGAAGGACCACAATACGAACATTTAAGATTACACGCTCTATCAAACGACACTTCAAGTGTTCGTAGAAATGAATTATCATCCCATTTTCTTAACATAATCGCATCTAAATCTGATTCATCATACATGTCTGTCTTGAATACGCGGTCAGAGATATTATTGCCCATGTCTTCTACATTCCAACACTTATAACATTCAGTAGGTCTATCTCCTTCAAGCATCATCTTACGCATTAATTTCTTATGTGGAGTATTATGAATTGCTGAAGGATTATCTTCCAGTTGTTCAAGAGGAATATTATGCGAAGCAGGCAGATGGCAACTTACTGTCTCTCCATGTCCTAGCCAGATAGTTGCGCCATGCCATTTGGCACCACAGAATGAAGCACTCTTCGAGTCTAAAACACGAGTTTTGTACTCGTGATAGGATTCTGCTTGTCTGTCTCGCCTAGTATCTTTTCTCACTTGATGTACTTCTCAATATATTCTTCTTTTGCTTCATTCCAGAAGTCAGTCATCTCTGGAAACGTAGATAAAAAGTTCTTTTTCCTACGTGCATCATACTGAGAGAAGTACTGATGAAAACGAATTAGTTTATCACTAAGGTCATCTTCATACATTTTTTCGCCTTGTTTAGCCCATTCTAGATTTCTTTCTAACTTCAGTACTTCGTAATTCTTAAAGCCTTCGTATGAAAATCCATATTCTTTATCAGACAATACTTTTGTTTTCATATAATCAATATTTTCTTGTATTGTACTTAACATTTCATCGTCACATAACTGGATGTTAAACCAACTCGGCTCTCTCATATACGGAACATCAAACCAGATTTTCTGAGCGAGTATCTTATGTCTGTTGTTTGCTTGATATTCATAGCCATAACGTTCTCTTAGTTCCAATATATAATCTAAAAATCCACTTAAACTTGGAACACTCAGTAAGTTAAATGTGTTGATGAAGGTAACACTTACTCTTGTAGTTTCTGTTAGCAGTCTATCTACGTTATGTTTTAGTTTTTCCCAGTCTAGTCCATCACGAATGTATTCTGCTTGTGGACCTATGCCATCGACACTAATGAATACACTGATATGTTTACAAGAAACATTATCAAAGATATGCTCCCACGTGTCCCATTCGGGATTTCTTTTATAGTTGTTCATATACATGAAACTATTATCACCCTCGTCTTCGCATGGACCTAATCCTGTGAATGATTGTTTGATACTCGATGATAGTCTCGCGTCTGTATTGGGTTGTATTTTATGTGGAGATATATCGTGTAATGTATCCTCTATCATCCATTGCTTCCATTCTTTCCAATGACTTCCGTCTTTTGGATCCTCTGCATAGAATAATACACTTCTGTAATTATCATTTGCTGGTTTAGAAAATACCTTCTGAAAATCTATCTCAACAATTGTACTGTTATTTTCTGCAATCAACGGTTGCTCTAATTGGTGAATCTTTTCGATAAATTTATCAAACAACGCATCATCTGGTGGACACATATTTGTCGTAATAGATATTTCTAAATCGGGATTGGGATTCTCTATAACGTAATCTAACACCTTGAATGTATTTTTATCCATAAGTGGTTCGCCACCTGTCATGCGAAAAATCTTTAGATTAGAATATATATTTGGAAACCATTCCCAGAATGCTGTTATATATGGATTATCTTTACGTGCAACATCTAATGGCATTAATCCAATTGTGGCAAGTTCTTGTATATTATTATGACCGCCGCCATCACTAAATCTAAATGAACCATGTTCTTTTATATCATCTTCCCAAGCAGTAGATAAGTGAGGTGAACAGTATGCACACTTAAGGTTACATGCTTGATTGAAATTAACTTCAACATATCTTGGTGCAATATCATGGTCCCATGCATTTTCTACTACTTCGTCCCACGCATCTTTGATCCACCATTCACTCGAACGATAGTGTCTATCGCTAAGTGCGCCACCTTCTGCTGAACTTGGTGCATCTTCGACATTCCAACAATATTGGCATCCTTCTGGACGGATGCCTTCTTTCATTTGTCTTCTTTCTTCTAGTTTGAACTGTGTGTTATGTAATGCGTTAGGGTTTGCTTTAAGTTCGGCTAATGGAATAGAATGAGTAGGTGGGTGATAACAACTATGAGTACGTCCCTGTGGTAAATGCAAACTTACTTGAAGCCATTTTGCCATACACATTGACGGTGATAACTCATTAAGCTTGCCTCTGGCTACTACTGCGTCATCATCATAATTTGCCATTATCTATCCCAGCCAGTCTGCTTCTCTGTTGCTAATGGATTGCCACTTCTTGGTGGATTAGTGTAAACTCTTTTAAAGAATGCACTTAACTCTGGTGTTGGGTCTGCAATTTCCATTCCAATCTTATCTTTTAGATAATCACCGATACGTAAGCATTCATCAAATAGTTTATCATAATCCCATACTAATCCTGTTCTTGTGCATTTCTCATCGCCACCAGATACTAAAGGACAAATCTCTTCATCGAAGTATGTCTTAAACCAATCGAATGATGAAATGTTTTCTAACTTATAATCTTCAACAAAGTTGACATCATAGCATCCAAGGCGTGCGCCATAACAAGCCCATATTCCATTCTCTACATCAGCGCCAACATTACACCACGTCACTAATCTTTCATAGTTCTTTGGCCAGATTCGTTTTTTGAAATCTTCAATCGGAACAGGATTACCTTCGTCTAATGACATCTTAACACCCTCACGATATCCTGCACGGAATGCCTGAAATGGCGAGCCTGCATTGAGGACTTCTGAATACACATTGTTCATTTGAATATAATCTAGGTCCCAACAGAAATCAACTTTCTTAGTATCGTCAACTGCGTTCTCGTGAGTTTTCATCTCTAAGACTAGTTTTACTGGCCAACATTTGATTCCACCGTTTCCGTATACTAATCCATTTACCATGTTCTTAGCACTCCAACTAATAATAGATTTCTCTAGATTAGTGTTATCGGGGAATGTAATAGCTAAATCAAAAAACTTTTCATTGACTATGTTGTCTCCATCAATGGTAATAAATCTATCAGTTTCACTTTGTCTAGCACACTCTTTGTGTGCGTTATCGAATCCCTTTACACCATCGACTCGTTTTGCAAATGGAAATTTCATCATTAGGTTAGCCCAATGTTCTTCTTTTGCAGGTTCATCGTAACTGATGTAAAATACATCTAAGTCACCAAGAATTAATTCTGTGGTCTTCATACTTTTCTCCAAGAATACTTATCAAAAAACTTCTGCGTATATACGCTTATACTGTATTTATTCTCTTCGAACTTTACTCTTTTTCCAACAGTTAGTAATTCTCCAAATGGAACTAACACAGTTTTGATTAAGAACTCTGGTTTATCTTTATATGTAACAAAAAATACATGCTCAATCTTACCTGCTACAGTCACAACTTGCTTCGGATCAATTCCAATACTCTCCTTCAGAGTTTCACTTGCTTCGAATACTAACTCGTCATCTTCGATATAGATTAAAATATCAGAATAATCTGGTAGAGTTTTTATCTTATGCAACTGATTGTCTTTGTTTCTTCGTTTAATATCAACTTTTGTTTTTATAATTTCATACACTAACGGATTAGATGTTCGGGAAACTATATGGTCTGAAAACTTGAGAGTACCCTCAAGAAATGGTTTAATTGTATCGAAATCGAACCATGCAAATAAATCTTTTGTATCCTGAACTTGATTTGTTATCTGAGTAATCTTACTGAGACTGTCAAAGTACACAGCACGACACGAATCACTTTTTTCTATAAGACTTAACATATTATTGTGCCCTCTCAAGTTGTGCAATCTTGCTACTATCCATCCAACCTTTCTCTACGTAATGTAATGGTAATGTTTGAGTGAAGTTGCCAATCTTAATTTGTAAGTCATCTCCCATTTCACTAGTAATACTCTTAGTCCAGTCGCTATCTATTTGATTCGTGGGAACATTCTGTATCATACTTTTCATATGAACAAACGTAGGAACGTCTTTAATAGAATAGTCGCATGTCGCTTCTTCGATATCTAATAATTGAATTGCTAATGCATACGCAACGTCCGCACTCATCCAATTCTGACCAACTCCATTAAGAAATTTATCAAAGTATACATTCCAATGAGTCATAATCAACTCAACCATCTTAAAGAATTCGAACGTTAACTCTGACTTCTTAAAGTAGGTAAAGTTACTATATACATTTGGCAAATCCCATTGAGTGAATTTCTTTCTGTAGTAGTCGCTTGTTACATCTTCGTTTCTGAAAGTTTTAACATTAGTACAACACCAGACATCTCTCTTTGCTAGATACTGCCACCAATGATCTACACTAGTAGTAAACACCATATCACTGTCGAGTATAATAGTTTCGTCATACGGAGTCATGTGTGGGTATTTCCACTTATTGTGTATCTTCCACTTGTCACCTTTCGCATCATCATTCCAAGGAATATCAACTATGGCATCGAATGCATCTATGTGTTTGTCTGTTATTAGTTTTCTAGTTTCTTCGTCTACGCATACACATAGATTGCTATTCTCTTGTGTTGCTTTTAGACTGAGTGCAAGTGCATAAGACATTTCTAAATAATCAATATCACCACTATTTTGTGCGATAGTTATATATCCTTTACTCATTTACTTTTTCTCCGTGTAATAAGAAGTCATCTATAAATCGTGCAATCGCCTTCTTGTTCATAATGTGCAAATCAGTATTTGTAAATCTTGATAAAATATGTTCTGTTATTCTCTCTGCATCTGCACAATACATAATAATATCATTATGAGAATTAACTCTGAAGATATCATCAATATCAAAACTATTGTTGAGATACGTAAATGGCAAGGCAGGCACATCAAATGCAACACTACCATTTAGTATGTGTAGTGCCATTGAGAATGCAAAATCATTTCTATATAGATTGCCACTACAATTATATAGGTAATAATAATACTTATAATTGTGTTTTATATGACTCACAAGTGTGAATAGATTCTCTGCGTAATCAGATTTCTTAAAATACACAACTGTTGCCCAGTACATTGGGATGC
>Ga0209816_1001822_pt1 | contig 15619 bp, 1 predicted proteins | sample CoawatmetaG01DNA_FD_187509 | JGI IMG/M metagenome (GOLD analysis project Ga0209816, IMG submission 187509) | Marine microbial communities from the West Antarctic Peninsula - Coastal water metaG017-DNA (SPAdes) (version 2) | ecosystem: Environmental > Aquatic > Marine > Coastal ... | reverse complement strand
CCTGGTGGGTTGACAACATTACCACCGCCTCCACCTGAACCTCCACCTCCATCATCATCGCCACCACCACCACCGCAGCTTACTAAAGTCAGAGTAAAAAGAAAACTAAAGTATTTTAATAGGTGTCTCATTTTTTAACAATTTTAAAGGTTTTCCTGACTGTTGGTCCTTCCAACACTACTAAGTAAGTTCCTGTGATTTGTAGTGATAGATCAATGTTTGTTTTTCTAGAGAAGTCTTGGATTTGCTGTTCTTTTGAATAAATAAGATCACCTTTCTCACTAAACACACTCACTAGAACTCTAGTATCCTCACCCGAGACGTGAACACTCACATCACTTGGTGTTGGATTTGGATAGTAATGAATATCTTCTGAGACAAACACTTCTTTCTCTATCACTCCTTGACAGTCTAGGTTTGTTGATATCTTAATAATACTAAGTCCCGTTGGAAGACTTGTAGTAAAGTTATCTCCCTTCACCTCAAATCTCTGTCCATTCACTTCAATGTTATATAATTGTGATCCGCTTAACTGAATACTGGTGGTTCTCTTATCGTTATCTACATCAATAAACACTGATAAAGCTTTAGGCTCGCCTATCACTACCTCAAAACACTGCTCGTAATCTGCTTGACCGTCAACAGTAAAGCAAACTGTGTAAGTACCTTTAGCTAAACCTGTAATAGAAGCCGTCTTATTCTCACCAGTAATTAGAGTTTCCTTATCAGTATCGCCAGAAACTACAACTTTGTAATCAAGGCTATTATCTTCAATGCTAAACTCTAAAGAACCATCACTAGTTCCAATACAAGTAGCACTTGTTATAGCAACCTTATTATTATTAAACGGTAAGTTAAAAACAGTATCACAGACATCTCCAATACCATCTTTATCTGCATCAGATTGGTCAGCGTTAGCTATTGAAGGACAATTATCTACATCATTAAGTATCGTATCTCCGTCTTTATCGTCATCACAAACATCGCCTATTCCATCTCCATCTAAATCTGCTTGATCGGTGTTTGCTATTGAAGGGCAATTATCTACATCATTAAGTATCGTGTCATTATCATTATCATTATCACAAACATCGCCTATTCCATCTCCATCTGAATCTAATTGATCCGAATTGGCAATATCTGGGCAATTATCTAAAGAATTTATTATACCATCCCCATCGTTATCATCGCAAAGGTCACCAATTCCATCTCCATCCGAATCGGCCTGATCAGAATTAGCTATAGTAGGGCAATTATCACTAGCATTATTAATTCCATCCCCATCTGTGTCACTATCACATACATCACCTATTCCGTCCCCATCTATGTCTGATTGATCAGAGTTAGATGTAGCTGGGCAATTATCGCTAGGATCATAAATCCCATCTCCGTCTGAATCGTCACAAACATCACCTACTCCGTCAAAATCAGAATCTTTTTGATCTGCATTTGGAATATAAGGACAGACATCTTTATAATCTAAAACACCATCACCATCTGAATCCTCACAAACATCGCCCTCACCATTTGAATCAGAATCTCTTTGATTAGAGTTTGCAGTATTAGGACAGTTATCTAATGAGTCCACAATACCATCTCCATCGATATCACTTCCACTAGAAGACAATATTGATGAAACTGTTAAAGCATCTATGCTATTCTCTGCAATTGAGACTGTTTTTTCTGATGTTATCACAGGAAAACTTTCAGAAGTATCATCAATCACTAAAGATTTAATAGAAAGTTCATAAAGATTATCCTTGTTAGAATCACTTGGACTTGAAAAGGTTGGTGCAGCATTAAAAGTTAACTTACCTGTTGAAGAATCAATAGTAAATAAATCTTTATCACTTCCACCTTTCAACTCATATATAAAAACATCTCCGGCAGCGGCAGCTGTTGTTCTTATGTCTGAATCATTTGAAATTCCTTTTTTTCCACTGCTTGAAAAAATCTTAACTGTAAAATTATTTACAACAAAAGCATTTGGATCATCAGTTATTTTTATTACAATAGCTTCTTCAGCACTAGTTTTAGTTCCATCAGAAACAGTAACTCCTAAGGAATACGAAGATTTCGTTTCATAATCAATCACCGGCTTAACTACATAAAGCTCTCCTGTTTCAGGAATTACACCAAAAATACCATCATCATTCCCAGATACAATTTTAAAATCATCTACATAACTATCTTCATCTGCATCAGTTGCCTTAATCTTATAAAAATAAGTAAGAGCAGATGAGTTTTCTTTTAAACTAGGACTTTGGTTTGGAGTAATTACAGGATTAAAATCATTTGTGCCACCGATTATAATTACACTAGTTGTTGTAATTTTAGTAGAAACGTTAGAGTTATCTTTTCCTGAAATAATAATATTATCAAGTACCAAATCATAAGATCCATCAGCAATATCCATAGCTGAATTTGAAATAGAAGCAATTGATAAAGGTAAATTAATTATATTTCCTCTGTTTCCTGTAAATAATGAATTTGAATTTGAATATATTAAAAATCTATATTTTCTAGCCCCTAAAGTTGATTGAGTTAAAATAAAATCCGTAGACCTATCAGCAATTAAATTAGTAGAATTAGCAGAAATAGAAAATTTAGGTAAAACTACTATCTGACCTTGCATTGACTTATGATTTCCACATATATAATAATAAGTTCCTGGAGCAACTTCAGATAAATCCACTTTAACAGTACCTGATGTAGCACCTTGATTTGTAACACCAGCTAATTGTTTAGTCGAATCATATCCACCGTCAGCATTAAAGCCAGTAACAATATATAATGGGTGAGTAGATCCGGCGTTATTTATAAAATTTATTTCATCTCCAACGTAATGAGTAATGCCTGGATCTTTAGCATCACCTATCTCTTTAAAAATAAAATCATCGTTAGAATCAGCTGACAAAGTCCACGTAAAAGATTTCGTTTCCTTTGGAAGAGTTAAATCAAACTGCATTCCTTTTATTTCATTAGAATTAAGCATTGAAACAGGAACTGTATTGGTAATAGCCTTAGAAACATTTGTATTTCTAATGACTATTTTATTTCTATTAACTAAAGATGCTGTAATTAAAACAGAATCAATTTCAGATCCTCCATCATGAGTAAACTTTATATAAGCACTAAAATCATCAGATGATCCAGATGGAATAATTGTGAAATTTTGAGTAGTCTTTCCATTTGCATCGGATTCCACTGGAAAAGTTCCGGTTATTGAAATGTCAGGATTGCTACTTGAAACTCCGCTTACAATAAGCTTTTTATTACCACTATTGGTGTAAGAAATACTTTTTTCATTGTAACTATTTCGATTTAATTCCCCTAAATCTAAAGCATATTCTCGCTTAGTATCATCTCCACTAACAGGTGAGTCAAAGGCTAATTTTCCAGTTATTAAATTAATACTTCCATTTTCAGATTCAGAAACAACATTAGTCAAATCTTTATTAGTTAAAACTGAATTACTCATATTAATAGAATAAAGCGCAGGTATTACAATTTTATCTGGACGTATTGAAAACTTAACAACTTCTCCAACGGGTTGAGTAAACAACTCATTACTTGGAGAATAAACAACAACTCTTAGTGATTTTACTCCGGTCTCAGAGTCCGTTATTATATTTGAACTAATTACATGATCTGTTCCAGACTTTAATAACGCAGCACTACTACTAACAAAATCGATTTTAGAGTCTTGAGGAGTTATATCAAACTGAAAACTCGTAACATCTTCATCTCCATTAATAGATACTTTAATGTCAGAGGACTGTTTATTATAAGCGTCAACACTTGATTCAACAGTTATTCTATTATCATTATAAGCTTTGGCAGAAAAAATAAATTCTTCCACTTTATTAGCTTCAGACTTTGGGTCATTGGTTTTAAGTGATAATTTTTCACTAAATATTCCATTTACTGAAGAATCAAATCTTGCATTAATCTTAAGCTCTGATCCCGGATATATTTTTTGAGGCCAAGTAATCACAGTTGTTTTAGTGTCAAAGTCAGTCAAGGCAAATTTAGTTAACTCATCTTTTTCCAAACTAACAGTCAAAGTGTCTGTTCCTATGTTTTTCAAAGCAAAATCTTTATCTGCTACTGCTCCTTTATAAATGCTTCCAAAAGCAATAGCTTTAGATGAAAATCCAAAACTTGGTGCTAAAACAGTAATGACGCCTTTTTCTAATTTTAAATTTAAATTAGTATTATCTTCTTTAGAAGCAACAACACTAGCAACCTGAAAATCAAAATATCCATAATTATTTCCAGAATGGAAATCAACACTCAATAACTTTCCTGCACCCGTTGGAATTAATTTATTAGAAGGTGAGTAAATAAGAACTCTAACTGTACCGCTGACAACTTCTTTGACTGTAATTACATGATCTGAATCCTCTCCCCCTAATCTTTCTTTAACTAAAGCGTACTGGGATTTGTAATTAAAATTCGTACCATCATATTTAATATCAAATTGCAAGGCTTTTATCCCAGTTGCAGTAGTGATATGTAAATCTAGGTTGAAATCTTTGTCAAAGCCATACGCCCCATCCTTAACGGACAGGGTATCTTGGCTATATAACGACACTCCTAAAAGGAGAACGAATACTTGTATGAGTCTTTTCATAAATCCTTATTTCTTAATTAGCTTATGAACACTTATTACTTCTTCATTGTCTTTAGTTATCATTCTTACTTGAACAGTATAAAGTCCAGATGCTAACATTGAAACATCCATATCATTTAATCTTCCCATGGAATCCATAGAAATTTGATAAACTGAAACTCCTAAGATGTTGTAAATATTCACATCTAAAGATTCAACTTCTTTAGTGATATCAGTTAATAAATTAACATTTGAACTCGCTGGGTTCGGATACATTTTCACTGAACTGTCAGAAGAATCAAAGAATCTCTCATCTGAATATTTAAGACTTAATGATAGTCCATCTGTAGTACCAGCTTTTAAATCGCCGATTTCAAATTTATCGTTATCATTAATATCTAAATAATCAAATATCACATTAGTTAATTCATTAATTGGCTGATTATTGTAGCTATATATCAGGAAGTTTCTTTTATTTCCTTCAACAAAAGTTACAACAGTCATGTTATCAAGTTCTTCCGAAAGTTCGTATTGAACAGTAGAATCAATTGAGAACTGTAATGAAGTTACATCCTTATCGTTTTCTAAGTAAACTCTATCTCGAGTATAAACTAAACTAGCATCTCCAACAGGTTTACTTGAGAAATATTCCCAATCATATGGATCGTAGTTAGAACCTCTAGCTACTCCTGCATCTCCGGCTAAGATTAGACTTACTATAGCTGAAATATCAACAACATTAATTAATCCATCGCCATTAACATCAGCAACTTCTTTAACAAATATTTTAGGATCATTTCCTAAGATGTAATCTAAATTAGTTGTTAAATCTAAGATATTAATACCATCATCTCCGTTAGAATCTCCAAGCTTATTGGCAGCAGTAACATCAATTTCAGATTCTGTACTAAACTCAGATCCAATGAAACTACCATCTATAGATTGAATAGCCACATAATATTTCCCTACAGGAACACTTATTTTCCAAGAAGTATTGTTTTCAGCATTACCTGCATCTGCTGCAGTTTTAACACCGTCAGCATCCGCTCCACTAGATAATATTTCTTCACCTCCTTTAGTTGTTCCAACTCTAATGGAATAAGTAAGACCTTCATCCGGTGTTTTTAAACCATCAGCGTCTGTATCAGTTGCCCCATCCCAATTAATTGTCAGTTCAAACAAAGTTGGATCTTCATCAGCAGCTGCTCCAAATCTTTTAGATGTTTTATTTCCTGAATCGTCAGTTCTAGCAATACCTAATCTTTGTCTTTGGAAAGTTACGGTTGTTGGTGCGTTTGGTCTTGCATTTAAACCATATACCTTTTTAACACCAACTGCTTTTTTCAATGGTTTACCCTCTCTATAATCATTTCCTTTACCATCGTTAGCAATACCTCCACTATTATCTGATGGACCTGCAAAACCTCTAACATTAATAAATACATCAGAAATATATTCACTTGAGTCAGTAACGTATTTATTTTTTCCAGTGATAACTAAATCTGCATCTAAATCACCATCAAAATCAGCAACTCCGATATTAGCATCTATATAAGCCGACAGATTATAAACATCATCTACCATTACATTTGTTTCAGGAGCCCAAACAGCCATCTTAGTAACCTTACCTTGACCACTAACTGTTCCAGAATAAACAACGTCATTATATCCATTACTATCAAAATCTCCGAAAACAAACCTACCATCTCTTACAGCAGGAAGGCCAACGTTAATATCAGTAAAGGTACCTTCATCGTTTTTATATGCTTTAACTATATCACCTGAGGCGGATTGACCACTAAACAGTACGTCAAGTTTTCCATCAGAGTTAAAGTCAACAAAATCAGTTGTTCCTTGCTTAACAGAAACGAAATCATTCGCTTTTTCTTCAAAATAAACTTCTATAGGTTGAACAACAACATCATTCTCATCTACTTTTCTTTTATTTTCAAAAAGAATAGTCTTGTATCCATCAAAAGAATAACCTGAGATTAAGAAATCAAAATCTCCATCATTATCAACATCTCCAAAGTCATATGATGCAAAACTTAAGTTATTAAGTTTACTCTCATCTACAACACTAACCGCTTCAGTAAGTTCAAAGTCGTTGAAACCAACTGATTCACTTCCTTCTTTAGGAACAACTGAAACCATCGCCATTATTGTAGTTGCTTCAGAGGTTATTTTAGAAGATTGTCCAGCAGCAATTATTTCAACTAAACCATCATTATCTAAATCTTTAATTGCAAACTTGATATTGTATACACTTTCTAAAAGATTTGCTTGATCAATAAATGGATTATACTCTTCGAAATAATCTCTGTAATCAAGTGGGCTGTCGTCATCAGCTTTTCTAGTGTTCAATAACATATGAACTCTAGTACCTCCATTTTCTTCAACCGCAACAATTATATCATTTTGACCATCTTTATTGAAATCTCCGAATTCAAATGAAGATTCTCCATTCCCAAAATAAGTTCTTACTGGGACAAAGACTTCATTATCAAAAACATAAATATTAATTGGTGCTTGAGGAATTTCAAGTCCATCCACATTAGGATTAGCGTCCATCCCAACATTAGTACTAATTAAATCCTTATCTCCATCACCATCAATATCTAAGAATCCTAATTGTGAAGATGCTGAAGGTCTTAATTGTCTATCTATTATACCCCCTAGATTTAAAAGTTTCCATTCGTAATCAAGAGTGAAAACAATTTCATCTGAGAAAAGACCTCCTCTATTACCTCCATCAATCGCTTGAACAGAAGCATAGTAAGTTCCTGGGTTTAAAATAACATCTTTTTCATTAAGTGTCGATAAAGAAGGAATATTAATCAAAGTAGAACCTGTAGTAGCGTTAGCGTTAGCATACATAACATCAGTTCCTCCAGATGTTGTTCCGATCTTCATATCGTATCTAAATTGTGTAGATATGTTATCAGTTGGCACATCCCAATCAAACGATACTGCACCGTTATTATCGGATGTAGCAGTAAGGTTTGTAACCTTGCCTGGAGCTGTGTTTAAGTTATTAGTGTTTTCCGCTTTATATAAAATCGCTTTAGCTTGTCCACTATCATCTAAACCAGTTAAGAAAAGATCTAAATCTCCGTCATTATCATAATCAATCCAGTCTGTACTACTTTCTCTAAGTCCTTGCACATTTAAGTCAGATTCAACTATTCCATAAGTATCTCCAAAGTATGCAGGGAAAGTTGTGAATAGTTTTGTAACAGCTTGACCAGTACTAGGATCTTCACCAGCAATAATTAAATCACTCTGTCCATCATTATTATAATCTGCAAAATCAAAATCAACATTCTTTAATGTAGAAAGACCAGATAAAGCATTTAGATTACTATAGATTTTAACAGATGATTTACTAGAATCCTCATAACCCATAGTTAAGAAATCTAATTCACCATCTCCGTCAATATCTGCATAAATTGTGTTTCCATCAACTAACCCAACACCTACATTAAATGAATTACCACCATCATCTGATTGCTCATCATAATCATCTCTATAATACGTGTTTGTGAAACTATTTCTCCAAACAAATTGATTGCCAATAGATCCTCCAGTTCCGTTAGTAAATAAATCATTATCTCCATCTTGATCAGCATCAACGATATCAATTTCTCCGTTAATAACTCCAACACCTCCAAATAAGAACTCATTTAAGAATTCGAAATTACCAAGATTAGTGTAATAATACGTTTGGAAATTATTACTTGAATCAATACCTGAAATAATTAAATCAGGATCTCCATCATTATCTAAATCACTCCATTCCATATCACTTTGAGACAATCCTATTACTTGATAATCTTCCATTAACTCAAAGAAAGCACCTTCTTGATTAATGTAAAGTTCAGATTTTCTGCCTTCAGGTGAGTTTCCAGTTACAGCGACATCTAACCAACCATCTTGATTAACATCAACAAACTCAATATCACCTCCTATGTATTTAGTGAAATTTTGATTAGTATTTGCAAATGTTCCGTTGTTATTAATGTAAACATTAGTAATAGTACCTGTACTAGACTGTCCCATTAAGGCTAAATCCATATCGCCATCTTGATCATAATCACCCCAGCTAACTTTACCGTCTTCAACACCATCAAATGGCGCATCCTCTACTAAAGTTAATCTAGTAGCTTCTACTATTGTCACTTCCGAAATATCTGTGACATCATCGGTAGTTTTACCGTTATCCATTCCAGCAACATTAATATCCATTATTTCATCCTCCTCAAAATAAGGATCTTTAAATGTTGAGAAAATAATATTATTAGTTGTCTGCATCGCAGGAATTTCAATAGTTGCACTCAATCCAATTTTACCAATTGTAGATTTCCCTCTGTTAACTACATATGCAGAACCTCCTGAAACAACAACAGATGATGGTGATCCGATAGATTCATCAAAAAGCGTATTTACAACAAAGTCTACCCCATCAGCGTTAAAGGATACTTTAGCGACAATATCAACATAATTTGAAATTGGAATGTATAAACTTCCATTGTTATCAATTCCTGGCATTCCAAATGCTGGATGTCTACCTCCCGAAGCATTATAATAAAACTCCCAAGAATTTTTAAGTAATGAAACTGTATTAGTCGAAAGATCAAGTATTTGAATTTTTGCACGAGAGTACCCATCACTTTGATAATCAAATGTCCCACTATTTACAATAATTCTATTTCTTGCTGCATCGACAGTTAAGTAAGAAGGATTTACTAAAGAAGCTTCTGAAGCAGAAACCGTATCAAAATTATCTAAGCTCCATTCTTTTCCACTATCTTTTACTCCGGCAACTAATGATCTATCAAATCCAGCACCATTCCAAGTAAGTTTAGAAATAGTATGTTGTTCTCTATCTGAGAAATAAATTTCTGAGTTATGAACGGCAATTCCACCAATATATCCAATAGAACCATCGGCATCACCATTTAAAATCATATAAACTTGACCGTCAGCCGCATTAAGGATATATATTCTCCTTCCTTGATACCAGTATATATTTCCACTTGGGTCCGCAGCAATTTGACGAGGCTGACATATTTTAGCTTCATCACTATCACCTTCTGGATTTCCACAATTATAAGCAGATCCAATAACTTTTTCAACCTCACCACTTTTAGATACCCATTTAATTAAATGAGAATCTTCGTCAGAAATTAAGAATCCAGCTTCACCTTCTCTACCATCATCAATAAGACTATATTCAATAATACTGTAAGGTCTTACAAATCTCGCAGCAGCACCTATACCATCAGCTGTCCCTGGATTATCTGTTTCACCTATAAAGTTATCATACTTATAAATAGAAGAGATCGTATAATCTAAAAGAGGAGTTGATGTCCCTGTTAAACCAACAGAAATAGTAGTTGGTTCAAGTTTAGGATTAGAGAGATTAGCAGTTAATACAACCGTACCAGAATTTTCTGGAACCGAGGTAATAGGTGTTCCTGCAGCATCTGTAGTTAAAAATGTTACAACAGGTGCTTCATCATCACTAATTTTTATATCTAAAGAAATTTCAGATCCTAAATTGACTGTTGGACTCTCTGGAAGAGCAATTGAAACTAATATGTTTTCAATAAGTTCTTCATTAACATCTTGTAAACCTGTTAAAGTAACAGAAGCACTTTGAGCTCCAGCAGCAATAGTAACTGATTCAGCTTGAGCTTTATAATCAGCCGTTCCATCTGCCGTATCTCCTTTAGTTGCAGTTCCCAGATCACTAAACACCAGGTTTACTGTTGAAGGCAACTCAGAACTTGTTACAGGTCCATACTCAATTATATAATTTCTATAGTTTTCTGGATTTTCATCGTACCACCAGTTACCATAAGTAACAGCAGCTCCATATCCGTTTGTAAGAATATCATCTTCAAAATTTTCATAAACAAGATTTCCATAAACATTAGTCCAAGCAGCATCTCCCTGATTTCTCTTGGTACCAAGCCATGTTCCATTGTTAATCATAATTGAAGAAACAAATTCATTCTCTTGTTCACTTTCAATAACTAATAGTTGTGCACCTAGATCTAAGGCATTTTTATTAGCTATGTCCCAAGTCTGACTGAATTTTGAGAAATAATATTTATGACCCTCAAACTCACCCATAAACTCATAATCACTTGAGGCAGAGTTAGGTAAGTCAGTACTTCCCCAGTTGCTTGAAGCACCTGCTGCATCTACTAATGAAACTGTTAAAGTAACTGTACCATCAGCTTCATTTAGAACTAAACCATCTGAACTAAGAATTACTTTTGGAGTTAACTCGTCACTACTAAGAATCACATCTATAGGATCAGAAGAAGCTAAAGTTCCTCCAGTTATAGTAGAAGAAGTTATTCTAATTGTTTCGTCAGTTTCATAAACAGCATCATTAATCGACTTAATATTATAAGTAGATGATAACTGTCCAGGAGCAATGGTCATATTTGGAGTCAATTGAACTTTTCTTACTTTATTATCTTCAGAATCAACTACATATAATGCTCCCGATCCAAATCCTATATTTTTAGGGGCTTTAAATGAAGCCTCTTCAGATATTCCATCTGTAGAGTCATACTCACCTGATCCAGCTACAGTTGTAACTTGAACTTGTCCAGTAATATCTGAAATTTTTCTAATTCTTGAATTATTTAAATCAGCTACATAGATATTATCATTTGAATCAATTGCTAATCCAGAAGGTTGAGCAAAACTTGCGTTTCTTCCATATCCATCTGTATAATCCTGCCAATCTCCAGCTATAGTAGATACAGTTGTTAAATCAGCAGATATTTTTCTTATTCTTTGCTCATTAGTCACATAAATGTTATTAGCTGAATCTATTACAATTCCATTCATAGAAGAAAATTCTGCTTGTAATGCATCCCCATCTTCCTGTCCTCTGTTTCCACTACCAGCTATAGTTGTTACAACTCTAGTAGCAGCATCAACTTTTTTGATTTTTGAATTTTCACTATCTAATACGTACATATTATTATCTGAGTCAAAAGCAATGTCAGTTGGATAACTGAACTTAGCTTCACTCAAGGTTCCATCGGAATCTCCTTGATTTTCTCTAATTCCAATATATCTAGATAAAATACCTGAACTCATTGTTACTTTTGAAATTTGATGAGCCCATGCTTCAACTATGAACATATCTCCGTTATTATCAAACTTAACAGAAGTTGGACCACTTAAAGATCTATCTAATTTATCGCCATCAGTAGACTCAAAATCTCCTAGAGGTCCTGAACCATATCCTGTTCCTGCAAAAGTAGAGACCTCTTGGCTAGTGCTTATTTTCCTAATTACATAATTCTCGGTATCAGCAACATAAACATTACCCGAAGAATCCACGTCGATATTACCTAAACTTCTCGAGAATTGTGCTTCATCAGAGTCACCATCTAAGAATCCTTCATTTCCATCACCTGCAACAGTTGTTACTCTATTTAAATCATCCGATCCAAAGTCATTGCCAAAAACGGCAATTCCAGCTCCAGAATTCGTGAAGTCTACAGAAATATTTACAGGGTTTAATTTTGCGTTAACTATAGAAGCCGTTAACGTAGTAGAAGTTGTTAATACATCTGTTGAAACTTCACCTATAGTAGATGTAGCTACAGCAAATGAAACAGCAGGCAATTCATTGTCACTAACAAGAAGTGAAGCTGTGTTGGCAACCACATTATTATCAGAGTCTACTGCTAAAATTGAATTAGCCCCCGTATCAGGAAGTGTCATTGTAGCAATAATGCTCTCTATAGCTTCATCAACAGTATCCTCAACTCCGGTAACTGTAATAACAGCACTTGATTGACCAGCAGCAATAGTCACTGTTCTAGCAGCATCAGGAGCTCCTATACTTGTCGTATAATCTGTTCCATCTATAGCTGCATCTCCACTAAAAGTGATGACAGCATTTGCATCTATGTCAGAAACAGCAGACGAGAATTCTATAATATATTGTGAGTCCCAATCGCTTTGAGAATTAAACCATAATCCTTCATAACGGATTTTAGAATAATACATATCTATATAGTCTGGGTTATATTCCCATCCCCAGTTAGTATAATCACTTTGAGCATTATTAGTCCAAACCCAGCTAGAATTATCAGAATTATATGAATGACCGATCCAGTGATCTAACCATGCATTATTATCCATGTTGTATTCTGGATCTTCTTCATAAAGTTTATTTGTAATAAAGTCATTTTCACCAGCAGATGTAACAACCGCTAATTGTCCTCCTAAACTACTTGCAGAAGATAAAGCTTGAGAGTAAGATTTTCTTCCATCTTGATCATTCTTAGAGCTGTAGTATTTAGATCCGTTATATTCACCTAAGTAAAAGAAATCAGCTCTATCAGACGGATTCATATCAGATTTCGCACTTGAAAAAGAATCAGCCAAACTAACAACTAACAGTGCCGTTCCAGCTCCTTCGTCAACTATTTCACCAAGGGCAGATAACTTAATTATTGGAGGGTTATCATCACTTGTAATTTCCATTGGAATAGCTGTAAAAGTACTATTAGAATCAATAAAACTTGAGGATCCAACTGAAACAGTAAATGTTTCAACACTTTCATAATACTGATCATTTATACCGTTTATGGTAATAGATCCTGTACTAGATCCAGCTTGAATAGTTATTGATGGTGTTAAATCAATATTTCTAATTCTATGATTTCCAGTATCCGAAATATAAATACCATTACTTGTGATAACAATTCCTCTAGGTTTAGAAAATTTAGCAGAACTAAAAGCACCATCTTGATAACCTGAAGATCCACCAGCTAAAGTTTCAACTCCCTCGCTAGAAACTCTTCTAATTCTATCTTCATCAATTACGTATAAACTTACTGTAGAACTTGAAGTCTCTAAAGCTAAAGAAGAAATATATTCGAAACTTGCAGAAGCAAGGGTTCCATCATTATCTCCCCAACTATCATTAGGATTTGCGTAAGTCGTAACCTCACCAGATAAAGTTATTTTTCTAATCTTATTTTCATCAGCAGCATAAATAATATCTCCACTAGAAGGTTTATGAATAACTATATCGTTAACATTCTTAAATGAAGCTTCAGATCCTTGTCCATCATCTTGTCCCCACTCACCTGTACCAACAAAATCCGAAGAAGTCCAGTTTCCTGCACCATCGTCTGTTAATTTTCTTATTTTTTGCGCATCAGCAACATATAATATACCAGCACTATCAAACGCTAGACCACGTGGTCCATTAAACTCTGTTTGATCCTTGTCTCCATTATTATATCCGTAATTTCCGTTTCCAGAAACTAAAGAAACATTTCCTGAAGCATCAATTTTTGAAATTCTATTAGAATATCCCTCAATAATAAAGAGTTCAGTACCTGCATTATTCCAGGCTAAAGCATGAGGATAAGCAAAACCTACTTCCATTTTATTTCCAGATTTTCTTTCCCAATCCATTTCACCATTTCCAGCAAAAGTTGTTACTTCTCCACTAGAACTAATTTTTCTAATTACATTGTTTTCTGAATCAGCTACATATATATTTCCAGCACTATCAGATGTTACTCTTGATGGATCTTTAAATTTCGCGTCAGCACCCTTTCCATCTTTAAATCCAGAGGAACCTCCAGCTAAAGTGGATACAGTTTCTAATTCGGCTATACTGTAATCCTCTCCTAAAGTTGCTAGTACATCTGTAAAAGTTAAATTAAGTTTACTATTATTAGCTTTTATTTTATTGTCTGTTATGGTTGCTGTTATTGTGACAGAGCCTCCATTTTCAGAAAAACTAGCCGCACTTTTATCCCACGAAACTACAGGAGCTTCATCATCTATAATACTTACAGAAGCTACAGAATTTGCCGCATCGTAAATACCATCTGTAATATTATCTTGAATAGTATAAGTTAATGTTTCTGTAATTTCATTATCAGTATCTTGAGTTGCAGTAACTGTAATATCTACTTTAGATTGTCCTGCAGGAATAACTGCATTTCCAGAATCTGTATAAGCTGCATCCCCATCGTCAAATCCAGTGGATTTTGTCACTAGATATGGAATCGTAATTGCTTTAGATGAAACCGTTCCACTAAATTCAATAATAAAGAATCTACCCTCATTTGCAGATAGATCATTCCACTTACCTTCATAAGCATTGAATGCAACAACATCTTCATCACCTCCATTATTAGGTTCCCCTTGGAACCAGTTTGAATAAGTAGACTCACTTCCATTATCCCAAACAAATGTTCCTTCTTCGCTTATGTCATTTAACCCAAGCCAGTATTCGTCCCATTTATAATCTTCTCCAATATTATTTACAACCCAAGTGTTTTCAGCCTCAGTATTAATAGTTAAAAGATACCCTCCAAGCTCAGTTGCTAAATCTTTAGCCTCTGACCAAGAAAGCCATTCTTGAGCTAGATAATATTTATGTTCTTCAAATTTTCCTATGTAAGGGAAATCAGATTTTGCACCATCATCCATGTCAGATTTACTTCCAGATTCAGAAGCTCCACCAATTTGAAAAGAAACAGTAGAGACTCCAGAAGCTTCTGAGATAGTTGAGCTACTAACACTAATGGCTACTTTAGGAGCAAGATCCTCACTTTTAAGTATAAGACCATTTGTTCCATCAGTTGCGTTTTCTGATTTAGGTGTAGTACTATCAAAAGTCACATAGTCCGTAGAACCAACTGTAAATAAGTTATCCGTGTCGATTGTTGCCGAACTACCACCTGAAGCAACTATTAAAATAGTTTCATCAGTTTCATAAAACGATTCATCTTTAATAGTTAATGTATAGGTTCCTGTTGTTGAGCCAGCAGGTATTCTGATCTTTGAAGCAAAATCAATATTTCTTACCTGAAAATCACCTTGTTGAATAAATGATAATCCTCCAGATGCTGTAAGAGCAAGATCCATTGGTGAAGTAATTTTAGCATTTGCTAAAGAACCTCCCACATTACCTCCCTCAAAACCTGAATCTACAAC
>Ga0209816_1001821_pt1 | contig 15622 bp, 16 predicted proteins | sample CoawatmetaG01DNA_FD_187509 | JGI IMG/M metagenome (GOLD analysis project Ga0209816, IMG submission 187509) | Marine microbial communities from the West Antarctic Peninsula - Coastal water metaG017-DNA (SPAdes) (version 2) | ecosystem: Environmental > Aquatic > Marine > Coastal ... | reverse complement strand
AATAGCCTTAATTATCTTGGAATAAAGCTTCTCTCAATGCCAATGGAAAGATCAAAGATTGAAAGGCGTATTGGGTTGAATAAAGATGCAATTTCTATATTAGAAAAGACCCTAACAGAATTAAATTCAATTAATAAATTAAATATTAAAAAATAATATGGGTAGAAAATTATTTTCCAGGCCATTCACGCAGCAAGAGCCTATTATCCAAGAAGCAATTGATGCTGCTATCGATGTCCTTCAGTCTGGAAGGCTTCATCGATATAATTCGATTGGTGATGAGCTTTCTGAGGCGTCATTGTTAGAGCAGGAATATGCTAGCTTTCAAGAAAGTAGATACTGCCTTGCTTGTGCATCTGGTGGATATGCAATGAGCGTCTCTCTTAAGGCTGCTGGGCTTAAGTCTGGTGAAAAAGTTTTGACTAATATGTATACCCTTGCACCAGTTCCAGGTTCAATCTCTAATGCTGGTGGTGAGCCTATTTTCATAGAGATTAATGAAAGCCTTGTTCTTGATTTAGAGGATCTTTCAAGAAAAGTGAAATCAAGTAATGCTCGTTTTTTGCTAATATCTCATATGAGAGGGCATCTAGTTGATATGAATAAATTGATGCAAATTGTTGAAAATAATAATTTGATATTAATTGAGGATTGTGCTCATACCATGGGTGCAAAATGGCAGGATAAAAGGAGTGGCAACTTTGGGCTTGCTGGTTGTTTTAGTACTCAGACCTATAAGCATATGAATTCAGGAGAAGGAGGGTTAATCACTTCGGATGATGCAGAATTTATGGCACGCGCTATTATTCTTTCAGGATCTTATATGCTTTATGAAAGACATGGCGCTGCACCTGATAAAGAAGTATTTGCAGATATTCGTCTGCAAACTCCAAACTATTCAGGACGAATGGATAACCTAAGGGCTGCAATTCTGAGGCCTCAGTTAAAGTCTCTTGAAAAAAACATTAGGCGCTGGAATGAGCGTTATCAATTAGTAGAGAAAAAACTTAAAAAGGTTTTTGGGATTGAGCTTCCTGAGCGCTCTATTGAGGAAAGTTATGTAGGGAGTTCAATTCAATTTAGAATACCAGGTATCACTAACGACGATGCTAAGGCTTTTTTAGAAGTGAATAAAAAGTATGGTGTTGAAATCAAGTGGTTTGGAGGGGATGATCCAAATGGCTTTACAAGTAACCATAAGAGCTGGCAATATGTGGAGCATCAAAGTCTTGAGGTATCAGATAAGATTCTTTCTAGTCTTTTTGATTTAAGATTGCCACTAACATTTTCACTTGAGGACTGCTCACTCCTTTCAGAGATTATAGGTGAGTGTGCAGAACCTTTTATATTAAAAATAAAGTAAGATTTATTGATTAAATAATCAAGTCTCATCTCTAAAGTGAATCATATGACTTCCAGCAATCCACCCAGAAGTCCATGCGCTTTGAAAGTTAAAACCCCCTGTGATTCCATCTATATCCATAACTTCTCCTGAGAAATAAAGTCCAGGGCAGACTTTGCTCTCCATAGTTTTAAAGTTAATTTCCTTTAGATTTATTCCACCACATTCAACAAACTCTTCTTTAAATCGACTTTTTCCAAGCACATTAAGTTCACAACAAAATAAATTTTTCATAATGAGATTTAATTCTTTTTTACTTATTTCCGACCAGTTTTTTTCTTTTGAAATTTCACACTTTATAAGAAGTTGCAGCCAAAATCGTTTAGTTAAATCATTTGGATAAGCATTACCTACTGAAGTCTTTGTATTGTTATTTTTGATAGTGTTTAGGAGTTTATTAGCAGTATCTTGATCTTTAATACTTAACCAATTCACAATGACTTTAGCTTTATAGTTAGTGTGCATCATTTCCCGTGCAGCCCATGATGAAAGTTTAAGCAATGCAGGTCCACTTAAACCCCAGTGTGTGATTAATAGTGGTCCTTTTTCTTCAAAAGGTTTTGTACCATCAATTTTAAGAGTCAAGGTAGCTTGAGAAAAAGAAGTTCCTGGTAAGTTTTCTAAAATCACATCTTTAATTTTAAATGTAAAAAGTGAAGGCGCAATTTCTGTGGTTGAGTGGCCAAGATTCCTAGCAAGTTGGTAACCACCAGGTATACTGCCAGTTGCAATTAATACAGAGTCAGCAATAAATGACTCTTCATCATTGATGAATAAGGATATTTTGCCATTATCTATCTTTTTTAGACGTTTAACATTCATCTTATTTAATAATTTAATTTTAAACTTATTGGCTTCTTGCATAAAGCAATCAATAATAGTTTCTGAGCTATCAGTAACTGGAAACATTCGACCATCAACTTCGTACTTAAGGTCTACTCCTCTTTTTTCAAACCATTCAACTGTATCTGCTGCTTGAAAATTTTGAAAAGGAGAAAGTAGCTCTTTGCGACCCCGAGGATAATTTAAGCAAAAATCATTAACTTCGAATATATGATGAGTAACGTTGCAGCGACCACCGCCAGAAATCCGAACTTTCTTTAGAAACTTTGATGAGGCTTCAAATACTCGAATATCTACATTAATTTTTTTTACATTCGCAATTTCAGCACATCGAAGAGAGGCAAAAATTCCACTCGCTCCTCCACCAATTATGGCTATGCTTTGTTGTTTGGATGTTTTCATTAATAGAAGATTAAAAGGAGTATTTTTATCTAGATTTGTTTAATAAAGAATAACTTCAAGTGATATTTTAACTTTTTTGTGATCTAATCTCACTACTGATTTTTATTTTTCATATCAATAAGTATCAAAATTAATTAAAGATAAGCGAATTTTCTCTGGAGTAAGGATACGCCCTAACTCCTCTTAAATCGATGACCAATCTTAACCTCTTCTAGTCTAATCCTCTTAGGAACCATATGAGATTGTAATTCACTTTTCAGATAGGTTTTTAAACCATCTTTATCAAAGAGGGCATTGTCTTTAGTTTGGACAATAAGTTCTACGTGTTGTCCTGTAATAGGATTCTCCCTTGGATAAACCTTCACAAAAGACACGCTGGGGAACCCTAATGCCACACGCTCCACCTCAGACGCCATAAATTTCAAGCCACCAACATTTATAATATCACTGGTTCGGCCTACAACCTTGTAATACCCATCCTTCTCATCAACAATATCTTGAGTATCGTACCACCCATTTGAATCAAATGGAGATGGTGCATTCAAGTACCCTAACATGCGTGATTTTGAGCGTATATGAAGGACGCCATCAACTGTTCTAGTCTCGACTCCTTCACCTCCCACCTTCATAAAAAGACTATTCCTACTCTTAGACTTTACTCTTACTATACCTAATTCAGACATTCCAAAGGTCTGACGAAAATCTATATTTGGGAGTAACCGACATAACTCATCTAATGTTGGTTGATCCATTCTTTCTGTTCCATAAGTAATGATCTTAAGACATTTAGGCACCTTATCAGGAACTGCCCCACTTATTAACATCATTCGCAAAAAAGTAGGTGTTGTAGGAAGAACTTCAACATCATGTTTCCTACAAGTTTCTATGACAGAATTTACAGTTCTTTGATCAGGCGCAACCACGACTCCTTTATTAAAGAGAGTATGAAGAAGTGTATTAATACCACCTATATGATCAAATAAGAGAAAATTTATGGTTCTCAGGGTCGGACGAGATGTTTCAAATCTTTTTAAGAATAACGTTAGATCATGGAGTATTGCCTTAGGTTGCCCTGTTGTCCCCGTTGAAAACAAGACCAATCCAGCATGCCTGTTCCTTCTTAAATCATTAATAAAGTTATGCGAGCCTTTATGGTGACGCCTAACAACAGTATCTCCCTGAATAACCACATCTACAAATGCGGATTCAAAGAAATATTCATGCTCATATTTAGTCTCTTTCGTTAATGGAACAACAATCACCCCCATGTCAATAAGTCTTAATAGCGTAAGAATTGAATCCGGATTAAAGTCACCAATAATAGCAACAACATCACCTTTCTTAATTTCTGAAAGGTCTATTAATTGCTGTACCGCAATATCTGAAAATCGATGATGATGACCACGATAAATTAAAAATGGATGATCAACTCCATTCCAAATATTATTAAGATACTCCAGAAGAATTATTACGCACCACCAACATGCAAAACCTGTCCAGAAAGTGAGTTACTTCTAGGATCTAACAATAACTCTACAAGGTCACATATAGCATCAGGAGAAAATTGTTTAGGGATAATTTGTTGTGAAACAATTTTTTGGATTTGATTCGCTGTAATACCTTTAAGTAAACTAGTATCAATAGGTCCAGGAGCGATACAGTTTACATTAATATTGAAATCTGCCATTTCTCGCGCAAATGATCTTGTGAAGCCTTCTACTCCGGCCTTTGATGCCGAATAGACAGACTCACCTTTAAGTCCTAAAGAAACAGCAATTGTAGAAAAATTCATAATCGATCCACACTTGTTTCGCATCATTAGTGGGGCAATCAACTGACAACAAAAAATTGTACCCAATAAATTTGTTTCTATAATTTTTTGAGAAACAGTTGGTGGGGTAGTAACAGCCAGATTCATTGACGCAATTCCTGCTGCATTAACTAATCCAGAAACCTTCTTGTCTTGTTTCTTTAGTGTTAAAACAACTTTCTTCACATCTTCATATGAAGAAACATCACAAGACATTGATGGGAAAGTAGAATTTGAAACATCTCTTGATAAACCAAAAACATCGACCCCTAAAGAGTGAAGTCTTTCACATATCGCTAAACCTAAACCTCTACTAGAACCAGTTACGACAATCATTTTTTGGCATCCATTTGATTTATAAATTCACTTGCTAAAGAGCCTGCAGTTCTAAACATACTTCGCGATCTTGACATTGCTTGATCTGATGTCCAGTCAAATTCAAAACCCTTTTCTTCTGCAAAATCCTCTAATGTAAGACATAATTCAACAAGTTTCATAGAATCTAAAACACTACCATCACTTATTAGTGGTGTATCGTCATTTACTTGAATAGTTTTGTCCTCAATTCCATCCAAGATTATTTGAAAAACACCACGTCTAATATCTGTCATTAATATCTCCTTGTGTAATTATCATATCAGTAAGCATCAAAATCAATTAAAGAGAAGAGAATTTTCTCAGGAGCAAGTGTTCGCTCTAACCCTGTTAAATCTTTAAATATTAAATTAAGGGGGGATGGTTTAAAGCATTCAGGTAGATTTATATATAAGGATTTCGACCAGTCACAGTTTGAATTTAATCCAATCCATACAGTGAGAGGATTCCAGCGAAGATGGGTTGGTGACTTCAGTAACTTAATATTAGTCAGATTTAAATCTCCTTCATACATATTAGCCCAAATACCATATTTGTTTGTAGAACTATATATTGCATTAGAATTATTTGTTTTATATATATTATATTTTGATTTAGGTCGCTGTATTCGCCAAGATAATATTTTCTCATCCCAGCATGGAACATATTGAAGCTCTCTAGGATTTATAGATATACGCTTAACAGCACCAAAGCCAATTTTCACAGTAAGTGGGCACACACGTTGAAAACCCAACTGCATTTGAAATAACAAAGTACTAATTGCGTTTGCCACACCAATTACAAAATTTACTCCATTTTTTTGCGCATTTTCATAGGTACGTGTAGCCAATATATTAAAGTAACCTTTCCCCTGATGTGATGGGTGTATTGCTGTATTTAATGACAATAAACCCTTTTCAAGAGAGCCAAATAACTTTACCTTAATTGGAATCGCTGCATAGTGTGCTATGATTTCACCATTATTCCAGACATTATATGCCTCAGCTTTACCTAGTGGATTTTCACGGTATAACCAATTTAAATAATCTTTAGTAAAACCAATATCTGGCCAAACAAGTTTAAGTAATAAAACAGTCTTTTCAATTTCCTTATCGGACAAGCAAGCTTTAACAATACCATCTGGTTCCGCACATGAAGAATTATTATTTAGACACATAACATTACTCATAATTTTCACTAGTAAATTTAATCAATTAATTACTATGTTTTTTTATTAAACACCCAATATTTACAGAGTAAGAAGCCATTAGAAGCGATAATCGGTAAAGATACTATTTTGCCAACAAGCACACTCTCTATTATAGAAAATGATATCATTATAAAAGCTAATGTAATCAAATAATTAGCAACAACCACTAACAAAAATCGAACCAATATTAAACAAGAACTTACAGACTTAAATGTTAATTTTAAATGAAAAGAAAAATTTAAAATTAACCCCCCAAAAAACCCCACAGTAGCAGATAGAATATGAGAATACCCTATAAAAATCATTGTTTGCAATATGCTAATATCTATAATCGCTGATACTATACCACCAGCTATAAAGATCATGAATTGAATATTAAGTAATCGTTGAAACATCATAAAAAATTATTGAAGATTTTTTTTGCAAGCTTTATTCAGAATAATTAATTCACAATTATTCACAAAATAATTTAAAACTGTATTTGAAATAAATTCTAGACCAGCTGCAGAATGATGAATGCTATCTACATAAAAATTTTCATTTTTAGGCATTATAAGGGACAAATCAATTAAATCTACCTTATAGTTTTTCGTGATTTTTCTTAACTCATCATTATAAATTTCAAGATTTAAATAAAATTGATCACCAATAGAAATTTGTTGATTATACAAATTATTTTCAGCTTCAATTCCATGTATGGTGGGCTGTGTCATAAATATTAGTTTAAAATTATATTTGTTAGATAAGCTAATTATTTTAACAATTCTTTCGCTATATTGAGGTAACAAATTATCTTTTAAACTCTTACTTTCATTTATGAAGTCACTAAATGGGTATATATTATTATTATCAGTATTGTTTTGATAATCAATTTTTAAATAAGAGGTATTATCCTTGTCATACATATGATTAAACTCAGTCTTGACATAGTATCGATATAGATTTAATAATAGACTAAAAAATTCCGATTTAGTTGCGAGAAATGAACCAAGATTTCTTACTAAATAGCTTTGACTTTCAGCTGTAAATATTGTGTCAAGACTAAAATCATATACAAGATCATATGAGTTTTCTTTGTTTAATCCGACGTCATTCGCACCAATCAATAAAATTATTACATCAGGCTGAATTTTAACAATATAGTCTTCAATTAATTTAATATGACCAAAAGATGAATGACCATCTAGCCCTGCATTATTTACCCATAATTTTCTGTCTAGTTTTCTAGAGAATTTATTAGCAAAAAGTTGCGACCAAGTTTTACTATCGTCAAAATGAAAATTTTCTGTTGTGCTCCCCCCTACACTAACTATCTTAATTGATTCATCATCAAATAATTCTGGCCCTCTAAAACCAAATGAATTCTTCGAATGAATTATTTCTTCGTTGTTAACTACTAGATGTCTTATCGTATTATTTTCCAGAATAATATTGTTACCTTTAAGGCGGAAACCGAATGGATTATAAATATTTAAGACTAATTCAAGCAGAATTAAAGTGATAAATAAATTAATAAATATTATTTTGAAAACTTTCATTATTCTATTTGTTAGTAAATTTTGTAATATTCAAGTTAATAAATTTTTGCACTTTAGTATTGAATTTATCATATTGAATTTTACTCCTTCTCTCATAAAGCAAGAATCCTTGATGAGGTTGCCATAGAATCCTATTAATATTTACAGGTTGTAAAATTTGTGTGCCTTTAAATGTAAGGTGGAAAAGAAAGAATGGAAATAGGCCAACTAAGGGAATAAATTGTGATCTATAAGTAAACATATATTTAATAAATTTAAATCGTAAACCCCATGGAATTTTGTAGGTTAAAAACTCCCCATTGCTAACTAAGGGGGAAAATACTTTAAATAGTATCCATGGTAATTTATGCCCTGAGTAAAGAGTGAACTGAAAGGTATGATCCAAAATTTTAAGTTGTTTTGCAAGTGCTAAACCAATTATATGTGTAGCATCATGATCTTGATGACCACCCTCCCAGGATAAAAAATATAATGATGTTATATTGCCCATAGGGTTTATTAATTTAAGTATCTTTGGGTATATTGTATCTAAATATTCATACATTCTGGCAGCAGGAATATTTAAATCTGTACCAAGAAAATATATATTTTCTTCCATCACACCGATATTTTCTAACACACATAAGCTTTCATTATTTCTATCAGGTCGTGGTTTACCATCTAAGCTTCCCGATGTTAAGTACACAACTATAACTTTAGTACCATTCTTAATTAGACGAGTTAATTCAGCATAAACGCCAAATTCATCATCTTGATGGGCAAATATAAATACAGAAATATTTTGCATATAAATTTTTATTAAAAAGCACCAAACTCTAATGAACAAAGCACTACAAAAGTTGACAGACCAAGAAATAATAAGGCAACTGTAATCAAAAAATATTGGTTAAAGCTACTTACTTATAATTTTCTTCAAAACTATTTTTAAAGAGAGAAACACCATCAAATGAAGCTTTTAACTATATCACCTAACTTGGATTCTGGCTCCCAGTCGATTATTTTTCTTGCTAAACTATTGTCGCTATATGAGCAGCCAACATCTGAAGATCTACGTGGCATAATTTCATAACTTATTTTACTGTCAAAAGCATCTTCAAATTCATGAATGATTTCTAATACAGAATAAGGTTTTCCACTAGATATATTAAGGACAAGAGGCTTTTTTTTATTTTCTGTAATTACATAATTAACACACGAAAGATTAGCCCTAGCAACATCAACTACATGGATATAGTCTCTCTCACCTGTCCCATCTTTAGTATCAAAGTCATTTCCATATAACTGAATTGAATCTACTTCATTATTAAAAAAAGCCATAATGTAACTTGTTAAGTTATTTGGTTTTTGAGGCGCGTATCCATCGATTATTCCACTTAGATGCATACCTATGGTATTTGAATATCTTAAAATGATAATATTCCAGCTATCATCTGAATCATAAAGGTCATTCAATAAATCTTCAATAAATATTTTGCAGTTGCTATAGGGGTTGACTCTGTTGAGTTTTGAAGTTTCCATGAGGGGCATTTTGTTGTCTTCACTATAGACTAGAATTGAGGACGGATAAATTATTTTTTTTACATTAAATTCATTCATAACAGCAAGTACATTGCTTATTAATGAAAGTTCTATTTCCATACTCTCTAGAGGATTTTTATAGAAATTTGAAACTAATTTAATACCCGCAAAATGAATAACTACATCAATATCGAAATTATTGAATATATTTCGCAAATCATTCTTAGAATTAATTCTAAGATTTTTTAGTATTACTTTTTTTCCAGTAACTTTAAATATATTGTTATTTATTTCTTCTAATATCTCTATTTTTTGACTGTCTACAACTATTACTCTGTAACCTTCTATTAATAGATCAATGCAGGTATGTCTGCCTATATATCCAAATCCCCCTGTAATCAAGATAGTTCCTAGCATGCTATTACTTACCATTCTTCAAATAATTAATCAGTCTATTAATGGAATTAACATAATTAAATTTGAGAAAATATCCATCTCCTTAATCTACAAAAATCTTATTATCAGTAATGATATCCTATGCTAAATTAAAATGTTATCTCATGTTTATTATTCTCTGATGAAATATATAATCATCAAATAAAGGAGTTATGCACATAAAACAATATGGGTATAATTTATTTTCTAATTATCTCAACTGTTTAAAATTTAATTTGCTATGAATAAGGAAATGTGCAAAGTTGCTGTAGTCATTCCATGTTACAAGGTAACTAAGTCACTTAGAGCTCTCATAGAAGGAATTGGTAATGAAGTTACTGCAATTTATTGTGTGGATGATAAATGTCCTGATGAAAGCTGGAAAATTGCTGAATCAATAGCTATTAAAGACCATAGGGTTCATGTTGTCAGAAGAAAACAAAATGGAGGCGTTGGTGCTGCAGTTATATCTGGATATGAGGCTGCACTAGAAACTGATGCTGAAATTATTGTTAAAATTGATGGTGATGGGCAGATGGCGCCGCACCTAATTCCTAACTTTATTAAACCAATCTATGAAAATCGTGCTGATTTTATTAAAGGTAACCGTTTTTATGATTTAAAGTCAATCTCTGGAATGCCATTAATTAGAGTATTTGGAAATAGTATGTTGAGTTTTATTAATAAACTCTCTAGTGGTTATTGGAATCTTTTCGATCCTAATAATGGGTTTACTGCGATTCATGCAAAAGTTTTGAGGCTTATCCCAATGGAAAAGTTAAATAAAGGTTTTTTTTATGAAGCAGATTTAATATTTAGGCTAAGCCTAGTAAGAGCAGTAGTTAAAAACATTCCAATGGATTCAGTTTATGAAGATGAGAAAAGCAATTTAAGTGTTTTGAATATCTTGGTAACGTTTCCTTACCTTCATTGTAATCGTATTTTTAAGAGAATTTTTTATAATTATTTTTTAAGAAATTTTAATATAGCTTCACTGTATCTTATTCTTGGATTCTTCTTATCTATCTTTGGTATTTGGTATGGAGTTGATAGTTGGATTGAACTTTCAAAGATTAATCAGACTGCATCTTCAGGAACAGTTATGCTAGCGGCTATGCCAATAATTATTGGCAATACATACCTTGTTGGGTTTTTAGCTTATGATATGCAAGACATCCCAACTGATCCAGTTCATATAGACTTAAATGATTAATTTATTTAGTACTAAAAACATGACAGCTTATATTCATCTGTTAAACAGCAAAAAGATACTTTATTTATCAACCTTTATAGCTTTTTCGATTATTGCTCTCTTCAATTTGAAGTTGGGAGTTTGTTTTTGTGGAGATGGTGAAACTTATTCTGATTGGGGGAATGATTTAATCAATCTTAATTTTAACTTTCTAAGTTTTTACGAATTATTTTTGGATCCTTCTTATGCATACTATGGTTTTTTTACCCCATCATTTTTTTATACTGTTCCAGTAACGATAGTAGCACTTGTGAAAGTTATTTTTGGTAGTGGGTGGCAAAATGCATTCTTTGTTATAAATCTATCTCTGGTTCTGCTTTCTCTTATTATAATTTTAAAAAGTCTTTTGATTATAGGCGTGAGACCAGTTTTAATATCATTAACCATGTTTATACTGGTTGCTTCCCCAGATTTGCTAGTATGGCCACAATACATCTTATCTGAAATGATTTTTGCTTTTGAAGTTCTTCTTTGTATGTATATCATTATAAAAGGCATAGTCAAAGATAAGATAAATTACTTTGCTTTAATTATGATGATTAGCCTTCTCATATTGTCAAGACCCTCTTCTGTTCCGATTGTGTTTGCAGTTTTATCTTATATAGTGATTTCACGATTTAACATTGAATTTACACCAAAACTGCTTTTACTATTATTTATTTCACTTTTTATTATCACCCCAATAGTATTGTCTTTTTTGTATTATTTTTTAGATGCCAATATAACTCATCCTGGTCAAAGAAAGTGGACAATAGACAATGTAGATCTTGGTATGATAATTCATATGCGTCCTGAAACATATGTCACTCCTCCACAATCTTTCTTTGATATCACTTATGTTTATTTTATTAGGATGATTAGTTTCTTCACGCCATATATCAAGTCTTTTTCATCAATTCATATTATTCTTAACTCTATAGAAACTTTCATAGTTTTGTCTTCTTTATTGCTATGGGGCTTCCTTAAGGTAAATATAAAAATCTTTAACAAAGTTATTTTGTTTATACTTTTGATTACTATCTCAACAGCAGCCTACCATTCACTTACAGTAATTGACTATGATTTTAGATATAGATTTCCTCTCATTATGCCTCTCATTATGATTTTTCCTATTGCTATGGAAATACTTTTTAAGAGATTAAAGATTAAGCAGGTTTAGTATTAAAATAGATTTTAAAAATAATAATTATTGATTCACATTTATGAATTCTGAATTCTCTAGTCACATACCGACGGAACAATCGTCATCAAAATCGTTTGGTATTGTTTTCTCAATTTTTTTCTTGATAGTTGCTCTCATGACTTGGGCTAATTCTGAAAATATTCATATTTGGGCCCTAGTTGTATCATTGATTTTTTTATTGCTAGCTCTTTTAGCTCCTCAAGCATTATTAATGCCAAATAAAATCTGGTTTAAATTTGGAGTTTTCATTGGATTAATCATTGCCCCAATTGTAATGGCGCTCATTTATTTTTCTACTGTTTTGCCCACTGGGCTAATTATGCGACTTTTAGGTAAAGATTTGCTCAGCCAAAAGCTAGATAAAGATGTTAAATCCTATTGGATTGTAAGAAGTGAGTCAATAGGTTCAATGAAAAATCAATTTTAGGAGTTTGGGAAATGTCATTTATTAAAGAACTTTGGAATTTTATGCGTATTAGGAAGAAATTTTGGCTAATGCCTATTTTTTTGATGATGGCTATATTCGGTGCTTTGATTGTAGTAAGTCAAGGGTCAGCAGTTTCTCCATTTATTTATACCTTATTCTAAAAAATGATAGCTATATTAGGCATATCTGCCTTCTATCATGATAGTGCTGCCGCTTTAATAATTGATGGTAAGATTATTGCAGCAGCTCAAGAAGAGCGCTTTACTCGTAAAAAGCATGATTCATCATATCCCACGAATGCTATTAATTATTGTTTAGCAGAGGCAGGAATTTCATTATCACAAGTTGATTATATAGCTTTTTATGATAAGCCATTTTTGAAGTTTGAGCGTTTACTAGAAACTTATGTTGCTTTTGCGCCTAAAGGCTTTCAATCGTTTAGAAAGGCAATACCTATTTGGTTGCGAGAAAAATTGTTTTTAAAATATGTGCTTCTTAAAGAAATTAAAAAAACTGATAAGAGTTTTGATGATAGCAAGATATTTTTTGGCGAGCATCATCTTAGCCATGCTGCAAGTGCTTTTTATGCCTCACCTTTTGAAGAAGCAGTTATTATTACACTTGATGGCGTTGGCGAATGGGCAACAACAACTGTTTCTATTGGTAAAGGGCATGAACTTGATATTGTTAAAGAGATTCACTTCCCACACTCTTTAGGATTACTTTACTCCGCATTTACTTACTTCATAGGATTTAGAGTTAATAGTGGTGAGTACAAAGTAATGGGCTTAGCTCCTTATGGCGAGCCTAAATATAAAGAATTAATTTTAGATAAGTTAATTTATTTAAAAGAAGATGGCTCATTTAGATTGAATCAGTCATATTTTAACTATGCAACGGGTTTAACCATGGTTAATCAAAAGTTTGTTGACTTGTTTGGTGAGCCAATTAGAAAGCCAGATTCTGATAAGTTAACTCAGTTCCATATGGATATTGCAGCATCAGTTCAAGCTGTCACTGAGGAGGTTGTTTTAACAATGACAAGATCATTGGCAAAAGAATACAATATTCCAAATTTATGCATGGCTGGTGGCGTAGCGTTAAACTGTGTTGCCAATGGTAAAATACTTCAAGACAAGGCCTTTAAAGAAATTTGGATTCAGCCTGCATCAGGTGATGCTGGAGGTGCATTAGGTGTAGCATTAGCAGTTTGGCATAAAGAGCTCAACAAGCCAAGAAAAATTAATCCTAATGACGCTATGAATGGTTCTTATCTTGGACCAATGTATGAACAAAGATCTATTGAAAAAGAACTTTTAGATTGTGGTGCTAAATTTGATTTAGTAACACAAGACCAGATGATTGAGCAAGCCTCGCAAGCTCTAGAAGATGGTAAGGCTGTAGGATGGTTTCAAGGCAGAATGGAATTTGGACCTAGATCTCTTGGTGGTCGTTCAATACTGGGTGATCCTCGCTCAGAAAAGATGCAAAAGACTCTTAATCTTAAAGTCAAGTATCGTGAAAGTTTTAGACCCTTTGCACCATCAGTATTACGTGAAGATGTTGCTGAATGGTTTGAACTTGATTATGATGCTCCTTATATGCTTTTAGTTGGCAATATTAGAAAGAATAAGCGTATAAAGATGACTATTGAAGAAGAGTCATTATTTGGAATCGATAAACTCAATATCAAGCGATCAAGTATCCCTGCTGTAACTCATGTTGATTATTCTGCGAGAATACAAACTGTTCACAAAGAAACTAATCCTATATATCATGCTCTTATAAAAAAGTTTAAAGAAAAAACAGGTTGTCCATTGGTGGTAAATACCTCATTTAATGTTAGAGGTGAGCCTATAGTTTGTTCACCAAAAGATGCTTTTAAGTGCTTTATGGGCACTGAATTGGATTTGTTAGTAATTGGTAACTATGTACTTAGAAAAGAGCTGCAAAAAAAGTCACAAATAGAGAATTATAAAGACAAGTATGAGCTTGACTAATATTAAGGCAAAAATTCTTAAATTAGTTGGAAATAAAAAGCCATTTAATTTTGATATAAAAAATGCAAAAAATGTTTTGTTTTTTCGTTATGACCGTATTGGTGATATGGTTATTACTACACCTGTATTTAGGGAGTTAAAGTTAGCCTTACCAGATATTCAAATAACTGTTTTAGCTAGCAAAATAAATGCAGGAGTATTATTAAATAACCCTTATGTAGATCAGATTATTACAAATCATAAAAATAATTTTTTTAGTGATTTGCCTTCTCTTTTAAAACTTAGATATCAAAAATTTGATGTTTGCATTGAATTTGATCACTCAGTTGTTCCTCATGCAATCATTCGATTAAAAATTATAAATCCAAAAAAAATAATTTCTATAAAAAAAGATGGCAGATATGGAGTAAATGGGAATGACCTATCTATTTATGATGTGTATACAGAAAAACTAAAAAAAAGACATTTTCGTGATATTTGGCTTGAGGTACTTAAGCCTTTTGACCTATCACCAAAGTCAAATGATTATGATTTATTTATAACTAGTGATCTGAAAAATGAAGCTCAAAATTTTATAAAAAAATATTCTTCTAAACTTTTAGTTGGCATTAATCTGGAGGGCGCTGTAAAGGGAAAAAAAATTAGATTTTCTGAACTTTATGAAATTTGTCAGGGGCTATACCACCAAAATAATAATATTCAAGTTGTAATTTTAACTTCACCAGATAATTTTAAAAGAACTGCTCAAAAAGTAATGGAAATGAAATTAGATTATGTTGAAATGAGTTATAAGACCCATACAATTTTGGCTGTTGCAGCAATTATTAGTCAATTGGATTTAATTATTACTCCTGATACATCGATCGTGCATATTGCTTCTGCTTTTAATAAACCTTTGGTGACTATTCATGAAAATAATCAAAATAGTTATTTACTTTTTTCCCCAACAAGTAAATTACACAGAACAGTTTTTTCAAAATCAAAAAATAGCCTAAATGGTTTCTCTTTAAATTTATTGTTGGACTATTGTTTTGAACTAATCAACTTAAATAATAAGGTAGATTATGATTAGCAAAAGATAAAAATATTTAATAGAATATTAGTAAAGAAGGATAAGTTTTTGGTGGAGATGGGGGGAATTGAACCCCCGTCCGAAAACTTTCAGTCAAGAAGTCTACATGCTTAGTAAAGGCCTATTGAGTTAACTTTTTACCACCCGACCAACAGGGATGTAGAAAGCGATTTTAG
>Ga0209816_1001817_pt1 | contig 15648 bp, 26 predicted proteins | sample CoawatmetaG01DNA_FD_187509 | JGI IMG/M metagenome (GOLD analysis project Ga0209816, IMG submission 187509) | Marine microbial communities from the West Antarctic Peninsula - Coastal water metaG017-DNA (SPAdes) (version 2) | ecosystem: Environmental > Aquatic > Marine > Coastal ... | reverse complement strand
AAGTTTATTTGCCTCTATTGTTAATTTAAGAATATCATCAGCCAAGGCAGTAGGTTCTTCATTGCTAAGTAATTCATCTCCTATCTTTTTAGAACTAGCTGTTATTTCTGTTAACTTCTTAGACTCTCTCTCGTCTTTGTATTTAAAATTAGATTTAACTAAAGCTTGTAAGTCTTTTTTCTGGTTAGGAAGCATTGTTTTCCATACACCAGAATATGCTCCAAGGTCATCAGACTTCATAGCTTCATAAGCTTCTTCAGAAGACGCATATGTTTCAACTAGTTTGTCAGACATATGCTCATACAATGCTGTTGAAAACTCAGATAAGACAGAATTTTTTAAAGTAGTTTCATTGGATGCGCCTGTAAATAAGTTTTGAGCAATTTGCACATCTTGATAAAACTTAACCATTAATAGCTCTGGAGAAATGTCAGAATCTAAGTCTGTTTGCCATTGCCTTACTAAGCCTTTATAAGTTTCATTTCCTATAAGGTCTTGTCTTTTTTGCTCGCTAGTTCTTAATGTTCCTAATGACTTTCTATAATAAGACCCACCATTAGTGATCATTGCAGCATAGAATTTATTAGCAACTTCTGGGTCAATCTTAGATAACACATCTCTGTAAGCTACAATTGGGGCTTCTAAAGCATTTTGTATCTCATCTGCGTCTGTTAATATTCCGCCTTGAACTTTAGCGTATACATTTTCAAAGTGTTTAAGAGATTGGTTAGTTAATTCAGCAGAACCTTGTTGTGCATACAATTTAGTTACAGCGTCATTCCAAACTATTCCTCCATTGACTGCTTGCTCAATAGGATTAATCCCACTTACTTTAGCTTCTTCTAGTTGCTCGATTGATAATGGATTAGCAACTGTATATTCTGCTGCTTGCTTTTTAACGCCGCGCTCGCCTTCTTCATACGCAAATTTCTGTATAGTATCCAGGCCTTCTGATATCTTTCTTTCCATGTTAATAGCTTCACCAAACTGAGGTGTGCTAAGAACTGATGCTGGTTTTATGCCAGACTCTTGTCTATCAGGTCTATACAGTGGTATTTTAGCCATTTACGCTGATCCTTTCCAATATGCAGTAGAGCCATAAGATGGCGTTCCTGACCCTGGCATACCGTATGAACTACTACCACCGCTACCGCCAGTTTTAAGTGAACCAGCACTAACAGCAGTTGAAGCTAGTTTGGTAAAAGCGTCAAATCTAGATGATCTTTTTGCAAAATCTCCTGCTTCAAGAAACATCATACTTTGAACTTCTCCAAAACTCTTACTTTCTCTTGCTGCCAAGTCTGTCATTCTTAAATCTTTACCAGCTTGCTTATTACTTATTTGCTGCATTAATTTAGTTGATCCAGAAAATCCGTCAACACCACCAGCAAAGCCTCGTGCTACAGCAGTAGAGTTTGTTGCTTGCAATTTACGCATAACATTATTGCCTTCAATCATAGCGTTTGCAGCATCTCTTTGAGCATTAGCTCTAGCTTGTGCTGCCTTAACCTCGTACTCAGATTGCTTTGCATCTCCGGCCCTCATAGTTGACATTGCGCTCATTGCCCCACTGGCAATTGTTGCTATCATCATTACTTCTGGTCCCATACCTACCTCCCTTGATAAACCGAAACTTTATATTCTAAACCTAGTAAAGTAAGCTTTAACGGCGCGCTTTGAGTTACCGTTATTTGCCCATCTGTACTATACCCAAGTATACCATGTAGCGTCTTTGTCCCAGTAAATTCAGGGACAGAGGAATCTAACGCTCCTGATCCTAAACTTCTAATAGGGATTAAATTTCCATTTATAACTATGTTTTGTGTTTTATGTAACAAAGCATTTACTTCTATTACTCTTTTTCTAAAAGCAATTCTTGTACCAGCTTTTGCTTTTACATTTAAAGGCATTGTTTTAATTTCAACAGAGATAGGAAGTCCACATTCAGAACTAGAAGCCGGTGGGCTTGTAAAAGTTATTGATCCCCCTGATGGAACTGTTTGGTTTAATTCAACATACCCATCAGAAATACAGTTAACTACATTGTTTTGTAAGTGTGCCATATTAGCAGTTGCAGAAGTTGTCCCAATAACACTACAATCTGTTAAAGCATTATCATCAAACACCTCAACATAATGTTTATCTATTGTTAAGAAATTTGTTTGTGATAATCTAGTAGAATCAGTTGTTGTAACAATAAGATTATTAATTCCAGCATTGTCTCTAGCAACACTAACAACATTAGCTGCTGGATTTGCAACAGTAAACCCACTAACAGCATTTAATGCAGTATATATATTGTCAGCTGTTACATTGTTGTTTGTATTGGGCTTAAAGAAATGTGTGTTTCCACTAGGAGAGCTAGGCGATCCACCTCCCACAGATTCAGATTGTAATGTAATAACAGTCCCATCATTCTTTGTAAATGTAAGTTTTGTCCCTACTGCAATATTTGCGTAATCAAGAACTTTTACAGTTGCATTAGTTAACCCATCAATTCTTTTAGTTACTACATATATATCTGTAATGTCTACGCCAACATCTTTAAATAAACCTTCTGTTGTAAACTCAGATGGTGCAATAACATCTTGCGCTCTTAGTAAAGAAAAAGCAGTTATACTTCCGTCATCTTCATTTGTAATAAGTAATAAGTCATTTTCATCTGTTGCTACGGCCCGTCTAATATCCATTCTTTTTGGAGTTTTTAATAGATGGCCTGCTAACAATGATATCTTTGAAGTTAAATAAGTAAGTTGAGTATCTGAATAAGCAATTTCAGACAAAGCTTTTCCTTGCCTTTGAACAAATAATGTTCCTGATTCTAACTGTTTTACTCGCAATCCTTCTTTACATCCATTTCTCGATGTAGTTGATAAAAAGAACCCTGACGGAGTAATTGGACTTAGACCTTCTTGTGGAACATAAAACTCACCACCTGTTGTAAAACATTGAAGGTCTTGTCCTGATATCATATCAACAATAGCATTAAATGTATTAGTATCTAATGTAGCTTCTACAGCATCGTCATCTAATCCTTCTACTGGCTCAAAACTAAAAAATAAACCTACTTTAGATCCCCATATAGTTGATGGTCTTGATTTGCTGCCACCAAAATATAACCTTCCTTGGTGAAATGTAACAGACCTAGGCCATCCTTTACTATTAGACCATACGTCTTCATAACCTGTTTCTAAATCCCAGTTACCATTTGCTATTGCAGAAGTGTCAAAAAAAGGAAATTCTGTTACTACATTAACTGTTGTTGATGTTAAAAACTCTACAATTCTTGCTCTGCCTTGTGGGTTAGCATTAATGTATTGACCTACATTTCCTGAACTAAAAACAGCACTACTTCCTGTCAAAGTTATTTTTCCAGAAACATCACTTGGAGTAAGAGTTCCAGCTGGATTGCTAACACTTAAAGTAAATGCAAAATTTGGAATTGATTTAAAAGTTATTGCAGATATAGTCCAGGAAGTATCACTGTTTCGCACAATTTTCTTAGGAGGCATATCTTCGTGAACTAAAATTAATGTATCCGCAGATTGTGTCCAGCATAAATTATCTAAATAAGCGCTAACAATTCCAGTGCTATTTTGTGTATGAACTAAAGCTTTATTTTTATACACAAACATTGTGTTGTTAGTAAAACACAACATATAACTGTCACTAACTGAAAATTCAAAAGGAATAAGTCTAACGCCATTTGCTGGAGTTCCAGATAATTCATTTATAAACTTAGTTCCAGGCCTACGAGTAACTCCGCCTTGTGGTTGACATATAACATTTTTTGCTGTTTCTAAAGCGTTATCATATGCTTTAAGCTCAACTCTAGCTCTAACTAAAGGATCAAGTTCTCCAGTAGTAAAATTAGTTTGAATTTCTACAAAACGAGCCATTAATTTCTCACACTAATTAAAGAGAAGTCTTGTATTGCATTTGTTGGCTGTCCTTGCCCATCTATATTCATAGCTTGACGCATATACCCTCCCCTGCCATTTTCTCCTGGAGTGCCTTGCGCTACTGTGCGCCAATAATCTGTTTTTTCTAATTGATCTGTAATAGGCATAGCTAAATGCCATGCTAATTGATATTTCATATTCTGTACAAAATAATGAGGCATCTCATATTCTTCAACCCCAAACTGATAATCAACATAAACTTCTTCGTAATTACTTAATAACTTTCCACCTACTAATTTATATTGTCTTTGTGGTACTGCTCCTACCTGACTGCTGTTAAACACCGCTCTTGGTGTTCCTAACATATCAGAAGGCAATGCATATTCGTATTTGTATTCTGTTGTTGGTGTTGTAATAAGCCTTGCTAACTGAACTTTTTTAAATGAAAAAGACCAAGGGTAGCTTGCTATTGTTTTATTTTTAATATCTGGATATAAGCTGTTGCAAATGTTTGCTTCATCTGTTCCTTCTGTAAAGGATGATATTGGGTTAGCTCCAAGCATTAATAATGCGTCAGAACAAATTGATAAAGATGTATCTCCAGAAGCCATTTACTTTCTCCAAATGTGCAAATAGGTGAGGGTTGAAACCCCCACCTTCTGCATTACTAATATTACTAAGCTACAGAAATATCTGTACCTGCTGAAACATCCACAACTCCAGATGCATTAGTTAGTACAACATGCATACTCGCTGAAACCGTTGAGTTAGTTTTGTAATAAAAGATTAAATCACCTATATTTAATACAGATGATGCGCTGTTAAAGTAACCAGAGCCAGCTATTGCTGATTTTGCCTCTGTTCCTTTATAAGTCCACATTCCAGGACTTTTTCCAGCTTTAGATTGTGCGCCTGCTGGCGACAAATTTTCTTGTGCGTAAGCCATTCTACTTTCTCCTAGTTAAATTAAGATTCCAATGCTAAAACTTCAACAATGCCTTCACTGTCAATACCGACAGAACAAGCAGATAACATAGCATTCACAAGGAATGATGTTTTTTCTGGAACATAATTGATTTCTGTTTTAGGGCCAATGCCTTCTGCATAACCGATAGCATCTTTATGGAACGCAAGACATTTACGATGAGATGAAGCATTGATTTCAAGACCGCCTTCTGCACGATCACCAATTGTATGAAACTGAAAACCTAAGAAAGTATCAAGCTCACCAGATACTAATGCACGAACTGTATTAAAGTCAGCAGAAGTTACTGATGTTTCAGATAATAGACTAGCTAGATTATTTGCATGAATAACCATATGTCGGTCTTGTGGTGGTACATTTTTTGTATCTAATGTCTTTTTAGCATTACGAAGTTTAGCAACTGTTAAGTTTGCTGAACCATGGGCAATAGTAGAACCTTTGCCTGCTAAAAGTGCATCAAGAATAAGTTGATCTTGTCTACGACCAATAGCGTTCGCTACTACTTGAACTAGCTCTGATCTTTCTTCAAAATTAACTTTTTGTTGCATGAAAATGTCTGAATACTCTGCGGCATTCCAATCTTGCATAGTTGCTGTAACTTGTGCAAAATCAACATTTAATGGTACAACGTCTGTTTGTGGAACGCGTAATGTTGCTACGCCTTTACCTACTTTTGGAAATTTTACTGTACTGCCTTCAACGCCTCGTCTTTGTCTAGTTGCACCTACCATTACTGCTTTACCTTGGTAAGCCTGTTTAACTTCAGCATCAAAGAGTGTTACAAAAGCTGGGGATAATCCTAAACTCATGTTATTCTCCTTAGAAATTAATAATAAATAAATTAATCGCTTTGGTATGCCAGTAAACTGGGCCTGTGCTTGCTATTTACGATAGCCATACGACAAGATTACTTGTGTTAAAGGGTTGCTTAAATAAATAGCAATAAGCCTTATCCTGAATATAGCACAGATAAGGCTTTAGAGCAATCTAAATGTTATCTAGTAAAGTTTTGGGCAAATGCCTTTTCTACTTTAGCTCGATAAACAGGATCGGTTTGATACTTTGCATCTCCAACCATAGCGTACAATTCTTCTTTTGATGGCGCGCCATCTACAGGAGTAGTTTCAATAGGTAAAGCCCCTTCATAAGATGATCTAAGCTTTTCTAAAGCAGAGATTCCTTTAGCAGTGCCTCCCATAACTTTAAATTCTTCAAAGTCATCTTTTCCCCAAATTCCTTTTTGAACAAGACTTGTTCCCCATTTGGCCATGCTGTTTACTCTAACTTCAGCATTAGGACCTAAAGCTTTTCTTTCTTGCTCAATATTAATTCTTTCTTCTTCTGCTGAGTTTTGATTCATACCAACCACTTCCCCAACTAATGTATCTAATGCGGCTTGGCTTATTTGATTATCTTTAGCCCAAGACATTACATGTGATCTAATTGGGTCATCTTCTGGAGTTTCACCAAAGGCAGCTGAATCATATACTCCGTCTTTTGGAGCTTTATGTTTTCCTTGTGAAATTTGTTTTCTAAGGTCAGACCATGATTTTGCCATAGCTTCATAATCTGCTTCAGAATCATCGCCTTTCCAAAAATTTTCAGGCAACCACTCAGGTTTTTCTCCCTCGTTTGCTTCTACTTTTTCTTGTTTAACAGTCTCAGGATCACGATGATCTATTTCTGTTTCTTTTGGATCTGCGCTGACTTCCTCTTCTGGTGTTGCACTGTCGAGTAGGCCAGTTGCTTCTTGAGTTTCTTCAGTTTCCTGAGAACCCTCAGTCGTACTAGGCTCGATTACTTCGTCCATTATAGTTTCCTTGCTCTAATTATCCTTGCTTCTAAATCCCTAATAATTGAATTTTGTCCTTCTCTGTAAAATGCATAACTAGGGTCGCTTCCCGGCAAGGCAACGGGTTGCTCTAAAATAGTTTGTCTCAACCATTCTAGCAACTTTGTGCCGTCTTTTCCTTGAAAAACTTTTAACACCAATCTGTCTGTATCGTTTTTCTTTTGATTTACATCTGCTATATCAAGTGGCAGTTGTTGTTCTAGATCTTCCCATCCAGCCATAATCTATCCTTTTTTCTTTTTATGAGATAATTTTTGGGATGTTGTTGTATGAGTTTTATTTGTATGCACACTCCCATTAGGCATTTTGTGCGTATTACCCTTCCATTCCTTTCCGTCTTTAGTGTAGTGTTTTACGCCTTTCATTATGCTTTATCCTTTTTTTTAGGAAATCCTGCTTTCATATTTTTATATGCTTTAGCAGTAATGGTTGATTTTTTTTTAGTATTACTAGTTCCTGCTTTTTTCTTTTTATTTATATTGCCATATAGACTATTCATAATTATCCTTGTTGAGCTTGATTCATAGCAGCTTCAGCCATTGCTGGAACAGCTTCAGGAGCTTCTTGAGCTACTTGTTGTGCCATTTCCATTGCTTGCTGTTGCGCCATTAATCTTTCTAATTCAGTTGTTAAAATAGCTTGTGGTACGCCTAATTGCTCTGCAATAAAGTCCATCATCTTAGCCACTTTTAAGGTTGACATAGCTTCTGGTCCAGCCCCTTGTGCAATCTGAGCATATTGCATTACTTTTTCAACCTCTTCCATAGCTTGTGCTTGTGCTAATGGAGCTGCTGCTGCAATTTTAATTTCTAATCCATTTACCTTTAAAGGTAAGTTAATTAATCCTTTTGTATCCATTACTGCTAAAATCTTTTGTACTAAAGGAATCATTGTTTCATTAATCAATCTACCAAAAGCTGAACCTAAGTTTTGTGATAACTCTTTCATTCTTTCAACAACTTCTGTTGCAGACCTTGCAGACATATTATCAGGTGGCAAGCTTTCGTCAAGCAAGATTCTTTTAATATTCTTTCTTAGATCGTCCATAATAATTTGAGATACATTAAAATCTCCAGATCTTGGTAGCGGTCTTAATGATTCCCCTTGAGGCCCACCGTTACGAGCTACAGGAATAATAGCGCCTGGCATAATTTGTACTGTGTTAGGATTAAGAACGCCATCATCAGCTGCGGTATAAACTCCAGAAATAGCTAAAGAAGCATTTTTTAAAACTAATTCTAATGTTTTATTTAATGTTTTTATATCTGGCATAGCTGTTATCAAAGGGCCTCTACCATATATTTCACCTGCAACTTTAGAATACCTAGATACAATCCATGGGCTTGTTTCCATGCGCCTATAAACAAGTTCTGTTTTCGAAGCTTTGTCTATAACATGATAGCAATAATCTCCACGCTTTTGATCTTGAACTGTAGCTTCAATTAAATCTAATTCTTCTGTTGGCTTTTCGTCTATTTTTCTTTGCATTTCTTGTGGAATTTTTATATCAGGCCATTGTTTTTTTAACACTTCCCCTTTAATACGCATACGCCTATAAACATTATCAACTTGTCCGTCTGCACCCTCTTCAAATGCAACTAAGTATTGTGGAACTGGTACAAAGTTAATAGGGTTTGTTTCATCTCCTGGCTGAACCATCATAACTGCTGTTCCAACAGATAGGTCTAGTAAAAACTCGCCAATAGCTACATCAAAGTTTGACTGTTTTAATGTATCAAACATTCTGTCTGAATAAACATCAAGAGCAGCTTGTGCTTCTTGTTTTCGATCTGCAGGAATATCAGACCCTGGTTCAAGTCGGCACCACTTTCTTTGTGGAGGAAATATTCCTGATTGCATTCTATTAGCAAATCGTTGAGTAGAAGCAATAGCAGTTGAGTCAAAGACTCGATTCATTTTTTTTTGCCCTGAAACTCCTCCGTCATAATAACCATCATATAAATTTCGTTGTGGCAAAGCAAACTCATACGCTTCTTCATATAAAGATCTAAAGTTTTCTTTTTTTGTAAGCGCTTTTTCGTGTCTGCTTATTACATCTTTTGCCGTTAACCTCATCATTGCTACCATAATTTTTCCTTAAAATTTATATGTAAAACCTATTCCTTTATTTGTAACTGCTTTATCATGGCCCCAATCTCCATCAGCATAATACCCTGCTGCGTTTATAGTAAGATCTAATCGATCAGTAACAGGAAATCTTATTTCTGCCCGGCCTCCAGCAGAGGAAGTTCCTTGTTTATTCTTGCTTCCACCACCTTCAATGTTGACATACCTCTGAACTATCTCTGTTATTTGAGCATAAGATAAAGCTGTGTCTAAATCATTTTCCATATGGACTGTATTCTTTAACCATAGATTTAAGTTTTCCATAACCTTTTTTTGCGTTTTTTTCTAATTGATTTAAACTAAAAGAACTTTCTTCAACATACTTTATTCCATTAACTGCACCTTTAAATTCTCTAATTGCAAGTTCAAAATCAGCCACTCTATTCTTAGTTTGAATTTTCCAGCCAGTAAGATTTTCATTTACTCCTGGATTATTAAGATTAATATTAGCAATAGTGTTGTCATAATCTCCTGACTTTAAAGCTGCCCACGCTCCTTTAAATCCTCCAGGACTTCCATCTGCATTTTTTGTACGCCACTCTGTTCCTAATTGAAAATTAACACTAGCTAAAGCATATATAAATGATTCTGTTGGTGTATCTTTCATTTCTGATCCTTGCTGCCTAGCCGCAGCTATTGCTTTTCTTGTGTCGGCTATAAGCCATTTATTAACAACATCTGTGGGAATTGCTGTTCCAGCAGGATAATCTTTTATTTCGTTTTTGCTAAGTAAATGGCCATAACCTCCTGTCAAATAACCCTGTGGCTTTATTTTGTCTTCATAAGAAATATGTTGTTTTTTTCCATTAAAAAAGCCAAACTCAGTACCTTCTCTATCTTTTATGTGAGCTAAAAATTTTTGTTCGTTAGCTGCCATTAACCTAATTTACCTTTGTTAACGCCTAAACCAATTTGGCCTAACATTTCATTATCAAGTCCTAACCCTGTTACTCCAAGCCTTCTTCTATCTTGAATTGCTGTTGCAATCAAACCACCAGAAACTCCTTTAGTAGTTTTTCCTTTAGATTTTTTTTCTGCTGCTGCAACTGATTTTGCACGAGTTGATGCTTGTTTGCTAGATTTTGAAATATCTTTTAATTCATTATTGGTTAAGCCTCTTTGTTCAGTATAATTTATTGTTTTAATTCTTGGCGCAAAGTAAGATGCATCTAATATATCTCCACCATTATTTTGTTGCCCTGTAAATTGATTTGGCTGCCCATATATATTACTGCCTTGTGGGTAAGTAGTTTCTGTTCTAGTTTTTTTCTCAGTCACACCGTCTTTAATTTGTCGATCTAACTGTTGATTCCACCACTCTTCTGACTTAAACATGTCTCCAGATAATTTTCTTAATTCTTCTTGAAGCTGTTTTCCTGGAGCAACTAAACCTCTTGCTTTTGCCATACCAAAATCTAATGCCGCCATGTTAAGCACTTCCTAAAGTATCATCTTCATCATCAATACCTGTTTCTGCAAGTAGCCTGCTGTCTGAAAGTAAAGATCGTTTTCCGCCATAACGAGAAGCTTTTTTTTGGGCCATTTTTTGCTCACTTAAAGTTCTTCTGTCATCCTGTGCTTCTTTTGTTACTCGCTCAGTTTCTTTTCGATTTCTTTCTATTTCAGCAAGTGCTGCTGAGTTATCTGGTGCTTTTGGTCCACTAAGAATGCTGCCCATCTATAATTCTCCTCATAATAAAAGTATCTTTTTTGTCAGCACTATGTTGCTTCATTAAACCTTCAGAAATAAAACCTAAATATTTAGCCCAAGCTACAGCGCGTTTATCTTCAGATACTACTGTAATTTGTAATCTATGTAAAGAAAATAATATCTCTACGATATCAAAGAATGTAAAAGCGCCCTTAGTCATAGCTATTGGATATCGTCTAGCTTTCTCATCGAATACAGCCCACGCTTCACCAACCCCAGACCAAAGTATACAACAACCAAAAATAGCGACAGGATTGTTATCATGTAACGCAGTAATAGTCGGACCAGTAGTAGACTGGTAATTAACACCTTGTTTTCTATTTTGTTGCGATAGTAATGAAACCCCATGAATGTCTAGCCCTTTAAATAGTTCAATATGATCAGGATGATAATTTTTATAACTAACCCCATTAACTTTAGGCATATACTTATCTAAATCTTTTTGCTCAATCGAAAACATCAAAGTCACTTTTTGCTAATGTTTGGGCTATAATTGAGCTTGCTGCTAAATGATTTTTAGTCATACGCTTATGTTCACCCCCTCCTAGCATTAAATATCCAAAAGCATCGCCAATATGTGAATGTTCATTTTTATTAGGACTGTCTTTAAATCTTTCATGTCCAGCACCTACAGCAATTCGTTTAAAATGGTATCCGCCTGCTAATGATTTTCTTAACCGTTTGCAGCTTGTATGAATAATTAATCCCGGCTTTCCTACAATTAGTCTTTGCATTGGCGCTGCTGCGCCTTCCCTTCTAACTTTAAAGTTATTAGATGCAGTTGGTTGCGCTCGAAGTCCTAATGTTCTTAAATAATCAAATGCTGTTACTTCATAGATAGCATCTCTTTGCATACCTGCAGGATCACCCCACACTAAAACATGTGACTTAGGATACTTAGCATTTATTTCGCCTAACAATTGTTGTCCAAATCTTTCAAGCCCCATGTCTTCAGTTACAATCTCATGTAAGACTACCCAACGACCATTAGATAATTTTTGGCCAATAGCAGCTGCTGGCGTTAAACCAAAATCCAACCCTATATGTATTGGTAAAGATGGATCATATTCTACTTCCGCAGAACTCATTAAGTTATCATCGTATTCAGGCCAGACAGGTCTTCCTTCTTGTACATAAGTATATTTACCTTCAGCATAGCAACGAATCCAATCTAAGTTTTTTCCGCCTAACATTTGTTGGTAATAGCCTGAAGGAAGATTTTTTACATTTTCAGCTTTTTTATTTATTGTCCACCATCGACCTGAGGCAAATATACAATCGTTTGCTTCTGGATTATCTGGGAGTTTGTCAATAGGAATTTCGGTAACTCCACCTGGCTGCTTGAAAAAGTCCCATCCGTATTTCCCAGTAATAGGTTCTTTTTCTGCAAGTCTATGCCAATAGTGGTCATCATCCATGGGGTTGGTGTCCATCCAAACTCCATGCCATGTAGGGCCGCCGTCACGCTGAGTAGGATAACGACCCACCCGGTGAGTAAGACCATCAATAACTGCCTTAGGAAGTTCTCTAGCTTCATTAACCCATGCCCCCGTTAATTCAAGTGATAATAATTTTCTTACATCTTTAGGTTGATCCAACGCTAAGAATATAACCTCACAGTCTATTCCAGCTGCGTCTCCCCTTGAGGGAAGGCGTATATGGTGAGTGATGGGTGGGGTATAGAGCATTGGACCAAAAGTATTTTCAGGAAATAATTCCTGCCAGGTCTTGATTGTGGTAGTCTTTAGTTCTGGATACGAATTTCGTACGATGACAAAACGGGTATAGCGAATGCCATCCTGTGGGGAGGGCTTTTGCCTAACGGCACGCATCATAACTTCAGCTGCACACGCATAAGACTTGCCTGACCCCACTGGCCCCATTAACCCTCTAACAAATTTATTACTTTGTAGAAACTCATAAACCTTAGGTGATTCACTAAAATCTAAGTCAATCCCAGGGCCATGTAACGATTTTGTACTGCGGACTTTTTTATTGCTCATCGTCTATATCACGAGCTTGCATATTAACAATTGATCTTAATTTTAAGTTTTCTGCGTACAAAGCATCTATAAGTTTTATAATTCTGTCATTGTGTTGTCGATGTATTGCAAATTCTTCTCTTAAATTTTCAATCTGAACACTAAACTCCATTATCTTTTCTCCATTGCTTCCAAAGTTGTAAAGTATGTATTGCTTTATCTATATCTTCATCTCCGTTGCCTTTTAAGTCAACCCTAGAAACATATTTAATTGCCGTATGTTGCATTGCATTTAAATTGTTAGCCATAGAAAATTGCATTGGTTGTATTTTCATTTTGGTGTAATGGTTTCCACCGACCTGACATTCAAATGACATTAACTTAAAATCTTTGTAAGAAACTTTTGGTTTATTCATTATCAATTACCTTTGGCGCTTTAATATTAATTCCAATTACGCTTGGTTTATCAGACTCTTCTGGATTATCTAACAGGCCTGATGCTTTTGCAAGTAGTCTTAATGTTTGAACTTTATCCCAGAACTCTAAGGTTATCATACCATCTTTATCTATTTTAATAGACTTAATGCTTTGTAAGGCATGCTCTGGAATATCTTTACTTGCTTTTACTTTAACATTTCCTTGATCATCCCAAGTCATTACATCAGTTATTTTAGTGTTTGCCATACATAAAAGGCTGTACGCGACAGCCTCTCTGTTTGCAGCAATTGTCGTGCTTCGTTCTAAGTTCTTTTGTAAGCTTTTAACTCCACCATATCCTGCTAATGATGGAATTGGTTTGCTTTTGTTTTTAGCTTCACTCATTTAAAAGGGCATATCATCATCAAGTTCAGCGATGTTTTCCACAGGTGGACTCGCCGGCTTACTATTTTGTACTGGTGCGGATGTCCCGGCACTGGAATTCTCTCCAACAATAGGACCGATTTTAGCCTTGATCCATTCTTTTCCAGTAGCTTGAGCAGTGTTTTTATAGACATTAAAGTATCTGATAATTCCGTCTGGGCATAACACTTGCCCTCCAAAATCTGCGTGCCAGTCTTCTGTTTTTTCTTGAAAGAAAGCTTTGCCTTCATTTTCCTTTAGTTCTAATTTATTTACTTGTGCCATTTGGTTCTCCATAAAATTCATTTAAATTTATAACCGCCTTACCGTTCTTTACTGCTTCCCCTCTGGCAATTTCTATATAATCTATTTGACTATCATCATTATACATGCCAGCCTTCATGAGCGCATCTAATATAGCCTTTAAAGTATTATCAAGATCAAATTTTCTTTTTGACCTAGGATGAATAACTACGCTAATAGCTAAACGCTTCTCCTCAAAAGACTTTGCTTTGCTTTGTTTTACAATTAAAATCACTTCCTGTGTAAACAAAATACCAGCTTTACTGATAAACCTTCTTTTCCCATTAGCACGCCAATAAGTATTAACGCTTGGTGGGTAAGGAAGAGTTAGCTTCATAAAGTATTTAACCTTGTGTTAATGTCTTTAGTTAAATAAGATTTAATTGCCTCATTAATCAGACTTGCTTTAGTTTTTTCTTCAGACTTAGCTGCTTTATTTAGCAGCTGAACACTCTGAGGAGTTAACCTTACTAAGAAAGGTTTTAAATCGCTCACGAAGCGTCCGCTACTAAAGGAGGTAATTCTGCAACATCTGTTGGCGCTATTTCAAGAAGTGGGATTCCATCTGAAATTAAAGCTTCCCAAACTCCTTCTGTTAATGGAGGAAGTTTTGTTGCTTGTACAGGAAGTATAATTGGTAAGATTGCACTTTCTTCTATTGCAGCTAACTCAGCTTGTTGATTTACTTGAGAAGTATTATAAATTAATGCAGCAAACACACCTACAACTACTAATACACCTACTTTATTAACTTGTTTTTTATTCATGTAGTTCTCCTTATTTGTATTTAATGTATGGTTTTTTATTTTTCTTACCCGGTGTTTCTTTACCTTTCTTTTTCATCTCTCTTTCCTCCTTCATAAATTGAGCCAAAGCATGGAGTGATCCTTCTTTTTGCGGCCCGTTAATAAAACCCTTCGTCATTTTCCAATAGCCATCTTTCCTAGTCCACTTATATTCTAAGTTTTTGCCATTGTTAAATTCATTACATATCATTGTATAAAATTCTTTTAATGTCATTCTATAAAGCTTCTTGTATCGACACCAATAAAACCGCAAGATTGTATATCTTTTATTTTAAAGTCAAATGGATTAATTGTTTTATGGCCACTAGGAAGTATTGTATATTCTTTTAATGTGCAGCTTGCTGCTTTATACTCACTACAATTTTCTGAGTAATACTTCATGGCTAGATCGCAATTAAGAAAGTTTGCAATATATTTCATATCTGTATAGTTTCCTGATAATGAAACAGCAAGTACAAATATGCCTTCTGCCAACATACTAATAACCCCAATAAAATTGTTTATCCTTACAGTCACATGCATCTGATAGATTATGACAACTCATACACCTTCGAGTTAAACCCATCTTAATCTTTTCATCATCCTCTGCAACAATCTCATCTTCCCATTCTTGCTTTAACTGATGGACCGATACAAAATTACTATGTTCAACCATATTCGCCATGATATCTCCTAAAGTAATGTTACTTGTTTAGTATATCTGATAGATACATGTTGTCAACTTACTTGCATTATAAATAATAGAGGAGTATACTTTTTATACGGGGCCATAACCCAGCCCACCGGCGGTAGAGCATGACCAATGGTATAAACAAATTGAATCGGGGGCATCTTCTAATCGGGGTGCAGTCCTCTGAGTATGTAATTAGACACTACATATAGATACGATAAACGAGAATGCTCAACACTTTATGTGTTTTTCCTGTTTTCTTAACGGGTGGGACTCTAATAGTCTTTAGAAACATGACAAGTTTACAGGTTGACCCTCCTGGTTAAACCTTTTTTTATAGAAAAAAGTAACAGCAGCATGCTAATTCCAGTGATCACAGGTGTGAATAGCTGTTAATTATCAGCTTGTTCCTAACAACAAACCTCAAAAACCTAGCAAAAATTTGGCTGTAGGGGGTGTGGGTGTTGGGG